>JAEEGK010000455.1_pt1 | contig 103107 bp, 91 predicted proteins | sample 8958771 | NCBI WGS metagenome assembly JAEEGK01 (sample SAMN16246547, study PRJNA631951) | gut metagenome | biome: gut microbiome; feature: rumen; material: SC-attached | host: Bos | place: Iran: Karaj | collected 2018-10 | reverse complement strand
TTGATCCCAATCTCCAGACAAGGGATCCGCTCTCCGGTTTCATATCTGCTTATGGAGTGTGCATTGCAGCCGGCAAGCTTGGCGAGATCTTCCTGACGGAGACCGGCATCTATTCTTTTTTGTTTGAAATCAGCTCTGACCATGTTTACCTCCGTGCATTAAATCATTGTTTTTGTTCGTTTTGCTTAATAGTAAAACATGGAATGGGGATTTTAGTGGACATATGAGTCCATTGACTATCACACCGCTACAAAATATAATAGCAGTATCGGTTTATATAAAGGTGCAACCTGACTACCTGGTTGCGAAGAAGCGTGTGCAGTGAGCAGAGGGTGCTTCTCCTCTTCGGGATTTGCTTACTTCATGTACAATTTCGGTTGTACTGGTACCAAGCCCTGTTGTTGGGCCGTCTTTTAAAGGAAATGAAGAACAATTGAACAAGGAAGACGGGAAGGTCGAGATTGTCTGTAAGGGTTGCGGCTGTCGAATCTTCGATGTCGAAACGCAGGAAGACAGTGATGATATCGCACTTAAAGGTGTAATCATCCGCGTTCTGCCGTGCTTTTGTTTTACCATGATCCGGGAGTTGTACAGAACGGAAGCTATATTAAGGTCGGAAAGTTCGATGAAAGAGGCAGAGTGGTTTACCACAATGATCTCGAGGAATCGCTGATCGTAAATGCGCATAGGGTAATTGATCTGATTTATCAGATGTATTTAAAGGCGAAAATCGGTTATGAGCATGATATCCGCGCGGAGGAATATCCTTTTGCCAGAGAGGCAATCCGTGAGGCGGTTTATAACGCCATCGCTCACAACTGCTATATGTATGGTGTTCCGATACAGATTAAGATCATGGATGATGCCATCACAATAAGCAACAGCTGCATTTTGCCTGAGGGATGGACAGTGGATACTTTAATGGAACTACATGAGTCCAAGCCGTATAATCCTGACATTGCCGGCGTCTTTTATCGTGCCGGTTTTATTGAAACATGGGGACAGGGCATTCAAAAAATTTGTGATGAGTGCCGGGATCTGGGAGCAGATATTCCGTCTTATGAGCTAATAGGAACAACACTGCGGATCCGTTTCCATGCGTTGGAAAGCGCTCTTATAGATCAGTCAAAAGTTCCAAAGGGCCAAAGTGCCAAGGAGAATGGCACTTTGGATGACACTTTGGCACTTAAGATAATTGAAATAGTACGAAGAAACCCTGGAATTACACTAGATCAATTATCCTTAGAAGCCGGGATCGCCAGAAGAACACTGACGAGGCATATGAGTATGCTTAAAGAAGCCGGTCGCATTGAGCGTATTGGCGGAAAACGCTGTGGACATTGGGAAGTAAAATAGTATGAAATAGGAGCTTATAAAAGTTATGAGTTATTCTGTATAGCGTAAGGCATATACTGGAAAATAGGTAGTTTATTGAGGAGAAAAACAATGCTTGAAGCGATAAGACCAGAATTAGATGAAATGAGTTTTCGTGAATACTTGATGGCGGATGAGAAGACAATGTCTTATAACGCAAAATGGGGTGGCACAATACCATTTCATAGAGAAGAGTGGGAGGATTGGTATGATGCTTGGGTTAGAAAACCTGACAATAGGAGATACTACCGATATTTGAAGAATGAAGCAGATGAATTTGTTGGAGAAATCGCCTATCACTATGATAGGCGACGGGATATTTATGTATGTGATGTGATCATTCTTGCCAAATTTCGGAATCGTGGATATGGAACAGAGGGATTAAAACTTCTATGTGATGCTGCAAAAGACAATGGGATATTAGTACTTCATGATGATATCGCAGCAGACAATCCATCTTATAAACTGTTTTTAAAGAACGGTTTTGAGATTGAATACCAGAATGATGAAGTTGTGATGGTTAAGAAGTCATTATAAATCGAATTTGTCGAGATGAGGACATAGCCTTTTATATCGCAAGATATAAAGTTTCCACCGGTTGTGTACAGTAGTCCTGAGCTTTCTACCGTACACAACAGGTAAACAGCAACTTGATGAAGAAATGCCTCAAATACGGCATTTTCACTTCATTAATCGTTCTCAAAGAGATAATCTTAGAAAATTGAAAATCCTGGAAGGGTAACACAATTTTAAAGAAAAATTTTAGAAAATTACCAACCTTTTTTGAAAGTGCGACACTATATATTCGAGATCTCAAGTTTGATTTGTGATTGATGGAGAACTGCCTTCTTCGTTTAAATACAAATCAAACTTAAACAAGGCAGGGTGTAATAGATGGAAAAACAAAAAGCAGACGAGACAATTACTTTTTATCTCGAAAAAATATATGGATTCGCGTTCAAAAAAGCTTATTCATATGATGAAGCAGAGGAATTAGCTTCGGAAATGACTGCGGAAGTATACACATCGCTCCTTAACTCGAATGACATCACTAATGTTAGCGGTTATATTTGGCGTATATGTGAAAATGTATATTCGCGCTATGTGGCTAAAAACAAAAAACAGGAAGGTCTTCGCGAAAACTATATGGCTGCGATATCTGCGGCCCGTATGGATGAAGGTATTACCGAGGAGGAAAAGTATAAAATCCGGAGAGAAATATCATTTCTTTCTGAGTTGCGTCGGGATATAGTTTTTTCTTTCTATTACAAAAACGAAACTATAAAAAAGATTGCTGCACGACACGGTATTCCGGAAGGTACCGTAAAGTGGCATCTAAATAAGATCAAAAAGGATCTGAAGGAAGGAATGACTATGGAAAGAAAAATAGGTGAATTAGGATTAAATCCCGTAAAGGCTCTTGATATCAGCCATAATGGAACGCCCGGAAGCAACGGCGGACCGGAATATTATCTTCAAGATAAGATTGACCTTAATATTGTTTATAGCGCATATAAAAAGCCCAGAACACTTAATGAGATTGCCGAGGAATTGGGAATGACTCCGGTATTTGTTGAGGATAGAGTTGCTAGGCTTGCAGATAATGGCTTCCTCGTCAAGAAAAAGGGAGGGAAATACGTTTCTTATGTAGAATTTACCGGTCGTACCTATTCTCTGGAGAATATGGATCGTATTCGCGATGTAAAACTTAAGATAGCCGATCAATTGCTTGAAAAATATGTACCGGTGGTAAGGAAAAGTATTGCTAATTTAAAAAATGTATATATTCCAGGTGGCAACCGTGAACTATTGGAGGCTGCTGCAATAATGTATGCATTGAGACATAAATGTACGTTAAAGCTGGGACATTCATATGATTGTAGCCAATATTTTATAAAAACAACTGATGGAGGCTGTTATACCGTATGGGTAGATCTTGAACGCGAATGCGTTGATCCTGATTACAAACTGAGAAACCAGGGCGATTTCTGCGTTTGCGGTTCTATGTGGAGAGAATCCTCCAAATACCCGGTCAGGGCATGGTCGATAGATTCCCGATTAGATAGTCGTACCGGAAATTGGCAAAATAATCAGAATCGGGATTATGAATATGTATATGAACTGATTACAGGCAGGCTCACTGACGGGCTTGAAGATACGGATAAGATCAATCGTCTCAAAGAAAAACGTTTTATAGACGATAAGGGTAACCCTACGATCATGATTATGAAGGGCAAAGACACGGACTTTATTGACCAAATTCCGGAATTAGACGAAAAAAGCAACGAAGAATTTTCAAAGCTTGCGCTTGATTTTGCCATGCAACGTATAAAGAATGTTCCGTCGCATATGCATGATCTGGTTATGGCTGATTATGAAGGATTCATATCTGACGAAGTACCAATGATGGTTATGGACAGACTTTATGCTGATGGAACATTAAAACCATTGACTGAGAGTGAGCAGATCACCGCTAACCTCATCATGTTTTGTGATGTGCTACCTACAGGCTATAATGCATAATAAAACGGATGTAAAATAACAAATAGACGGAGACAAGCATGGAAGATAAATATACTGAACTGGAAAAATGAGTAAAGATTCTCGAGGAAATGTTAAAAGGGTTCCTGCAATCAGAGGGAACTGAGGTTCATATACAATTAGATCACTGCCAGGGAGACTTGATTGTTGGTGATAACTGCGATATAAATCTATCGCAATGTCCTATAGGAGCAATGATTCCCAGTAATATGGAAGATTCGGAGGCCCTGCTTGATGAAATAGAGGATAGGATTGATGAAGTGAATGATGAAGTGGATCAGCTATCAAATAAGATAGATGAGGCAGAGAACAGAGCAAAGCAGCTAAAATCATCATTAGACTAACTAAACGGCAAGATTTAATGATCCCCGGGGACGGGGTTATGGTGTCATTTTGCTCAATTTACCCCGAAACTGTTGAATGGCAACCGTTTCGGGGCGTTTTTTATGTTCGGACTTGAAAAAGAAGGAAACTTCCCCCCCGAGGGCAGGGATCCCCCCGAACAGGAATCAAACAGCCATCTAATTGTACGTAGTTGTTGCACAATAAGTTCAAATGTGCTAACATTCCTAACATAGGCGTACTATGTTTTGATTAACATGAGGGAAATGTGCATTATATGATATGCTGCTTTAAAAATTTGGAGGAATGTTGTGAAAAAAAGGATAAGCAGGTTTACCGCTGACGAAACCGCAAATTTTTGTTCTCAGATAGCCATGCTGTTAAATGGCGGTATTTCATTATTTGAAGGCATAGAAATGTTCTATGAGGAAGCAGATAACTCGGCGGTCAAAGAAACAATGAAGAAGATCGGCGATGAATTGAGAGAAGGCAGTTCTCTCGGTGATGCGCTGGAGAAAACGAAAGCGTTTCCCGCATATATGACACAAATGGTGGAAGTGGGCGAAAAAACAGGCAAGCTGGAAGATGTAATGAACGCCCTTGCCGCTTACTATGAAAGAGAAAGTGCCGTTAATGCGGGGATCAAGAATGTAATAATGTATCCGGTAATGCTCTTTTCCATGATGGCGATCATTCTGATCGCGCTGGTTACAAAGATACTGCCGATGTTCGAAGCGGTGTTCTACGAACTTGACAACAAGACTCCGGGCGCGGAATCGATGATGGATACAAGCCTTGCGGTAAGCAGAATCACCGCGGTGATCGTTTTTGGCATATTGGTGGTTCTTTTGGGCGTCCTCTTAGCCTACAGGCTTAAGAACGGAGCAGATGAGCTGGGAAAATTGATAAACAGACTTCCCTTCGCGTCAAACCTCTCCGAAAAGCTTGGAAAAGACAGATTCCTTGCTGCCCTGTCGGTTATGGTGGGAAGCGGAATGGAAATGGGGGAAGCGGTGGAAAGAGCTTCCGAACTTCCGGATGATGCGAATGCTTCCGCCATGGCAGAGCAGGCGGTGGAGATGATAAAAGCAAGAGAGCCTCTTGATGACGCACTTCAAAAAAGCGGGATCCTTTCGAGCCTGGAAAGCAGAATGCTGGGCGTCGGCATGAAGACCGGAGCCGCAGATCGGGTACTGGAAAAACTCAGCAGCCGCCACGATGAAGAGATAGGAAACCGTCTGAACAGCCTTTCGGCAAAGATCGAAGTGGGGCTTGTCGTTATTCTTACGGTTCTTGTAGGTGTGATCCTACTAATGGTAATGATGCCGCTTATCAGCGTTATAGCATCGATATGATCCGGGGTTATACATATGAGTTATAATGAAGAAAACATGATATTCAGATCAAGGCGGGCGGAACTTTTACGTCAGAGCGCGTTGTTTATTTTGGCTATCGTTTTATTGGTGTTCATGGTCACCAAAATAAACAGCTTTTACAGCAGACAGAATATCTCGCTGATAAAGCAGAGTGTGCAAAGAGCGGCTGTTGAGTGTTATTCGGTCGAGGGCATATATCCCCCGGATATTGATTATCTTGTTGATAATTATTCGCTGACCTACAACAGTGACAGATATTATATTTTCTATGAGACCTTTGCATCAAACGTGATGCCTACGATTGAGGTTTATGAGAGAAAATAACTATGAGATATGAAGAAAAAAGGTCGAAAAGAATATACAACCTGAGCATGAACATCATAACCTGGGTGTTTGCGGTTTGCGGTATGGCGCTCGTTGCAGTGGGCATAATGGAATATAAAAACATTGCAACCACCAACGTGGAAACCTACAAACTGAGGACTTCCCTCTCTTATGTTGCGACAAAGGTGAGACAAAACGATACGACGGATGGGGTTGAACTCAAAAATGTTAACGGTATCGAGACCCTTCTCCTTTACGAAAAGACGGAAGGAAAGGACTACGAAACCGCTATCTACTGCTATGACGGCGTATTGCGTGAGTACTATCACGAAAAGGGCAGTGAGTTTGAACCGAGGAACGGTTTTGAAGTGGTTGCTGTTCAAGCGTTTGATTTTGAGCAACAGACAGCGGGGATGCTCAGGATCACAGCCACGGAGGTTGACGGAAGAAAAGAAAGCATGTATATAAGCCTGGATTCGACAAAGAGGTAAACAAAGGGAGGGTTCAATGAAAAGGAAGTTTACATCCCACCACGGGGCGGTGATGGTAGAACCGATCATAGTGCTGAGCTTCTTCGCGATAATCAGCGTTTTCCTGCTTCGTATGTTTGCTTCGACGGAAAAGGTCCGAAGCGGAGCTGAAAAGATGAGCAAGGCCGTGATCCGTGCGGAATCTGCGATTGAATACGTTCTGGGCTCATCGGAAGCGAACGGGGATCCCGAAAGCATAGGCTTTCAGATGGCAAATGACGGAAGAGGCTATATAAAATACTACGATAAGAACTGGGAAGAAACCCAAACGGCAGGAAAGTACGTTATGACCTTGGAAGTCGAAAGTGAAAAGACTGCAGCGGGCGAAATGCTAAATTACAGGGTTTTGGTCAGTGAAACGGAAGAAAAAAAGGAAATATATGCGCTGACGGCCAAAAAATACAAGAGCGGAGGTAGAGGTGAATGAGAGTCAGTGAAAAAAACACCAATGTCGGCCTCGGACTTCCATCCGTATTTCTGATAGCGGTCGTTTTGGCGATGGTAACATTTGCCCTGCTTGCTCTGAGGTCTGCGCAAGCAGAGAAAAAACTGGCGGATAAGACAGGAGAGTCGGTCGGCGATTACTATGCAATGGAAAGCAGGGCGGAGGAACTGATCGCCCGGCTGGAGGAAACGGTTGTTTCGGGAGGAACAACGGCGGAAAAGCTTGAAAAGCTCCGTGTTGATAACAGAGTCGAAGAGGCTGAGTACACTTCCGACGAAGGGATCTATGTAGTCAGGTTCAAGATAGCGTCGGATAAGAAAGAAGACATGGGGATATATGCAAAGGTCTTTTTTTCGGAAAAAGGGGGATATGATATAGGGGAATGGAAAATGGTAAAGGAAGAACACGAAAAAGGGTATGACATTATACTTCCCGACTGAACAGCGGGTATAGAAGATCGGAATAGCGGAGATGCATTATGGAACTTGTGGACATTTTAAAAACAGCGGTGGAAAAAAAAGCGTCGGACATATTCTTTGTTGTTGGACAGCCTATTACCTACAAGATCGAGAATACGCTTGAAAAGCACGATGATCAAAAACTTTGGGTGGATGACACAAAAAGGATCACCGACGGGCTGTATGAATTGGCAAAACGGGACAATAAAAGGTTTGTCACAACCGGAGATGACGATTTCTCGGTTTCGGTAGCTCAGGTAGGACGTTTCCGTGTTAATGTTTTTAAGCAGAGAGGCTCCTGCAGTGCGGTTTTGAGAGTTGTGAATTTCTCGCTTCCGAACTATGAGGAAATGGGAATTCCCGACACGGTCATGAATCTGGCCAACCTCAAAAAGGGACTGGTTCTCGTTACGGGAGCAGCAGGAAGCGGAAAAAGCACCACTATCTCATACATAATCGATCGGATCAATGAAACCAGAAACTGTCACATATTGACTCTTGAGGATCCGATAGAATTCCTGCACAAGCATAAAAAGAGCATAGTCAGCCAGCGAGAGATCAATCTCGACAGCGAAAGCTATGCAAAGGCACTCAGAGCGGGAATGCGTCAGTCACCGGATGTAATTCTGGTCGGCGAGATGCGAGACCTGGAGACCATAGAGATCGCCATGACGGCCGCGGAAACAGGCCATTTGGTATTGTCCACACTTCATACGGTCGGGGTGTCCAATGCCATAGACAGGATCATAGATGTTTTCCCCGCCGCTCAACAGCAGCAGATGAGATTTCAGATGTCAATGGTGCTTCAGGCGATCGTTTCCCAGCAATTGGTTCCGGGCATTAACGGAAAGCAGGTACCGGCTTTTGAGATCCTTAAGGCAAACAATGCGATCAGAACATTGATACGCGAAGGCAAGGGACATCAGATAGCTTCGGCTATGCAGGCTTCGGGCAAGACCGAGATGATCACTATGGACAGATGTTTGGCTGCCATGTATAAATACGGGCAGATAGAGGCAGAGGTTGCGATGGATTATTCAACGGAACCGGATGCCATGAAGCGGCTTTTGGGTTTATAGAGTAAAATAGGGGTTTTCTGACTATATGCAAGGAGGATCGGCTTTGCAAAAGGGGATAGTACAAAACAGAAAACGTCTGACGCTGATCCTTTGCTCTATCCTGGCAATCATCATGTTCACTGCATGTGGAGATGCTGCGACAGAGGCTCCCAAGGGATCACAAGATACGAAAAGCGTCACAACAGGCTCGTTTACGGATAATAAAAACGGGACGGTCTCGTTTTCGTACAATAATACAAACAAGGAAAGGTGTAAGGTGGTGACCCGGCTTGAGGGCGGGAAAATGTACCAGTACGATGTTCCGCAGGGAGAATGCGAAATGGTGTTTCCCTTGTCTCAGGGTAACGGAACCTATGTGGTGTATCTGTGCATCAATACCACGGGAAACAGGTATTCGGTTCTGGAGTCAGTGAACATAACCCTTGATCTGGAGGACGACCTGAAAACCTTCCTCTGCTCGAATCGTATAATCGACTGGGACAAGGAAAATGAGGCTATCAAGAAGGCATATGCCTTGACGAAGAACTCGGAAACCGACGAGGATAAGATAGGGATCATTTACGATTATATGGTGGAAAACTTTTCCTATGACTATGACAAAATGGAAAACATAGACAAGCTCGCATCCGAAAGTGCTTACGTTCCCGATATAGATGAAACCTACGCGGCCAAGATGGGCATATGCTATGATATTTCGGCTCTGACGGCGGCAATGCTCAGAAGCATATCGATACCCGCAAAGGTTGTGACCGGATATTCAAGCAATACGATCAGCTATCATGCCTGGAACAGGATCTATTTCATGAAAAGGAAGGACTGGCGGACGGTTGACATAACCTATGATATAGAGATGTATAAAGACGGAAAGAGATACTCGATGATCAAGAATGATGATTACTATCAAAACATCATGTATGAGTATTGACGGGTGAATGCAACGGTGACGCGGCAGCGGCGCCGTGTAAATAATTGGGAAGAGAATAAAAAATGGAGGAAATGTATGACATGCATATCCACCTGATCTTCGGGGTGGATGACGGACCGAAGGAAATTGAGGAATCTATCGGAATGCTTGAGCAGGCCGCGCAGGAGGGGGTAAAGATCCTGATAGCAACGCCGCACAAGCGATACGGTATGTTTGAGTATGACATCGGTACCGTCGAAAAAAACTACGAAGAACTAAAGATCAAAGCAGAGGAGTTGGGAATAAGGCTCTGCCTGGGTTGCGAATACCATGCATGCAGTGAGATGATCAGTGATCTGAAAGAAGGAAAGGTCCACACTTTGTGCGATACAGACTATGTGTTGTGCGAATTTGCTTTTTCTACCGAGGATTCCGAGATGGAGGATGCTGTCTATCGATTGATCGCCAACGGCTACAAGCCGATCATTGCGCACGTGGAACGCTACAGAGCAATACAAAAGAGACCGACCTTTTGCCGGGAATTAAGAAAAAAAGGTGCATATATTCAGGTGAATGCAGGAAGCCTTGTGGGGGAGGATGGCGGAATACTCCGCAAAACTGCAAGGTTTTTGCTTAAACACGAATTAGTGGACGTGATCGCAAGCGATGCTCACGGAACAAAATACCGCAGAAGTGCTCTTGCAAAAGCATACAGGTATGTGGTAAAAAGATATACTGAAGATTATGCCAAAGAACTGTTCACGGAAATTACTTGGGATATTATGAACAGTGCAACGAAATGTGAAAGGAAAGCTTCCGATGAATGAACAATTGAAGGACACCGCAGATGAGTACTCCATAGATCTCATTGCATTGATGATGGCACTGCTGCGCCATTGGAAGATCATTATCTTCGCAACCGTTACCCTTGCTGCCGGTGCGTTTGCTTACACAAAGTATATGATCACTCCCATGTATGCATCCATGGCAAGATTGTATGTATTATCAAAAAGTACATCTCTTACAAGCCTTGCGGACATACAGCTTGGATCGAGCCTGACCAACGATTATCTTATTGTTGTGTCCAGCAGACCTGTTTTGGATCAGGTTATCGCGGATCTGAGACTTAACGAGAATTACAAGACTCTTTATGAGAAGGTAAAGGTAAGCAATCCGTCCAATACCCGTTATCTGGATATTACGGTTACGGATGCGAATCCCGAAAGGGCAAAAGCCATAGCCGACGACATTGCGGATGTATCTGCACGTTTTATCTCCGAAAAGATGGATCAGGATCCGCCTTCGGTCATCCAATACGGTTATACAGACAATGATAAGGTTTCTCCGAGCATATTGAGAAACACGCTGACCGGTGGTTTTGTCGGTGCTTTTATCGCCGTAGCGATAGTCGTGATCTTCTCGCTGGTATATAACACCATTGATACTCCCGAAGACATAGAGAACAAGCTCGGACTGAAGCTTATAGCGCAGATCCCCATGGAGCGTGATGAAAAGGAAAGCCATTCATCCAAAAAGAGATCCGCATCAAAAAAGGGTGAAAAATCCGGAAATACAGTCAGGAAAGGACGGAAAGCAAGCAAGTGAAGACAATAACCATCGGAAATCCCGGTACGTTCAGCTATGCACTCCGTGAAGCTTTACGTACCTTAAAGACCAATATTAAATTCAGCGGCGATGACATTAAGGTCATCATGTTTACAAGTTCTGCACCGAATGAAGGAAAGAGCTCGGTAACCTTTAACCTTGCGAAATCCCTTACAGAATCGGGAAAGAACGTACTTCTGATCGATACGGATATACGTAAATCCGTGCTTGTGGGAAGACTTGAGGCTAAAACCGAGGACGGATCCGAGATCATGGGACTCTCCCACTACCTCTCCGGTCAGCAGTCCATTGATGATACAACCTATATGACAAACATAGAGAAGCTGTACATCATGTTTGCAGGACCTTCGGTTCCCAATCCTACGGAGCTTCTTGAAAAGAAGTATTTTTCCAAGCTCATAAAAAATGCAAGAGATTGTTTTGATTATGTACTTGTGGATACGGCTCCTTTGGGAGCTGCGATAGATGCGGCCATCGTTGCCCGCCATTGCGACGCCACAGTATTCGTGGTTGCTCAAAACTGTGAACCCAGCAAGAGCATACTTTCCGCAAAGAATCAGATAGAGGCTGTGGGCGGCAAGATCCTCGGCGTTGTTCTCAACAAGGTCAATGTCGGTAAGATGGGCTACGGCAAGTACTACGGCGGATATTACAGAAGATATTACAAGAAGTATTATACAAACGATGAAACTGAGAAAAAGAGATTCTTGTTCTTTGGAAAAAAGAAAAAGACTCAAAGCTCAGATAAAAGAAAGTAAGAACTGAAGCTATGCCGGAAAAAAGAACTGCAGTACTTTTATGCATATCATTCCTGATCCTTCTTGTGGCGGGATTTGCCATATATGTTGTGATCGGGCTCGGAAACGGAACCCTTCACCTGGGCAATTCCGAAACTGTCGGCGAAACCTATGTATCGGATAAGAGCAACAGATCGAGCGGGAAATGGAATGAAGGCGTAATAGAGTACGAAGGAAAGAAATACATATACAACAGCAATGTCCGGTCCTATCTGATCATGGGTGTGGACCGCGAAGGCCCTGCTGTGCCTGCGGAGGACTATGTCAGCGGAGGTCAGTCCGATGCCATGTTTCTGCTTGTGACGGACAAAAGCAGGAAAGAAGTGTCTGTTATACCCATCAACAGAAACACCATGACGAAGATCGAGTTGTGTGATCAAAACGGTGATTATTACGGTAAATTTACGGCTCAGATCTGCCTTCAGCACGGATACGGGGACGGAATGAAGCAAAGCTGTTTGAAAACGGTGGAAGCGGTGTCTGCCCTGTTTTACGATGTACCGATCACCGGCTATGTGGCTATGAACATGGATGCCATGAGGATATTGAACAGGCTCGCGGGCGGGGTTACGGTAGAAGTGCTCGAGGACATTCAATACGGCGATGTGGAACTGAAGGAGGGAGAAAACGTTAAGCTTACGGATGACGAGGCATATGCCTACCTGAGATCCAGAGATTTTGCGGAATTCGGGGCGGCGGACAGGAGACTTGAGAGAGAGAAGCAATATGCTCTCGGACTTGTTGCGGGGCTTAAAGAGCAGGCGGGCGGTGACAGGAACAAGGCGCTGGCCATGTACAAGGAACTGGAACCCTATATTGTCACAAATATAGTTTTTGATGAGATCGTAGAAGATCTGATGCAATACGGATTTGATTCCTCAAAGATTCATGAAATTAAGGGTGAATCGGTAATGGGGAAAAAATATGAAGAATTTTATATTGACAAATCTGATTTATACGATAAAATAATCAGCATAATGTACAATTTAACTTAAGGGGAAATGTATAAGTTTAGGAGGAAAAACTTATGAAAAAGAACCTATTGATTGTGCTGGCACTTGTTTGTTCTTTGTGCTTGGGAACAAAGACAGCTTATGCGGCTCCCAGCCCTACGGCAGAGGATACAACGATCCTTGCTGAGGCAGTTAAAGTAGACACCGAAACGGGAACAGCTGAGGCGCTCGGACTTGATATCATCACCGATGCCAACAATGCAGCCAGAAAGCTTGTAGCGGACATCATCGCTAAGGCACAGACTTCAACAGAGGGTGTTGTTTCCGAAGACGGAACACTCGTACTTGCAGAGGATGGAACTCCTCTCGGAACATCGGCAGAACCTGAACTTCTTGCAGCATTTGATTTCACACCTGCAGAGAGCGTTAAAGCCGAGATCGAGAAAAAGGGTAAAGTATCTGTTACTTTCGAAGTAGAAGATGTTAAGTCGGGAGATTGCGTAAAGCTTCTTCACTTCCTTGAAGCTAAGAATGAATGGGAAACCATCGATCCTACATCCGTAAAGGATGGTAAGGTTACAGCAACCTTCACAAGCTTTTCACCTATCGTTATCGTAAAGCTTACACCTGAAGTTGCAAAGCTTGACAATCAGGCTAAGGGAGCAAATATCTATGTTATCATAGCTATCTCTCTCATCGCGATTGCAGCTATCGCAGTTGTCTTTGCATTCGGCAACAAGCAGAGACTTGTAAAGAAAGTTAATCCTACAGGAGCTACAAAAGTTCAGAAGAAGTAATCTTTAAGGATAACATTGACTAATCAGAAAAAAAACGGGAACACAGCAAACGCTGTGTTCCTTTTTCTATGTCGAAATATAAACTCCAATCAGTAACTTAAAGTCAATTAACGTAAGAGTAAACCTTACAGTTAATACGTGACATGGGCAAGTATATTATGGTAGAATAGGTTTCAGATTTTTTAAAAAGTGAGGCGTAGAAATGTACGAATACACAGGGAGAGTCAGATACAGCGAATGTGACAGGTTTGGAAAACTCAGTACGGCGGGGGTCATCAACTATCTGCAGGATACGGCGACTCTTCATTCCGAAGACAAAAAAGTGGGACTTGCTTACCTTGCGGAACACAACATCGGCTGGGTGGTTACAAATTATACCATGCGGATCCGGGAGCTTCCCAAAATGGGGGACAGGATCACGATAAGGACCTATCCACACAGCATGAGGGCATGCGTTGCATACAGAAGCTTTGAAATGTTGAACGGTAAAGGAGAAAGATTTGCGGAAGTGATCTCAACCTGGGCGCTCATGAACATTAAAGAAATGAAGCCCGTCAAGGTGACGGATGAAATGCTCGCTGCGTATGATCCGCTCATCTGCCCGGATTTCTCTCCGAATTCTGTGAAGCTAAAGGCTGAAGCCAACGGAGAAAAGGTCGGGGAATTTGTGGTAACGGAGGCGGAGATCGATACGAACGGGCATATGAATAACGGAGCCTATGCAAGGATTGCGGAAAAATTTCTGCCCGAAGACGTGAAGTTTGAGAATATGGTTTATTCTTTTAAGAAGATGCTTTTCTTGGATGATAAGGCAGAGATCTTCAAGGCTGTCACAACGGACGGAAGTATACAGGTTCAGTTCATGAAGAACGGAGAGCAGATCTTTTTGGCTCAATTTAATTAAAAAAAGCGGCTGCCTGGCTGATGCCCGACAACCGTTATTTTTATGCAATGTCTTCCATTTGTGAAGTGTAGAGCCTGTAGTAAGCACCTTTCTTTGCAAGGAGCTCTTCATGGGTCCCGCATTCCTGAATGCCGCCGTCAGAGATATAAAGGATCTTGTCGCAATTCTTTATGGTGGACAGACGGTGAGCGATAATGAAGGAAGTTCTGCCCTTAAGCATATTGTTGAGACCCTGCTGGAGTGCTCGCTCGGTTTGTACATCGATGGAGGAAGTGGCTTCATCCAGTATAAGTATCTGAGGATCCGAGAGCAGGGTTCTGGCAAAGGATACAAGCTGCTTCTGACCCTGGGAAAGAACGGAGCCACGCTCCTTAACTTCAGTCTGATAGCCATCCTGCATATTCTCTATGAAGGGATCCGCACAGACCACCTTACTTGCATTCCTGATCTCGTCAAGAGTGGCATCAAGCTTACCGTAGCGTATGTTATCCTCTATGGTTCCCGAGAAGATGAAGCTGTCCTGAAGCATTATGCCCAGCTGGGAACGAAGGGACTCAATGGTCACCTTGGAAACATCGTGGCCGTCGATAAGGACCTGACCCCGGTTCGCATCATAGAATCTGGAGATCAGGTTGACGATAGTACTCTTTCCGGCTCCTGTGGGACCGACGAGAGCTATGCTTTCGCCGGGATTGGCGGTGAAGGAAAGGTTGTTGAGTATGGTATGACCTTCTTCGTATGCAAAGGTAACGTTTTTAAATTCAACCTTACCTTTAATGGGAGGAAGGATTTCCGCATCTTCAGCATCGTCAATATCCACGGGTTCATCGAGAGTTTCGAAGATACGCTCGAGGTAGGCGATATTGTTCAGGAAATTGTTGAATATATTTCCGAGGTTCATAATAGGCTGCCAGAAACGTGCCGCATATGAGGAGATCGCAATAATGGTACCTGCGGTGTAATGACCGTTGGCAAATACGATCAGACCGAAGATGTATATGCATGCCCGGATAATGACGGAAATGTTATCGATTCCGGGCCAGATGAGGTTGGAGTAGGAAACCGCCCGCATCCAGGCCTTCTTGCAACGACCGGAAAGACCTGCGAAGATCTCGGCGTTTTCATCTTCTCTGGCGAAGATCTGGGTTACTCTCGCACCTACAATGTTTTCCTGGAGGTAGGCGTTGAGGTTTGAATTTTTGTTGGAAACCTGCTGCCATGCCCTGCGCTGCTTGTTTTTGATCCAAAGGAGGAAAACGGCAAGTATGGGAACGCCGGCCAGGACTACAAGAGAGAGCTTTACATCCACGATAAACATGAAGATGATTATGAATATCAGGTTAAAGATCTCGAGTATGAGGTTGATGAGGCTGTTCGAAAGCATATCCGAAACAGAGTTTACGTAGTTTACGACACGTACCAGTATCTTGCCGTGAGGGCGATTGTCATAGTACTTGAAGGACAGCTTCTGCAAGTGAGAGAAAAGATCCTTTCTGATGTCATATATGATGCTCTGGCCGACCTTGGTCATGATACGTGACCGGAAGGTGGTGAACAGAACGCTGACCGCGGTGCAGGCTATGAGAAGACCGGCAAGGATCAAAAGCATAGGCTTGTTGCCCTCGGGAATAGCCTCATCCAGAGCTTTTTGCTGGAAGAGAGGCGAAAACAGACCGGCAATGGCACCGAGTGCGCTCAATGAAAGTGCAAAGAGCATCTTTTTGTAATACTTTTTAACATAAACCCAGGAACGGAGCAGATGCTTGACGTTAAAGGGGGTTTCGAGCAGTTCGTCTTCTTTGTAAGTATTTCTTGCCATTATGCTTCACCTGCCTTTCCAAACTCCTCTTCGCCCGTTTGAAGGGTAACAAGGCTGTGGTAGTAGCCGTGTTTTTTAACAAGTTCTTCATGGGTTCCGACTTCCATTATATGACCGTTCTGAAGAACCATGATCTTATCTGCGTTTTTGGTGGTTGATATTCTTTGGGCAATGATGATCTTGGTGCAGGGGAAATCCAGGTTCCTGAGGCCTTCCTGTATCTCCTTTTCCGTTTCCATATCAACAGCCGAAGTGGTGTCATCGAGGATAAGGATCGAAGGACGGATGGCAAGAGCTCTTGCAAGGGAGATCCTTTGCTTCTGTCCGCCGGAAAGTCCGACTCCTCTTTCGCCGATTATGGTTTCGTAACCCTCGGGCATCTTTGCTATAAAATCGGAAGCTGCGGAATAGCGGGCAAACTTAACGACCTCATTTTTGGGGAGTTGTTCGTCGCCGTATGCTATGTTACCGTCAATGGTGTCCGAATAGAGAAGGACATCCTGAGTTGCAAGACCGATGTTCTTTCTGAGCTGATGGAGCTTCAGCTCTCTTACATCGTGACCGTCAACAAGAACCTGTCCGCCGGTCACTTCGTAGAAACGGGGGATGAGATGGATCAGCGAAGTTTTTCCGCAGCCTGTCTCTCCCATAATAGCCAGTGTTTCACCGGGTTCCACCGTGAAGGAGATATGCTCCAGTACGGGGAGTTTTCCGTCTTCATATTTAAAGCTTACATCTTTAAATTCCACCTTACCCTTGAATCTGTCGGGAAGATCGAGGGCATTGGGTGCATCCTTGATCTTGGGTTCGGAGTAGTAGATCTCCATTATTTTGGCGGATGCGGCTTTGAAGCGCTGAAATTCGTTCATAATGGAACCTAAGTTTCTCATGGGGTTCGCAATAGCCCAGATCAAACCGGAAAAGGCAGCGAATTCGCCGACCGTAAGTCTTCCGTCTATAATGAAAAAGCCTCCGATCACAAGCAAAATGATGGGCATCATATTTGCAAAGGTTTCTATAGCCGGATAATACTTGAGCCAGATCAGAGCCGTCTTCTTGTTGGTCTCGCTGTATTCGGTATTACCCCGGTCAAATTTCTCAATCTCATATTTTTCACGTGCAAATGCTTTTACCACGCGGTTTCCGGAAATGTTTTCCTGAGCATTGGTGTTGAGACCGGATAACTTTTCACGAAGAAGTGCGTGCTTCGGACCCACATCCTTTCTGAACTTCAGAATAACAATGAAGATCAGGGGCGAGATCACAAGGAGGATGGAGGCAAGCAGGCTGTCCATGAAGAAGAAATAGATCATGGTTGATGTGTACAGTGCCACGGATTCTATGATCGTCTTAATTACCCAGGCTATCATATGCCTTACCGCATCCAGGTCTCCGGTCATTCGTGTCATAAGGTCTCCCGTGCGGAAGGTGTTGTAGAAGTTCATATCCTGCCGCTGTACCTTGTCATAAAGAACATTCCTTATTCTATAAAGGAACCATTGGGAGTTGCCTTCAAAGATCATGCCGGTGGCATAGACGATTACAGTACGCACCAGGGTGAGACCGACCATTGCGGCTATATAGATAAAGAACAGCCGACGGTTGTGTTCGAGGTTGTAGGCAGCATCCGGACCGCTTATGAAGGTGTCGATGAGTTTGGCAACAAAAAAGGGAATGGTCAACTGCAATACATTGAATGTAATGGAGCCCATAATTCCCAGTCCGTAAAACGCGCGCCTGCCTTTGAGGTTTGTCCATACCCATTTGAGTCGTGAATGCTCTTGAGTAGAAGGGGATCGCTTTTCCATAGTATTTTCCTCTCGTTGTTCTTATAAACACATATTATTTGCTGTAAATACATAATATTTGTCAAAAAAAACAATATTAGTAAAAATATGGCAAAAAACATGTAGTTTGTTGTTAAAACAACAAAAAACTGTTAGCGTATTGTACCATTATAACCATTTAAATACAATAGGAAAAATAATTGATTTTAACTAAAATTTCGGTAAAAAGTTATAAAAAGGGTTTATTTAAGCCTTGAAAATTGATATAAATATAAGAGAGATAAGGGCTTAATTTCTGACAAATTCATATACCCGAAAGGATCATTGAAGATGAAGCAGAAAGATGTAAAGTTTAGGAGCAACAGGGCGGTATTTCTGGTATGGACACTGGTAGTGGTTATTCTGGTGGTTGCCAATTTCCTGGAGGTTGTCAAACACAACCATACAATGGACTGGTTCATAAGGTTTATTCTTGTTATGGCTGTAACCTTTTTGCCCGGACAGGTAGAATACATACGGACAAAGGGCGAAAGTAACCTGTTTAAGTATCTTATAGCAGTGGGGTACCCCATCTTTTGCGCATATTGCCTGTATATGGCCAATACGGGTGTGGCTTCGATGTATCTGTATCCTGTTTTTGCCCTGGTACTGTTGTATCTTGAAGAAAGGGTTGTTTTCATTATGGGCGGGCTCAACGTTTTATGCAGCCTTATTGTGCTTATAATGAAACTGAAAACTGTCGGTGACGGGAAAGCCATACTTATCACCGAATATGAGATCATTTTTGCATGTGGCATTGTTACTTCACTCGGAGTCACAGTCGGGTTGAGAATAATCCGCAGCAACAATGAAGCAAAGCTTTCCGAGGTGGCAAAGCTTTCCGAAGAGGCAGAGATCAAGAGCAAGGCGATAGTTTCCGCAAGTGCCGAAGCAGAAAAGAGGATGCAGGATATCGAAAAGGCAGCGGATGAAAACACGATCAGTATGAAGAGCATGGCTCAGACAATGAATGATATCAGCGGAGCCATTACAAATATAGCGGACAATGTTCAGGATGAAGCCAATGCCATGAGCAATGCCAACAAGAGAATGGAACTCATAAAGAATAATGCGGAAGAATTGACTAAGACCGTGACAGCTATTCAGGACAGCAATGAGTCAAATGCCAAAAAGATCTCAGGTATCAACTCGCAGGCCACAGAACTTCTCGAGAAGTCTGCGATCACAAAACAGAAGGTTGATGATGTTCGTGAGCTTGCCACAAGAGTTACCGAGGTTATCGGAGTCATAAGGCAGATCTCCGGTAAAACCAACCTCCTCGCGCTTAACGCATCCATAGAAGCAGCAAGAGCGGGCGAAGCCGGAAAAGGTTTTGCGGTTGTTGCGGAAGAGATCCGTGCACTTGCAGAAAGCACCAACAATTCGGTTGTGGAAATAGAGGAAAGCATAACAAAGCTCAATGAGTCCTGTGACATTGCATCCGCAAGCATGGATGAAAGCGTTGTAGCGATCAATGAGCAGACGGAAAGCATTACCGAGATCGATTCGGCTATTCAGGAAGAAGCTGCTGCGATGAGACACATTTCCGACGAGATCAATTCGATCAGCAACGAGATCGTTAACGTAGCCGCTGCAAACAACAGCATTACCGAGCAGACAAACAATATTTCGGCAGTGACCGAAGAGATCACCGCAAGTGCGGAGAGTGCCGCGACCATGAGCAATGAAGTGAAGAGGATGACCGAAGGTATTCTTGAGAATATCAAGATCACCAATACCGAATTGGAAAAATTAAAACAGATATAGAATTGTTGTAAAAACAACATACTTTTAACCAAAAAAGATTATAATAAGGCTAAAGTTAATGAACGGAGGAAAAATAAATGGAAGTTTTACATTTAAATAACGATGAGTTTCAGAAGGAAGTTTTACAGTCTCCCGTTCCGGTACTGGTAGACTTTTGGGCTACATGGTGCGGTCCCTGCCGTGCATTTGCTCCCACTCTTGAAAAGCTCGCTGCTGAGAGCACAGGAGATTTTAAGGTTGCTAAAGTTGATGTGGATGAAAACGAAGAACTGGCCGCGGAGTACGGGATCCAGAGCATCCCTACGGTAATTGTTTTTAAGGACGGAAAGCCTTCCTTCAGAAACGTTGGAGCACTTCCTCTCGGAGCACTTCTTGAGCAGGTAAGATGATCATAATCGAAACCGAAAGACAGTCTCAAAGGAGGCTGTCTTTTTATGCCGTACCGTTCACATCCGCTATCGAACGGTAACAGGCTGATTGACAAAAAGGTAATAAGCATATAAAATAGATTTTGTTCGGTTTATGTATACGGCATATGGGAGCCGCGGAGGGAGGATAACGTATGTTTCCGGCACAGTGGTGGATCATTTTACTGGTAGCGCTGGTTTTAAATAGTGTTGGGTTTAAAAAATATGTGTGGTTTATGACCATTGGTTACGGTCTTTCGATAGGAGGCATTAGTCTTTGCCTGTTGGTGATGTCGATCACGAAAAATCAATTCAGCGGTTGGTATTTGGCATTGTGTCTGTTATTGATGATCTATGGTTTTAGGCTTGCATGTGTACTGTTATTAAGAGAAAAAAGGAGCACGCCCGAAAAGAAAAAGAATGTGGGGAATGCAAGTAAAAGCGTTTCTGTTACGGGTCTTATAACGATGTGGCTTCTTGACTCGGTTGCTTTTTTTGCAATGATGTCCCCTGTTTTTTATCGCCTTGCCAACGGCAAGACCGGTGTGAACGGCGCGGATACTTATATCGGGATTACATTTGTGGCCTTAGGCATAGTTATAGAGGTCATCTCAGAGTATCAAAAATATGTTCAAAAGCATGAGAATCCGGGACTTCCCGCTATGAGAGGCATATACAGATACAGCCGATGCCCGGACTACTTCGGAGAGATCCTCGTATGGACGGGAGTTTTTGTCAGCGGTCTCAAGACAAACCAGGGAGCTCAGTGGCTGATCGCCCTGATCGGATATGCATCGATCATTTATCTCATGGCAAACGGCGCAAAGCGTATCGAAGCTCAGCAGCTCAGATACTTCGGAAATGACAGCAGATATATGGAGTATGTCAGCAAGACTCCTGTGCTGATCCCGTTTCTTCCGGTCTATCATCTTGTTAAAACAGAAAAACCGGAGAAAAAGAATCTTAAAACAGAGAAGAGCCCCGAAACAGAGGGATAACAAAAATGTACGCATTCATTTGCGTACATTTTTTATATACATTGCATAAAATGATATGTTATAATAATAAGACACCTAAAAATCGCAATCCTTACGATAGGTGAAAAAAAAAGAAAGGGGTAGTCACAGGAATGAAGAAGATTACAAAAACAGCAGTATCGTTGCTTTGTGTATTCACAATGGCAGTTGTTGCCGGATGCGGAGGAAAGCCGCAGGCGGACGGGGGAAACACAAATATGACGGAAGAAAAACAATATAAGGGTGAAGGGAAGACGGTGAACTTAATGGAAAAGGTAGAGGCAAAAAAGGCCGATACCGTTTCTTTAAGCGAGGAATACAAACAATCTCAGAGAGATTTTGCCGCAGAACTTTTGATCACTCAATATGAAGCGGGGAAAAACACGCTGATCTCTCCGTTTTCGGCGATGACCGCACTTACGATGACGGCCAACGGAAGTAAGGAACAGACCCGTTCGGAAATGGAAAAGGTCCTTGGAGGCGGGATGAAACTGGAGGATATCGATCTGAATCTCACTTCGTACACAGACGGGCTTGAGACGGGCGAAGGATACAAGCTTCATACGGCGGATTCTATCTGGTTTACGGATAATGAGAACGTGTTAAAAGTGAATCCCGAGTTCCTTAAACTAAATGCAAGCTATTTTGATGCGGAAATCTATAAAACTCCTTTTAACGATCAAACCCTAAAGGAAGTAAATGCCTGGGTTGACAAGCATACGGACGGAATGATCCCGACAATTCTCAAAAACCTGGAACGGAGTGAAGTGATGCTTTTGATAAACGCGCTGGCCTTTGATGCGGAGTGGGCGGAAATATACAAGGAATCGGATGTATATGACGGAGAATTCACCAATGCCTCGGGAAGCAGGGAAAGCACAAGGATGATGAGATCCAATGAGACGGTCTTTCTCTCCGATGAGAACACCACAGGATTTTTAAAGTATTACAAGGCAGGATATGCCTTTGCGGCCCTTCTTCCGGGCGAAAACATAGGTATAGACGATTATGTAAAGTCCCTCACGGGAGAAAAGATAGGCGCTTTGCTTGACGGGAAGGAGTATGTTGCGGTAGAGGCCGTTATGCCTTCCTTCAAAACGGAATGCTCCTATCTCATGAATGCCGGCTTGGCAGCTATGGGCATGCCCACTGCTTTTACGGGCAATGCCGACTTTTCTTTCATGGATGCGGAAGGCAAAAAGGAACTAAGCATAGGCAGAGTGATCCAGAAAACCTTTATCGCGGTGGATGAAAAAGGAACAAAAGCAGGTGCTGCGACGGTGGTTTCCATGAGAAAGAATGCGGCCATCTTTATGCCTGAAAAAGAAGTGGTACTCGACAGACCCTTTGTTTACATGATCATAGACACAGAGCATATGCTTCCTTTGTTCCTCGGAGTTGAAAACAGCGTAGCTGCCGAGAAATAGGTAGAAGCCTTGACGGAGTTAACCAAATGGAGATTAAAGGACTTAGTAATGAGGAGGAAAAGGAGATCCTGCTTCCCGAAGCCCTGCGCAAGGTCATAGCCGAGCTTGGCGGGGAAGCTGAAGAGGTTCTTGCTTTTTCACCCACAGACATGAACGAGGACGGAGAATATGCCGACGGGTATCTTGTACTCACGGCGGAAGCCCTCTATACATTTAAAACCGAGGCGGAAAAAAACAAGGTGCATTCCTTTAAGGGCTTCCTTAACCGAAAGGACAGGGAGGTTGACAGGGAAAGAGACTGGAAATGCACAAGGATCAAGGCCTCCGAACTCAAGAAACTGAATGTTGAACCGCAGGTGGCATGCGGTATTCTTGTTGCGGAATACAGTGACGGTGTGGAAAAGACCATCGCCGTATTTTCGAACCTGTACAGGAAAGACATACATGTGCTTCAAAGAGCCTTTGCACACAACTTTGAAAAGCAGGGGGAAGAAAAAGAGGGTAAAGGTCACGGCGGACCCGGGAAAGAGAAGGATGAAGACATCTACTGCCCCATATGCGGAATGATGTATCCCAATCCCGACCGCAATGTGTGCCCGAGATGTATGGACCGCAAATCGATATTCATGCGTACTTTCGGCTATTTTAAGCCCTATAAGTCGCTGATGATCTTTATGATGTGCATATATTTGGCGGTTGCGGCACTGAATCTCGTATGGCCTTATCTGAACGGACGCGTACTTTACGATTATATTTTAAAACAGAACAATGAGTTTTTCTTGTCCCTGGGAGTCGAAAACGTCGATTATATCCTTGCTCTTCTGCTTGTGATCCTTACGATGTTTGCGGCGAGACTGACAGTGCAGATGTTGACGGTTCTGCAGGGTGTTTTTACGGCGCGCATAGTTTCCGGCGTTGTAAAAGACATAAAGCAGGATATTTTCAGCTCGATGGGAAAGCTTTCCATCAGCTTTTTCAAGAACCGTCAGACAGGCGGTCTCATGACCAGAGTGCTCAGGGATGCGGACAGGGTGACGGGCTTTTTTATAGACGGATTCCCCTACATTTTTATCCACTCCTTTACATTGATAGCCACCTTGATCATGATGTTTTTCATCAACTGGCAGATGACGCTGTGTGCAGTGATCCTGCTTCCCATCGCTTTCGTGTTTTCCTTTTTCATCCGGCCGCGGATGTGGACAGCCTTCGGTCACAGACACAGAGCCGAAAGAACCCTGAACAGCCGTGTAAATGACAACCTGACGGGAGCAAGAGTGGTAAAGGCCTTCGGACAGGAGGAGCGTGAGGAAGATCGTTTTGTTTCGGTCAACAGAAGGCTCAAGGATTCCGAAATGTCGATAGTGGGCATATGGAATTTCCTGTATTTTGTATTCAACCTTACCTACAGCCTGGCAACCATAATAATCTGGATATTCGGTGTTTATACCATAGTTGTTAAGAAACAGATGGAACTGGGCATATTGATCACGTTCATAGGCTATGTTGACCAGTTGAACGGACCCATGAACTTTGCCTCCAGGGTTTTCAGATGGTGGTCTGACAGCATGAATGCGGCGCAGAGAATGTTTGAGATCATCGATGCGGTTCCGGAGATACAGGAAGCGCCTGAACCCGTAAAGATGGAGAAGCCCCGCGGAGAGATAGAACTTAAGAATGTGACCTTCGGTTACGAGATCAACAGACCGGTGCTTAAGGACATTACTTTAAAGATCCCGGCGGGAAGCATGCTGGGCATAGTGGGACGAAGCGGAGCGGGAAAAACCACGCTGGTAAATCTGATATCCAGAATGTACGATCCTCAGGAAGGAACTATCTGTTTAGACGGAGTGGACATAAGGGACCTTGCTTTTAGGGATCTTAGAAGAAACGTGGCCATGGTTTCTCAGGAAACATATATATTCATGGGAACGGTGGAAGAAAATATAGCATATGCAAATCCCCGGGCCTCCAAACAGGAGATCATCCGCGCGGCAAAACTCGCCAGTGCCCATGAGTTCATCCTCAGGATGCCCGACGGGTACAATACCGTGGTGGGAAGCTCGGGAAGAGAGCTGTCCGGCGGTGAACGTCAAAGGATATCCATTGCGAGAGCAATACTTGCGGATCCCAAGATACTGATCCTTGACGAGGCAACGGCTTCCGTGGATACGGAAACGGAAAGAGCCATACAGAAAGCGATCAATTATCTTGTAAAGGACAGGACCACGATCTCCATAGCCCACAGGCTTTCGACCCTTAAGGATGCGGATTTCCTGTGTGTACTGGATAACGGTGAGATCACGGAAAGAGGTACTCACAAGGAACTGGAAGAGCTTCACGGAACCTATTACAAGCTTATGGAATTGCAGACCAAGGCCCTGGCGCTCAGAGAGTGACAAAGAAGCGCCGGGATCAGATAAAATGAGGAAATGACATGGAAGATAAAGAATTTGACCTTGCGGAAATGGAAAAAGAAACTGAGGAGATGCTGAAGATCAATCTTCTCAATGAAAAGAATACGAAGTTCATACGCACGGAGGGCGGATTTATGGGCCTTAAGACGGGTGAGACTTCCTATCCGAGAGTTAATGCCGTAAGAATGTTTCCCTTTACGGATCCGGACAGGTTTATTTCGATCCGCACGACGGGAGAACACTCGAAGGAGATCGGTATCATTGAGAATATGTCCGATCTTTCAAAGGAAACGGCAAAGCTGATCAATGAACAGCTGGAATTACGCTATTTCACACCTGTGATCACGGGGATAAAGAGCATTAAGGATGAGTACGGATATGCCTACTTTGACGTAATGACGGACAGAGGTGAATGCCGTTTTGCCATACATATGGGCGGAAGTGATGTGGTGCATCTCTCCGAGACCAGGATATTGATCACGGATATTGATGAAAACAGGTTTGAGATACCGAATATATTGGAACTTACACCGGGAGAGCGCAAAAAACTCGACCTGTTCCTGTAATTGAGGATAAGAGGGTTAGGAGAAAACTGTGGAACTCAAAACAAGATTAACATCAAAAAACATGAGCCTGCTTCCGGGATTAAAGGAAACAGACATTGAATATTGCGTTCCCTTTGACGTTTCCGAGGAGGGAAACTACATTGCAAACTCCTTTGTTGCGGTAACAAAGGACAGGCTCTTTGTGCTGTATGAAGGGACACTGAAAGACAGCTACAGGCTGGCGGATTTTGACACGATCAAAAGCGAGATCGGTATTTCCTGCGGTCTGCTTTACGGGATACCCAGGGGATGCGACGAATCGAAGGCAATTAAATTTGCAAAGTACTCCTCCGCACATCTGGCGCGGTATGCCTATGTGGCAAAGGGCTGCAGATACATCCTGGAGGGCAGGAAAGAAAAGGCGGTCAGCGAGGAATATGAGAAGTACTGCCCCATCTGCCACAGAGCGCTGCCGGGAACCAAAGAATGTCCCCATTGCGCGGGCAAAAAGGCCGGCCTTCTTCATGAGATGCTGGTGATGGTTTTGCCCTACAAACCCCAGCTTGCCGGCATATTCCTGCTCATGCTGCTCGCGTCCCTGACCACCCTTTTGAATCCCGAGATCCAGAAGCATCTGGTGGACGATGTACTGATGAAGGAAAACAGCAGCATGGGTCCTGCAATGCTATGCCTGGGAGGCATGTTTGCCATGAGCATAGGTATAGCGATCGTGAACCTTTCAAAGAACTATTTCTGTTCAAAACTCGGATCGATCATCAGCATGGATCTGAGAAAAAAGCTCTACTCGAAGATACAGGTATTGTCCCTTTCTTATATAAATGACAGAAAACCCGGAGACCTGATGAACCGTATCATCCGTGATACGCAAAGGATCAGCGATTTCATGGGAGACGCCTTCTGTAACCTGTTTACGGTAGCGATCATATTGATCTGCGATGTGGCTTACATGATGTTCCTCGATCTGAAGCTTACTTTGATCTCCATGCTCTTTATACCGCTTTCGGTTTTCATTTCGATCGCGTTTCGCCACAACATACACAGGCGTTTCCATATGCAGTGGGTGAAGGACGACAAGATCAGCAGTAATCTGAGAGATGTGCTGTCGGGAATGTCGGTGGTAAAGGCCTACGGTAAGGAAGAAGACGAATCCGCGCATTTTAATCGGACCGCAGAGGAATATGCTTCGATCCAGCGGAGAAACGAGACCTTCTGGGCGGTGTTCTTCCCGCTCATGCAGTTCATGATGGGCATAGGCGTTTATTTAGTGACTTATTTCGGAGGGCGCAGTGTTCTCGGGGAAAGCAAGACTGCCGGTGAATTGTTGCAGTTTGTAAACTATACCTCCATGATGTATATGTATGTGGGCTGGTTGTCAAACATGCCCAGACTGCTCATGAACCTTGTGACGAGCGTAGAGCGTATCAGTGACGTGATGCAGCAGGAGCCCAAGATAAGCGACAGTCCGAAGGCGATCGACCATGTGATTAAGGGCAAGATAGAATTTAAGGATGTTACCTTTGGCTACAAGACCTATGAGCCTGTGCTGGAAAACATCAGCTTCAAGGTTAAGCTGGGAGAGATGATCGGACTTGTGGGATCATCGGGCGCAGGAAAATCGACGCTCATCAATCTCATCATGCACCTTTATGACATAGATGACGGCAAATTGCTGGTGGACGACATAGACATTAAGGACATAAAGCTGTCTGATTATCATGCCCAGATCGGAGTTGTGCTGCAGGAGACCTTCCTTTTCTCGGGAACCATCCTGAACAACATCCGTTTTGCGCGCCCGGAAGCTACGGAAATGGAAGTGATCAGAGCGGCCAAGATGGCAAACGCTCATGACTTTATATGCAAGACGCCCGATGGGTACAACACCTATGTGGGTGAAAAGGGGCACAATCTTTCGGGAGGCGAAAGACAGAGGATCGCAATCGCCAGGGCCATATTGAACGATCCGAAGCTCCTGATCCTGGATGAAGCTACCGCAAGCCTTGATACGGAAAGCGAGTATCTGATCCAGACGGCACTTGAACGCCTGACGGCGGGTAAAACAACATTTGCCATAGCGCACAGATTGTCTACTCTGAAAAATGCGGACCGACTTGTGGTCATAGACGGACACAACATCGCAGAGATAGGCACTCACAATGAGCTTATGGAAAAGAAGGGAATATACTACGGTCTTGTAACAGCCCAGCTTGAAATGCAGGGAACACCTGTTTCTGAGGTTGTTGCCGGATGAAGGCAAAGGTGATTGCAGTCATTTGGTGGACTTAAAGGTATATAATAAATTGTTGGGCTATGAAAAACATGCTTCGACAATGAACAGTATTACAATATTGAAAGGGGAACTATCAATGGAAACCGTACTTGAAAGATTTTTAAGATACGTGAAAGTGGACACGCAGTCTCAGGAAGACGTAGAAGTTGTCCCCAGCACTCAGAAGCAGTTCAATCTTGCGAATATGCTTGTAGAGGAGTTAAAGGCAATGGGAGCTCACAACGTAAGGCTCACCGATAAATGCTATATCTATGCCGAGATCCCCGCCACCACCGATGAAAAGTGTGCGGCTCTCGGCTTTATCTCCCATATGGATACAAGTGATGCTGTATCCGGAGAAAATGTAAATCCGAGGATCATTAAAAACTATGACGGCGGAACGGTTGTCATCAACAAGGAACTGGGACTCAGCATGGGACCCGGGGAGTATCCGGATCTACTTACGAGAGTGGGCGAAGACCTCATCGTTACGGACGGAAACACTCTTCTCGGCGCGGATGACAAAGCAGGCGTTGCCGAGATAATGACAATGGCTGACTATCTGCTGCAGAACAGAGAGATCAAACACGGAAAGATCCTTATCGGCTTTACTCCCGATGAGGAAGTGGGCAGAGGAGCCGATTTCTTCGATGTTAAGGAATTCGGCGCGGATTATGCTTATACCGTTGACGGTGGAGCTGTCGGAGAGATCGAGTATGAGAATTTTAATGCTGCCGCTCTCACGGTTACGATCACGGGAAAGAGCGTTCACCCCGGCTCTGCAAAGGATGTTATGAAAAATGCTCTTACACTGGGAATGAAATTTGATTCTCTTTTGCCCGAGAATGAGGTTCCCGAGCATACTGAGGGCTACGAAGGCTTCCATCATCTCACCGACATGGAAGGTAATGTGGACAAGACCGTCATGCATTACATTTTAAGAGACCATGACGAGAACAAGCTGGAGGACAAAAAGAGAGTCGTTCGTGAAACCGCCGCTTATCTAAACAAGATCTACGGAGAAGGAACCTTTGCCATAGAGATCAAGGATTCTTACAGCAACATGAAGAAAAAGATCGAGCCTCACATCTTCCTTATCGATAACGTTAAGGCGGTAATGAACGATCTCGGTATCGAACCCAAGGTCTGTGCTATCCGCGGAGGCACGGACGGTGCAAGACTTTCCTTTATGGGACTGCCCTGCCCCAATCTTTGCACCGGCGGTGCGAATTACCATGGCAGGTTTGAATATGTGACAACCCAGTCTATGGAAAAGTGTGTAAAGATCCTTATAGGTCTTTCAAGAAAGCTGATCAAAAAGTAAGTTCCGAATGTACATGAAGCAGAGAGTGTAAGAAGTTTCAGTTTTGGATTGAACCCCGTTCATTGACCATAACGGAGGAAGATATGGGCTACGAAATCTACAAAATGACAATACACATTCTTCTGATAATTATGATTATCGAGCAGGTCATCATAGCTGTAGGCAAAAGGAAAAGAAATGTCTACCATTTGCTGCTCAGCACTATCGTGATCATTAATGTCGGCGCGTTTGCCGTCTTAATGAATGCGAAAACGCTTGAGGTGGCGCTGGAGGCAAATCGTATCACCTACATAGGCGGATGTATGCTCCCCCTTGTTATACTCAAGATCGGGGCAGGTCTGTGTAATCTGAAGATAAAGACGAAGTGGTATGTCCTGCTGTCGGTTTTTGGGTTCATGGCGCTTGCTTTTGCATGGTCTTCGGGATACAGCGATCTTTATTATAAAGAGGTCCGGATAGAAGTGGTGGACGGTCTTACCGTTTTGCACAAGACCTACGGCCCCTTACATATCTTTTATAATTTTTATCTTGGTTTTTATATGCTCTTTGCGCTGGTCATCGTCATCAGCGGCATAAGAAACAGAAGAAACTATTTCAACAAGATGGTGCTTTTCTATGCCCTTATCTGGGGACTGGTGGATTCTACCTATTTCCTTGAACGGATACTTCACAACAATGCGCGTATCATGCCGATCAGTATGTCTGTCGGCATGACGCTTTTCGTGTTCTGGTTCAGAAGAGTTGCATTGTATGATATGAATACAAGTCTCATAAACATTGAAGAAAGGGAAAAGGAAAACGGATATATTGTATTTGATACGAAGCTCAGGCTACTGGGGATCAACAATAAGGCGGTTGAGTTTTTTCCGGAGCTTAAATTAACGGAGATCGATTCACCTGTAGACAAGATCAGGGAAACAGAATTCTACAAAGAGGTCTGCAAGCCGATGATCGTTGCCGGGGATCTGAAGCGGCTGGAAGGCATAAGGTGCAAAGACAAGACTATACGTGTTGAATTACGGCGGTTGAACGCTATGGGGCATCTGCTTCAAAGGGGCTGGCTGATGGAGATCTATGATACTTCCGAAGAGACCCGTTATCGGGAGATGCTCCGTGACTACAGGATCCGGCTTGAAGCCGATGTACGTGACAAGACAAAGGATCTGGACAGGATCAGACAGACCATCGTAATGGGAATGGCAAGCATGATCGAAAGCCGCGATTTCTCGACAGGAGGACATATTAAGAGAACAAGTGATGTGGTGGCGATATTTGCCGAGGAACTGTTAAATTGCGGTTATCCCCTGGGGCGCAGATTCCTTCATCTTGTTGTGATCGCAGCACCTATGCACGATCTCGGAAAGATCGCGGTGGATGATGACGTGCTCAGAAAGAAAGGGAAATACACGTCCGAAGAGTATGAGGAAATGAAACAACATGCCGCAAAGGGTGCGGTTATCGTGAGACGTGTTCTTTCGGGTATGGATGATGAGGAACTGGTTAACGTTGTAGCAAATGTTGCTCACTATCATCACGAAAAATGGAACGGACAGGGTTATCCCACCGGCCTCAAAGGGGAAGAGATCCCCGTAGAAGCCCGTATAATGGCACTGGCCGATGTTTTTGATGCACTGGTCAGCAAAAGATATTACAAAGATGCCTACTCCTATGATGACGCTTTTAAGATAATAGAAGAATCCATCGGAAGTCACTTCGATCCGGAACTGGGAAGGATATTCTTAAGTGTGCGGCCGAAGCTTGAGGAGCTCTATGACAGGTACGCCCTGGAAAATGGCGATGAGTTGAGAAGGGAGGCGGGACAATGATCGTTCAATGCTTTTACTTGCTTGTTTTTGCCGTAAACCTTCTGGTTTTCATCAACTATGTCTGCAGAAAGGAATATCAGAACGGATTAAACTTCTTTATCTGTATTGCCCTTCTTATAAGGAGCTACGGCCAGTTTATGGTATCTGTTTCCGAAGGGATTGATATGGCGTTGTTTGCCTATCAAATGTTTTATTTTGGGAGCGCTTTCCTTCCCGCGATGCTTTTTATGGCAGCGGCCCGTTTGTGTAAAACAGATATACCTATGGCGCTTGAATTCATTTTATTGGCCTTTTCAACCGTGATAATGTCCTTTGCATTGTCTATCGGAAACAGCAGTGTTTACTATTCCAATGTATGGCTTCAGAATAATGTGACCGCACACGGAACCTTCAACAGCATAGGTAAGGAATACGGACCTGCTCATTCGCTCTATACTGCGATGTTGGCGGCCTATGCGGTGGGCTTTGTAATACTTGCGGTGGTGACCTACAGGAAGAAAAACCGTATTTCAAAGCGCATCATAACCGAAGTATCCTCCATAGCGCTGGGGATCATTGTCCTCTATGGCATCGGACGGCTGATAAAGACTCCCGTATCCCTGACTTCCGTAGGCTACCTTATAGCGACCGTTTTTTCCGTGAGGATCATCAGTCTTGCGGAGCTGCACAACCTGACCGATTGCATCATCGAATCCATGGATGAGGACGATGAGGAAGGATATGTGGTGTTTGACCGCCATGAAAATTTCATTAACGCAAACAACAAAGCCAAGGAGATCTATCCTGAGATCAATGACCTGGCCGTAGGCAGACCCGTTCCCGATATCGACAACAATTTTTCAAAGCATATCCTTAAACGGGTCAGAGAATACATTTTTGACCTGTACAACCCGGAGAATGAAACCGTGGTTAAAGAGGGCGACAGAAAATTCGAGATCAAGCTGAATGATATCGTTTTAAGGAAAGGAAGCGTCTCTGAGGGCATATTCGTTGAGATCGAGGATGTAACCTTCAGAGAGAACATAGCGGAAGTTGAAGCAAAGTACAGTCGCGATCTGGAAGCTGATGTGGAAAAGAAGGAGGCCGAGATCAGGGATATGCAAAACAGGCTGGTCCTTGGACTGGCAACGCTGGTCGAGAGCCGTGACAGCAGTACCGGAGAGCATATAGGAAGGACTCTTAAAGGCGTGGAGATCTTTACTGATCAGTTAAAAGAATCCCGGGATCTCAATCTTCCGGAAGAGTATCTGTATGGGATCACGCTTGCAATGCCTATGCACGATCTGGGAAAGATCGCGATCGATGACGATATATTGAGGGCTAAGGAAAAGACTCCGGAACAGGAAAAGGCCCTGATCAGGCTTCATACCGAAGAGGGAGCGAAGATCGTGAGAAAGGTTCTGGCCGGACTCAGTGCCAATCCCAAGGGAGCTCAGTTCATTGAGATCGCTGCATCAATAGCCAATTATCACCATGAGAGATGGGACGGCAGCGGACTGCCCTACGGTCTGAGAGGTAAAGAGATACCCACCGAAGCAAGGATCGTTTCGTTTATAGATGAACTGGACACTTTGATAGATGACGGTGACGAGACCGGGAAAAAGACCTTCGATGAGGCTTTTGATATGGTGGTGAACAGGATAGGAACAGGCTTCGATGCGGAATACGGACCTGCCTTTGTTAAGTGCAGACAGAAATTAAAAAAGATCTATGAGGACTTATAATGATATACAATGAATGCGGTAATAGCGGGCTTAAACTGCCCGCTGTTTCATTGGGGCTTTGGCACGGCTTTGGCGAAAGCTTCGATCATGACAAAATGAAAAACCTGGTATTCCGGGCCTTTGAGAAGGGGATCACAGCCTTTGATCTTGCGAACAACTACGGCCCTCCGTACGGCTCTGCCGAAAAGAATTTCGGCAGGATCATGGCGGAGCTGGCATCCCACAGGGACGAGATCCTTGTTTCCACGAAAGCGGGCTTTGACATGTGGCCGGGACCTTACGGGAACTTCGGAAGCAAAAAGTATCTTGTGGCAAGTCTGGATCAGAGCCTGAAACGTATGGGGCTTGAGTACGCGGACATTTATTATCACCACAGACCGGATCCCCAAACCCCGCTGGAGGAGACCTGCGGAGCTCTTGACGGACTTGTAAGGGCCGGAAAGGTCCTTTATGTGGGAGTTTCAAACTACAATAAAGAACAGACGGATGCCGCCTTAAAGATATTTAAGCGGCTTAATACTCCGTTCATAGTAAATCAGAGCAGGTTTTCCATGCTGGATCGAAAGATCGAAAGAACGGGGCTTAAGGGTTATCTCAAAGAAAAGGGGATCGGGCTTCTTGCCTTCAGTCCCCTGGCGCAGGGAATGCTTACGGGAAAGTATCTTAAAGGGATACCTGAGGATTCGAGGGTCAGAACGGACGGAAGATATCTTAAACCCGACGACGTGCGAAATCCTCGGCTCTCTCAAAAGGTGGAAGCTCTTTCGAAGCTGGCGGCGGAGCGGGGGCAGACGCTTGCTCAAATGGCCCTTGCCTGGGTGCTGAAGGACGAGGAAGTGACCGGAGTGATCCTGGGAGCCTCCAAGCCAGAACAACTGGATGAAAATCTTAAAGCCCTTGATAATACGAGGTTTACAAAAAATGAATTGAATTATATAAATGAAATTATAATAAAGAATTAGCACTCACCTCTTGACAGTGCTAACAACTCGATGTATATTTGAGTCATCAAAAACGGATTGGAGTTTTGATGACTCTGTTTTTTCGGAAATAAGGTGGTGATACTATGAATATAAGTAAATTTACGCAAAAATCCATGGAAGCGGTGAACAATTGCGAAAAACTGGCCTATGATTACGGGCATCAGGAGCTCCTTCCGGAGCATCTTCTCTACAGCCTCATGACGATTGAGGACAGTTTGACCGCAAGGCTCATAGAAAAGATGGAGATCAGCCCCGAAGTGTTTACAGCGCAGGTTGAAGGACTCCTTAATAAGAGACCCAAGGTCAGCGGCGGAAACGTTTACATGGGCGACAAACTGAATAAGGTTCTGATCTATGCCGAAGATGAGGCTAAAGCCATGGGGGATTCTTATGTTTCCGTGGAACACCTTTTCCTCAGCATATTAAAGCACCCGACGGCAGAGTTGTCGGATCTGCTCAAGCAGTTTAAGATCACAAGGGATCGTTTCCTCAAAGCCTTGCAGGAGGTAAGGGGAAATGTAAAGGTTACGACGGACAACCCGGAAGGAACCTACGAATCATTGGAAAAGTATGGATATGACCTTGTGGAAAGAGCAAAACAACAGAAGCTCGATCCCGTGATCGGCCGTGATGCTGAGATAAGAAATGTTATCAGGATCCTTTCAAGAAAGACCAAGAACAACCCTGTACTGATCGGTGAACCCGGTGTGGGAAAGACGGCGGTGGTTGAGGGCCTTGCGCAGCGTATCGTTGCGGGAGACGTGCCCGAGACACTGAAGGACAAGACACTATTCTCTCTTGATATGGGCGCGCTTGTGGCAGGCGCAAAGTACAGAGGAGAATTTGAGGAAAGACTTAAGGCTGTTCTTGAGGAAGTCAAGAACAGCGACGGACGTATCATCCTTTTCATAGACGAACTTCATACCATAGTGGGAGCAGGCAAGACGGAAGGATCGATGGATGCGGGAAACATGCTTAAACCCATGCTTGCCCGGGGCGAGCTTCATTGCATAGGAGCCACCACACTCGATGAATACAGACAATACATAGAGAAGGATGCTGCGCTGGAGCGTCGTTTCCAGCCTGTAATGGTGGATGAACCCACAGTTGAAGACACAATTTCCATTCTCAGAGGAATCAAGGAAAGATATGAACTCTTCCACGGGGTAAAGATCACGGACGGCGCGCTGGTTTCTGCGGCGGTACTCTCCAACCGCTACATATCCGACCGATTCCTGCCCGATAAAGCAATAGACCTGGTGGACGAAGCCTGTGCATCGATAAAGACGGAGCTTGATTCCATGCCCACGGAGCTGGACGAAGTGAGAAGAAGGATCATGCAGCTGGAGATCGAGGAGGCGGCGCTAAAAAAGGAAAAGGACCGTCAAAGCATAGAAAGACTGGAGACGCTTCAAAAAGAGCTCTCCGAGCAAAGAGAGACCTATGCTGCCGTAAAGTCAAAGTGGGACAATGAAAAAGCTTCCGTCGACAGAGTGATGAAGCTGCGTGAACAGCTGGAGGCTTTGAATAATGAGATCGCGGCTGCAGAGAGAACATATGACCTCAATAGGGCTGCAGAGCTGAAATACGGAAAGCTTCCGGAACTGCAGAAGAGTCTGGAGGCAGAGGAAGAAAAGAACCGTCTGAAGGAGAACGAGCTTGTCCATGAGGCGGTGGATGAGGATGAGATCGCGGAGATCGTATCAAGATGGACGGGCATACCCGTCCACAAGCTGACGGAAGGGGAAAAGAGCAAAACGCTTCATCTGGATGAGGAACTTCATAAAAGAGTGGTCGGTCAGGACAATGCAGTGCGTCTGGTGACGGAATCCATTCTTCGTTCAAAGGCAGGGATCAAGGACCCCACAAAGCCCATAGGTTCCTTCCTGTTCCTCGGACCAACCGGCGTCGGAAAGACGGAGCTTGCAAAATCTCTGGCGGCGAGTCTTTTTGACAACGAAGCGAACATGGTACGTATCGATATGAGCGAATATATGGAGAAGTTCTCGGTTTCACGTCTCATAGGAGCGCCGCCCGGATATGTGGGCTACGAGGAGGGCGGTCAGCTTACCGAGGCGGTAAGAAGAAAGCCGTATTCGGTAGTGCTGTTTGATGAGGTTGAAAAGGCTCATCCGGATGTGTTTAATGTAATGCTGCAGATCCTGGATGACGGCCGGGTGACGGATTCACAGGGAAGGACCGTGGACTTCAAAAACACGATCCTGATCATGACCTCAAATATCGGTTCGCAGTACATCCTTGACGGAATAGAACGTGAAGGGGAGATCGGCAAAGGTACGGAAGATCTTGTGATGGCCGATCTGAGAGCTCATTTCCGTCCGGAGTTTTTGAACCGTCTGGACGAGATCATAATGTTCAAGCCTCTCTCCAAGGATGACATATCTGGCATCATGGACCTGTTGGTAGAGGACGTGAACAGAAGACTGGCGGATAAAGAGATAAAGATAACGCTTACGGATGAGGCTAAGAAGCTCGCGATCACGGAAAGCTATGATCCGGCTTACGGAGCAAGACCTCTGAAACGTTACCTGCAAAGGAGCGTTGAGACCATAAGCGCCCGTCTGATCCTGGAAGGAAAGGCCGTCGAAGGAAGCACGATCACAATTGATAACATTAACGGACACCTTGAAGGAAGGGTGTGATCTCAGGCGCGGGAAACCGCGCCTGAAATTTTTTTTAAAAAAGGTGTTGACATACTTCGACTGTCGTGGTATAACATACTACGTCAGATGTACTACGACAGACGTTACAATGACAGACAAAGGAACGACAGACGAAGGAACGACAGACAAAGTAAGAAAAAAATAAAGAAAGGGTGGAAGTATGATTGAGATCAGCAGTGATGTGATCAGAGGTTACAATGATACGATGATCCTGTACATACTTAGAAACGCACCGTCATACGGCTATGAGATATCTAAAAACATTAAGAGCATGACGGACGGGAAGTACATTATAAAAGAAACAACTTTGTACTCTGCGTTTACGAGAATGGAAAAGAACGGATACATCGAGTCGTTTTCCGGACAGGAAGACAGAAGGACCTACTACAGGATCACGGATTCCGGACGTAAGTTTTACTCGGAAAAATGTGATGAATGGGAACTTACAAAGGAAGTTGTCGAGAAGTTCATTGCCTCACAAGCCGATGAGGCATATGAAAAAGACAGCGGAAACGAATAAGGCAATACAGGGATAAAAGTAAACAGTAGAGTGGATTGAAAGGAAGAAAAAATGGATACAATAAAAAATTATCTTGAGACTATGTTTATGCAGCTTCCCAACACAAGGGAAGTATTGAAAGCCAAGGCTGAACTGGGGCAGATGATGGAAGACAAGTTCAACGAGCTCATGGCTGAAGGAAAACATGAAAATGAAGCGATCGCTGAAGTCCTTGCGGATTTCGGAAACCTTGATGAAGTGGCGGAAACACTTGGGATCAAGGATGTGATCCACAAGGATCCGGTTGACAGGAGAATTGTTAAGCTCGAAGAAGCTCGTGAGTATGTGAAAGCAAGAGAAGCCAATTCACTCAGAACCGGCATCGGTGTTATGCTTTGCATCCTGTGCCCCGTAGCCGAGATGGTCATCGGAGAAAACATGGGACACAGAGGACTTGGAGTTCTTTCACTTTTTGCGGTGCTTGCGGTAGCCATAGGACTTTTCATTTACAACTCCGTACAGAGTGAAAAGTGGAGCTGGATGGAAAAGACTCCCTGCGCTGTGGAATTTGCAACCGTTGATGAGATCAACAAGGCAAGAGAAGCCTTCAGGCCTTTGAAAGCAATATTCCTTTGTGCCGGTATCGTCCTTTGCATATTGGCCCTGGGAATATCGGGGGCGGTTGATGAGATGCATGCGTTTACCGGAATAAATGACGTAGAAGGCATATTTTTCCTGTGTATCGTTGCGATCGGTGTCTGCCTTATCGTATACGGCTGTGTAAGAGATACCGCCTTTACGGACATCCTTAAGCTGAATGACAGCAAGACCGTCGGCGGAAACTTTGTCGACAGCCAGAAGACAGCCAAAAGAGTTACAAAGACCGGTCAGGCTGTTCTTGATGTGTTCTGGCCCACAGTAACATGTATCTATTTCATTTGGAGCTTTGTGACAATGCATTGGTACATCACATGGATAATCTGGCCGATAGCACCTTTGTTCAGAATGCTGATCGAGACGATCTTTGCGGACACTTCGTCGGGTGACCGGAACAAATAATGGGAAAAAGGAGAGAAAAATGAACAGAAGAATATATCTTATCATACTTTATATAGTTACAATCTTTATATGCATCAGTGCTGTCAGCTACCACACAGGACGCGTAATTTCCGGATGTGCGGCTTGTTTGGACGGGGATTACGACGTGGATTTCGATTGGGATAACGGATTAGTTATAAAGAATAACGGAACTGTGATTTCGGAAGGATCGGTGGAAGAAGACTTTGATGAAAAGGGATACAAGAATATTGATGTTGACGGTGCAGTGGGCGATCTGACGATAACTGAGGGTGACGGTTATTCCTGCAAGTTTGTCGGTAATGAGAAACTCAAGCCTACGGTATCGGTTAAGAATAATACACTGGTTGTAAAGCAGAAAAAGATCAGGAATAATGTTGGAAGTGTAAATAACTATTCAAAGATAAACATTACCGTTCCCAAGGACACCCTCGGACATATTGAGATCGATTCAGCTGTAGGAGATGTAAATATAAAGAATCTGTCATGTACCGGTATTAAGGCAGTGGTCGCAGTGGGAAACATCCGAACGGAAAATGTTGTGTGCGACGGAAAAACAACGATCGAGGCAAAAGTAGGTGAAATAACACTGAAAAACAGTGCCTTTGGTGATCTTGATCTGAATACCGATGTGGGACAGATCAGAATAGACGATTGTTCTTTTGAAGACGCAGAGATGGATTCGCATATCGGAAATGTGACTATCTACGGGCTTGATGCGGACAGGTACGATCTTGATATTGACTGTTCCCTCGGTGATTTTGAATTCGACGGAAAGGATTACGGTAAAAAAGGAAGGATCAATAACAGCGGTGCGGATTACACGCTTACCGTCGATTCAGATCTTGGCGACGTGAAGATCCACTCGAAATAAAATCTACAAAGAAGACAAGGGACTAAAAACGTCTCTTGTCTTCATTTTTTTAACAAAAAAATTGCAGATAAGAGCGGGATTCCGGGAGACATTTTGAAAAAAGCATTTAAAAGGGGGATTACAAAGCCTCGAAAAGGCTCCAAAAATAAATGCTAAAAATGCTTAAAGTTACTTGCAAAAAATATAGTAATGAATTATACTACCCAATCGAAGTGATTGGAAAGACCAAAGGAGCAATCTGATGAACAAAGAAAACGATATAACAAAATGCCCGTTGGAGTACGGGCTCGAGGTTTTCGGGAAAAAATGGGAATCCAAGGTGATCTGTGTTCTCTCTGCAGACAGAAGCATGCGTTACGGGGAGATCAGGGCTTGTGTTGACGGGATTACAGATGTCGCTTTAACCGCAACACTTAAAAAATTAACCGTGGACGGGATCGTCGAAAGAACCCAGTACAGGGAGATTCCGCCTCGCGTTGAATATACACTTACAGATAAAGGACGATCGATCGTACCCATTATTAAAAGCATTTGTTCGTGGTCGCAGGGAAACAGTGACGGGGTCGCTATAAGCTGCGAAAACTGCAATGCTGAAAAATAACCGACAACTCTCATTAAGGAGGTAGATATGTCAAAATTACTTACAATTAAAGACCTTACGGTCAACGTAAAGGATAAAACCATTCTTCGGGGGATCAATCTCGAGGTGGGAAGAGGCGAGACCCATGTACTCATGGGACCTAACGGAGCCGGTAAATCCACGCTGGGAAATGCGATCATGGGCAACCCCAACTACGAGATAACCGAAGGCTCCGTCTTTTTTGACGGAGAAGACATTCTTGAGGACGATGCTGCCGAAAGAGCAAAGAAAGGCATCTTCCTTACTTTCCAGAACCCGATCGAAGTACCGGGCATATCTCTTGCAAACTTTATCAGGAATTCCATTGATTGCAAGAACAATACAAGAACCAAGATCTGGGAATTCAGAAAAGAACTCGAAAAGCAGATGAAGCTCCTGAACATGGACGAGGCATATGCAGACAGAGACCTTAACCTTGGTTTCTCAGGCGGTGAAAAGAAGAAGGCAGAGATCCTGCAGCTTCTCATGCTGAAGCCCTCTCTGGCCATTCTTGACGAAACAGACTCCGGACTTGATGTTGACGCCGTAAGGACCGTTTCAGCAGGCGTAAAGGAATTCCAGAAGGATCCGAACCGTGCGCTCATGATCATCACACACAGCACACGTATCCTTGAGCAGCTTCACGTTGATTATACACACATCATTGTTGACGGTCGTATCGTTGAGACCGGTGACGCATCTCTTGTTGCAAAGGTAAATCGCGAAGGCTTCGTTAAGTATGCTTCTTAATGCTGCATAGTTAGCATATGCTTACTTGACAGGGAAAGGAATTATAATGAAAGAAAAAACCAAACTCGATGATGTCGACAGAAATTTATATGATTTCCGATTCGAAGAAAGCGATGAGGATTTCTACAAAGTAGACAGCGGACTGACGCCCGAGATCGTAGAGCAGATCTCGAGGGAAAAGAACGATCCGCTGTGGATGAGGGAACTGAGGCTGGAATCGCTTAAGGTTTATGAGGAAATGAAAATGCCCGATTGGGGTCCGTCCCTTGACGGATTGGATATGAACAATATCATAACCTATATTAAGCCGAAGACAGAAATGGTGGCATCGTGGGACGATGTGCCTGATGATATAAAGGAAACCTTTGAAAGGCTCGGTATTCCGAAGGCTGAGCGTGATTCTCTTGCGGGAGTGGGCGCGCAGTATGACTCGGAGATCGTTTATCACAATATGAAAAAAGAAGTTGCGGAGCAGGGCGTGATCTACACGGACCTTGAATCTGCGCTTCACGGACCCTATGCAGAGATGATCAGAGAGCATTTCATGAAGCTTCTGCCCGCAAAGGATCACAAATTCATGGCGCTTCACGGAGCTGTATGGTCGGGCGGTTCGTTTGTTTACGTTCCCCCGGGCGTAAAGGTGGAGATCCCCTTACAGTCCTACTTCAGATTGAATGCTCCCGGCGCGGGACAGTTCGAGCATACGCTGATCATCGTTGATGAAGGCGCTGACCTGCACTTCATCGAAGGCTGCTCGGCACCCAAGTACAACATAGCAAACCTGCATGCGGGTGCGGTTGAACTTTATGTAAGAAAGAATGCGAGACTCAGATATTCCACCATTGAAAACTGGTCGAAGAACATGTACAACCTTAACTCCAAGAGAGCGCTGGTTGAAGAAGGCGGTAAGATGGAATGGGTTTCCGGATCTTTCGGATCCCATACGGGTTACCTCTATCCCATGACGATCCTTAAGGGAGACAATTCAAAATGCGAATTTACCGGTATTACTTTTGCGGGTAAAGGACAGAATCTGGATACGGGACTGAAGATCGTTCACAGCGGCAAGAACACGACCTCCGCGGTTAACACGAAGTCCATTTCGAAGAGCGGCGGCATAGGAACGATGAGAAGCTCGGTGCTTGTAAATCCCGGTGCGGAAAATGCCAAGTCTACCGTAGACTGTGCAACGCTCATGCTGGATTCGGAATCCTGCTCCGACACCATCCCCGTAATGGACATCCGTACACAGAGCGCGGATGTAGGTCATGAAGCAAAGATCGGCCGTATCAGCAATGATGCCATCTTCTATCTTATGTCCAGAGGCATGGGTGAAGAGGATGCGAGAGCTATGATCGTAAGCGGATTTGCGGACAATGTATCCAAGGAGCTTCCGCTTGAATATGCAATTGAGATGAATAACCTGATCCGCCTTGAAATGGTGGGTTCCATCGGTTAGGGAGGTATAGTATGGACAATGCGAGAGATTTATACGTAAATCCCCTGCCGAAGCCTACCTGGCACAGATGCAGGGTTAATGATGCAAGAATAGTTTTAAAGGAAACCGGGGTGGTTCCCGCCATTTTGAGCGTTTCCGCATCTTCGGGCGTGAACGGAAAGATGGTGCTTGCGGAAGAGGATTTCAGAAAGATGGAATCCGGAATGGGCAAGGATTTCGAACAATACGGTTTCTCGGTTACCGGAGCACCTGTTTGCAGGCATGTGACCGCCGGAGCGGATGAAGAGATCAACGTGGATCTTTGGTATGACGGAAAGACGGATTGCTTCAATTCCTTCAGATTTGAGATCGAGGACAATGCCGCAGTAGACATATACATGGTCTGCAGACAAAAAAAGGAAGAAATGTTCAAAGGCTGTATCGATACGAGGATCAAGGTCGGTAAAAATGCACATGTTCGTCTGATCCAGGTCAACGAAACAAAAGGAACCTGCGTTTACAACAATGTGGCAGCGGCTGTTGATGACAATGGACAGTTTGAGATCATCCACATTCTGCCCGACGGAAAAGAAGTGTTTGACGGAGTGGCTGCCGATCTGTTCGGAAAAAGCAGCCGGATGACCATTGATACCGCATATGATGCGAAGTGCGATACAAAGTTTGACATTAACTACGTTGCCCGTCACAGAGGCAGGGAGAGCCTTTGTGAGATCTCGGCAAACGGGATACTGGAAAAAGGCGCGGAGAAATGCTTCCGTACAACAGTGGACTTTATTACGGGCTGCGTCGAGGCTAAGGGGGTTGAAAATGAGGACGTCCTGCTTATGGACGATAATGTTATCAACAAAACTGTTCCGTTGATCCTTTGTACGGAAGAGGATGTTGAAGGTGAACACGGAGCAACGATCGGAAAACTCAGTGACGAGATCCTCTTCTATCTCAATACCAGAGGCATAGAAGAGTCGATGGCGTACAAGCTGATATCCGCCGGAAGAATGGCAAGCGTGATCAATCTCATTCCCAAGGCGACGTTGCGTAAGGAAATTTATGAAATGATAGGTGCGGAGCAGATCTGATGAGCTTTATCAATATTGACGGGATCAGAAGGGAGTTTGCGCTGTTCAGAGAGGCAAAGGATCTTGTTTATCTTGACAACAGTGCGACTTCCCAAAAGCCTGACTGCGTTCTTGACGCAGTCAGGACTTTCTATGAAAAAGAAAATGCAAATCCTTTCAGAGGCATATACGAATTGTCCGAGCGGGCAACAAACGCATATGAAAACTCGAGAAAAACGGTGGCGGATTTTTTGAATGCGGCGGATCCTTCGGAGATCGTTTTTACGAGAAACGCCTCGGAGAGCCTGAACCTTGCGGCATTCAGCCTCGGTGAACTGATGGTCCGAGAAGGGGATGAGGTCGTCATTTCCATTTCCGAGCATCACAGCAATATGCTTCCATGGAGATCGATGGCGGAGAGAAAAGGCGCGGTTGTAAAGTACCTGAATTGCGGCAAAGACGGCGGTCTGGAGCCTTCCGAACTGGAAAAACTGATGACCGACAGAACAACGATCGTTGCCGTGACAGCCATGTCAAATGTGTTCGGAAAACTGAATGACGTTAAAGCACTTGCAGCCATAGCACATTCAAAGAATGCGGTGATAGTTGCGGACGGAGCGCAGAGTGTCCCGCACACCAAGACTGATGTGAGAGATACAGATGTCGATCTCCTGGCATTTTCCGGTCACAAACTCCTTGCACCGATGGGTATCGGAGTCTTATACGGTAAAAAGGAGCTGTTAAAGAAGATGCCGCCCTTCCTGACGGGAGGAGAAATGATCGAGCGGGTTTCCACCGAGGAGATCGTCTATTCCGAGGCGCCTCATAAATTCGAAGCGGGAACGGTAAACGCGGGAGGCGCGGTTGGACTTGCACAGGCGATAAAGTACCTGGAAGGTATAGGCATGGAAAATATTGCAAAGAGGGAACACGAACTGACCGAATATGCCATGAACCGATTGAGGATGGTTCCGGGGATTACGGTGATAGGATCGCCAAAGGCCGAGGATCACAACGGGATTCTCACTTTTAAAGTGGAAAATGTTCATCCGCATGATGTTTCTGCGATCCTGGCGGACAACAACATTGCGGTAAGAGCAGGGCATCACTGCGCAGAGCCGTTACACAGGTTCATAGGGATACCCTCCACAACCAGAGCGTCGATCATGTTCTATAATACGGAAGAAGAGATAGACAGGTTTATAAAATGTGTTTCGGAAATCCGCGGGTTAATGGGTTACTAAAATATATGCCTGAGAGAAAAGAGCAAGGGGCTATAAAATGAACAACAGAACTTTTTACAATGAAATATTGACGGAACACAATATGCATCCGGCTCACAAACATGTAAGCGTGGGATCGGTCATTTCGTTGAGGGGTGTAAACCCCTCCTGCGGAGATGATATTACGCTGCAGCTTCTTTTGGGGGATGACGGGATAATAAAGGATGGTTCCTTCACCGGAGACGGCTGCGCGATCTCTCAGGCCTCGGCAGACATGATGCTGGACCTTATAATAGGAAAAACCGTAGATGAGGCAATGAAGCTTAAGGACACTTTTGTCAAGATGATCCGCGGCGAAGCGAGCGAGGAGGAGATAGAAACCCTTGAAGAAGCTTCTGCTCTGCGGGACATATCTCATATGCCGTCCAGAGTTAAGTGTGCGGTTTTGGGCTGGCATACCTTCGAAGAGATGATGAAGGATCATGGGGGCAAGAAGGAGTAAAATGCGGGTTTAGTCAGGCTTATAGATTAATTAAATGTTTATAGATATAAAATACTTGTATACATTTTTCTTGACGTCAGTCTAATATAGTAGTATAATTCTTGCACAATATTCCCAGAGTTTATTATTGTATACTTTAAGAAGGAAGCACGGAATGAGCAATGGAGCTCACCGGATGCTTCTTTTGTGCTTTATTGGGGCTTTTAGTAAATTAAAGTAATAAGATAGCAGAGCAAAAAAGCAATGAATTAAGCATACATTGGTAAACACGAAGGAGACAAAAGGAGGATATTTCATGAAAAACATGAAGAAAATTCTCTCTCTTGTACTGGTGGGAGCTATGGTTGCTTCCATGGCAGCGTGCGGAGGGAAGAATAACAAGGCTGGCGCTACACCTACACCGGCACAAAGTGAGACAGGCAAGCCTGAAGCTACAAAGGCACCCGAAAAGACGGAAAAACCCGTGATCAAAGCACCTTCTATGAATGTTTTGGATCCTGCGATTGATTATTCAAAGAAAACAATTAATGCAGGTTCTGTACAAGCTACGATCGGCAGTTCTGCCGGCGGTGTTGTCGGTCATGATGTATATTCAGGTGTAGAAGGCAAGGATTACACAGATCCTGCGGTTTATACATATAATGACTATACAGCAGGCACTTCTAACATGAAGTGGTCTACCCATACTTGGGAAACGGCAGATGATCGCGCTATTCTGGACTACATCAGCAGCGAATTCTATACATTTAAGCTTAATTCTGATCGTACCGGATGGTCCATAATTCCTGTTTTGGCAGCTGACTATCCTGTAGATGTTACGGCAGATTATGTTGGCAAATATGGAATCAATGCAGGCGAAAAGGGTAAGGCGTGGAAGATCGCCATCGATCCCGCTGCTTGCTGGGAAGACGGCACGCCTATTGACGCTCAGTATCTCCTTTATTCATATAAAGAGCTTCTTAATCCTAAGATGCTCAACAGACGTGCAGACTCTGTGTATGCAGGTACATTCCAGATCGTAAACGCGAAGAATTATCTCTATGGTGGAACCTCCGTTTTAACAGATAACAAGGCAAGCGGAGCGATCAAGTATAAAAAGGAAGATCTTAAGCTTGGGGCGGACGGCGTTTATTATACTCCCGACGGCGGTATGGTATACATCGGACTCGACTTTAAGCTTAATCAGTGCGGCGGAAAAACTCTCAAAGCTTATGTAGACGGATATGGCACAGCTTACTTTGATGTTACGAACTGGGAAGCACTTATCGCAAAGGTTGACAAAAAGGGACTTATTCCCCTTACCGAGGAAAACTACAAGCTTTTTGTTCCCGTAACCACAGGCAACCCTGCATGGAATGAAACAGAAGCGGACGTTCCCACTTACTTTGTATATGAAGAGAGCTTTGAGGAGGTTGACTTCTCCGAAGTCGGCATTATTGCTACCGATGATAACAGCTTGATCTTTATTACGACTGCAGAGATAGAAGAACCCAACTACTATGTTCCTTACAACCTTGGTAGTTCGTATCTTGTTTACAAGCCCCTTTGGGAGTCCTGCAAGAAGTTCTTTGATAAGGACGGCAATCAGGTTGATGCAAACTCTGATAAGATTGCGTCAATAACAACAGATTATTGTACAACAAAAGACACCACAATGTCTTATGGCCCTTATAAGCTCACCTACTTCGAGCTTGATAAGAAGTACACTCTGTCCAGAAATGAAAACTGGTGGGGCTACAAGAGCGGAAAGTTCAAGGGACAGTATCAGACAGACGTTATAGATGTCCAGGTTATTGCAGATCACGCTACACAGCTTCTTGCTTTCCTTAATGGAGAAGTTGACGCTGTAGGTCTTCAGTCAGAGGACATGGAGAAGTATGGTTCTTCCAGCTTCATTCATTACACACCTCAGAGCTACACCACAAAGCTTTCCTTCAACACAGACATGGATGCTCTTAAGGCAAGGAAAACAAATGCACAGGTACTTACCAATGCGTTCTTCCGTAAAGGCTTCAGTCTTGCAATCGACAGAAATACTTTTGCAAAGTCTTATACAGCAGCAGGTACCGCAGGATATGGTCTCTTAAACAAGATGTATGTTTACGATCCTTTCACAGGTGCCGCTTATCGTGATACCGATGGTGCTATGGATGCTATTGTATCCGTATATGGTATTACATATGGCCCTGACGGAGATTTCGATACACTTGAGGAAGCATATGAGGCAGTTACCGGATACGAACCCGAGAAAGCAAGCGCATGCATGCAGCAGGCATATAACGAGCTCGTAACCGAAGGCGTATATGACGGCGTATCGCCTGTGACACTTCAGATCTCCGTTTACAACTCCGACGACATCTATGTTAAGATGTTCAATTACCTTAATGATGCCCTTAAGGCAGCATGCAAGGGAACAAGCTTTGAAGGAAAGGTTTCCCTTACAATGGTTGTTGATGCCGATTACTATGACACAATGAATTCAGGCGGAACAGACATCATCTTCTCAACATGGGGCGGTGCAGCAAACTCACCCTTCACACTTCTTTATGAGTGCTACTGTGATGCAGCTGACGGAAGCGGACAGCAGATGGAATACGGTTTTGATACCGAAGCTGTAAAGGTTACCCTTGACATCAACGGCAAGGAATATACCCAGGGTCTCAGAACATGGGCACTCTGGATGGATGGAAACAAGGATACTGTTATTTCTTCAAACGACGGATCCACGAAGCTTGAAACATTTGCTACTTATGATGCCGAGACAAAAGCTGCTCTCTTCGGAAAGATGGAATATGCTTATCTTTCCATGGGCGTAGTAACTCCTGTATATTATCGTAACGTTGCATCCCTTCACGCACAGAAGTTGATCTATCCTGTAGATCACTTTGTAAACACGGTTGAATACGGTGGATTGGAATTCATCACATATAAGTATAACGATGAAGAATGGGCAAAGGTTAAGAGCACCATTACTTACTAATCCTTAAAAACAATAATTATTATAGCTATGGCAGCAAGGTACGGGCTTTTTAGGTCCGTATCTTGCTTTGCCTAAAAGACACATCACCATGCTAATGAACAGAAGTGTAGATTTGAATTGGAAAATATCCTTTTAGGTTGATCATAGATGAAACATTAGACAGATACGGAGAAATAAAATGGGAAAGTATATACTTAAAAGAATATTATTTATTTTCCTGACTTTCTTTATCATCATTACCATGTGCTTTGTTTTGATAAAGTTGCTTCCGCTTCCGGCAGTTAAGGAAATGGGCAGAGACGTGGAGCTCGTAAAAGCCAGAAGAATGGCTATGGGATACGGAAAGCCTATACTTGTACAATATTTCTTATATTGGAAACATATTCTGACCGCGGGAGATTTCGGCCTTGGTGAGCAGATGTATGTAGGACAGGAAGTTGCATCCATCATGCTAAGCAAACTTCCCTATACGGTAGTGGTTAACTTTTATTCCATTATTGTGGCAATTCCTTTCGGTCTTCTTTTCGGTATTTACGCCGCACTGAAGAAAAACAAGTGGCAGGATGGAGTGATCTCTACAGGTGTAATGATCCTTGTATCGGTACCCAGCTACGTATATGCATTTCTCGTACAGTATTTTTTGTGCTATAAAACAGGTTGGTTTACTCTTACGGTGGCCTCCAGAGAAACCACATCATTTTTCTCGTTCGCAATGTTCAGGTCTATGTTCCCTGCAGTTTTTTCACTTGCTCTCGGAACAGTAGCAGGACTTACCAGATTTACAAGAGCGGAATTGGCTGAGGTTCTAACGGGAGACTATCTTTTACTTGCACGTACAAAGGGACTCACCAAGAATCAGGCTATCATCAGACATGCCATGAGAAATGCGATGGTTCCTATTCTTCCGATGATACTTGCAGAGTTCATAGGAATTCTGGGAGGATCCTTTATCATAGAGAAGATCTTCTCGATCCCGGGCATCGGAGCGCTTGCAATTATAGCCATCAATGTTCGTGATTACAATTTCTTTATGGCTGAGACGTTCTTCTATACGGCATTGGGATTATTCAGTAATCTTGTTTTGGATCTGAGTTACGGTTTTATCGATCCTCGTATAAAGATGGGACAGAGGTAGAAATATGGCTGATAAGATTAATATAAACAATATTCCCGCCGAAAAATTTAAATTGGCCGAAAGAAACGGAAGGATCAGTGATAAAAGACTTGAGACCAAGCCTGTGGGATCTTTCAAAGATGCACTGCAACGTTTTAAAAAGAACCGATCCTCGGTTGTGGCATTTTATATCATTGTCCTTCTTATCTTATATGCTTTGATAGTGCCGTTTGTATCGAATTACGATGTTACTTTCCGTGACGGTTATTACAAGAACCTTTTACCGAAGAGTAAGCTCTTTGCAAAGTTGGGCTGGGATGGTTGCGCCAATGTGACGGAGACCCAGTCGGGCTATGATTATCTGAGCGGTATAGGTTATGAATATGGCTCATCCGCTGTTGTAAAAGTAAAAGATTCTTTTACAAATGAATTGGATGGCACGCCCCGATACAAGATTCGTGTGGACTCCTATGAAAAAGTAGGGTTTGTTTATGCTGATGTCAACGAGACCGAATTCAATGCCCTTAAGGATTATCAAAATGAGACGGGGATACAGGTGATCTATCCCATTCCGGACAATTACAAAACGGAGTTTATTGCAGTTTCCAACGGAGCAAATCTCTGGTATGAACTTAAGGATGATCTGGCGACAACAACAGGTGAATCCAAGTATCATGAAGATGACGGAACGCCCATCTTCAAAGCTAATTACAAGACTTCAAGCAATCAGAATTACGGACGTTATGACAGCTTGAGGATCGAGGGTGATAACGGCGGTGAAGACGGTAATACCTGGTATGTTTACTCAATAAAGAATCAGACCGGATTTAAGATCAGAGTTCTTTATAAAGAGTATTACAACTATAAAAACGGTTTCTATCCCAATCATCTCTTTGGAACAAACCAGCACGGACAGGATATATTGGCCTGCCTTGCAATGGCTGCGAGATTATCGTTTATCCTTTCTATCAGCGTTTCACTGATCAACCTGTTCATAGGTGTGATCTACGGATCGATCGAAGGATATTACGGCGGATGGATCGATATCTTACTTGAAAGAATAGCGGAGATATTAAGTGCTGTTCCTTTCATTGTAGTTGCGACGCTGTTCCAGATGCACTTGGCAAAAAAGGTGGGGCCTGTCTGGTCGTTGCTTTTTGCCTTTGTGCTGACCGGATGGATCGGAATAGCAGCCAGAGTTCGAACGCAGTTCTACAGGTTTAAAGGACATGAATATGTACTTGCCGCAAGAACGCTCGGTGCAAGTGACAGAAGGCTGATATTCAGGCACATTCTTCCGAACGGACTCGGAACCATCATTACGGGTACGATTTTGATCATCCCGGGAGTAATCTTCGGTGAATCCAGCTTGTCCTATTTAGGTATCATTAACCTTGAAACATCGAGCCTTACTTCTGTTGGTACAATGCTTGCTAACGGACAGGCTTATCTTGCAACGTTTCCGCATGTAATCTTCTTCCCTGCGGTATTTATTTCGTTGCTTGAGATTTCGTTCAACCTTTTCGGTAACGGACTCAGAGATGCATTTAATCCTTCGCTGAGAGGAGTGGATGAATAATGGCTGAAAAAAAATTACAAGTTAAAGACCTGACCATTTCTTTCAGAACAAATGCAGGAAAAGTACAGGCAGTAAGAAAAATAGATTTTGATCTTTATAAAGGCGAAACGCTTGCCATAGTTGGTGAATCCGGATCCGGAAAGTCGGTAACCAGCCGTGCCATCATGGGTATCCTTGCGGGTAATGCCATGGTTGAAGGCGGGAAGATCCTTTATGGTGATAAGGACCTTATGAAGATCACAGAAGAGGAATTTCAGCAGATCCGCGGTGATAAGATCGCCATGGTTTTTCAGGATCCGCTTTCTTCCCTCAATCCCATTATGCGTGTCGGCGCGCAGCTTACGGAAGCTATGCTCTTAAAGAACAAAGCGCTTCGTTCCGAAAGCAGGAAAAACATCAAGAGAATGTTTGCTAATCTTAAAAAGTACATGATAGCATCGGGTGTTGATACTTCTGTCACCGAAGAAATGATCGCAAAGTTTAAGAAGTTTGAGCTCAAGCACAGCGCTCTTGAAAGTGAGTACACGACAGCGTTGGATTACGCAAATGAAGGAGCTGCTCTTTGTGAGCATATAAGGCTTACTCTTGAAAAAGGAAACAAGATCAATATTTCAGACGACCTTAAGGATCTGGTGGTTTCAGCAAAAAATGCACGCTCCTATTTTGTGATAAGAGACAAAGCGAATGAGACTACAGAGATCGCTGATACGATAAAGGAAGATGTTGTCAATGGTAAGAAAACCGGTGATTACAGCGTTGCCATCGAAAAACTAAACCGATTAAAGGCAATCTTTGATGAGGCTGCCGGATTTGACGTACCCAATACGTTTACTCTCGGATACTATCTCACCTTCGTAAACAGTGAGATTCCCGATATGAAGGTTGCAGACCTTAATGCTCTTACAAGAAAGAAGACCGATGAGGAATTCATGCTGAAGTTCCTTGAGGCTGCTCAAAAGGGTGTAGAAAAATCTGCTGCCGACACTGAAGAAGCAAGAAAGAAAGCCATTGCCTTTTTACAGTCTAAGCTGCCTTTATTTGAGAATCCTCAGGAAGCTCAGGTAAAAGAAGCTGTAAAGCAGATGGAGGAGATTGTAATAGCGTGCCTCGATATGCTCGATGTTGAGAAGGACAGTCTTACACACACCTTTGCTTCGTCTATGGACAACCTTACCGATCTTTATTTTTCGGGTATCGGAAGAAACAGGGCAGAGGAAAAGCGTTATGCCAGACAGAAGGCTAAGCGTGACAGGATCGTCGCAAGAGGAAAAATACCCGAGTGGGAAGTAATACCTGCAAGCTATATCGATCTTGACTCGGTTAAACAGGAAATGATCGATACTATCAAGGAGATCATCGCTCATTTCGAAAAGCAGTCTCTCGCTGTCAAAACTGCGGATTATGCAGCAAGGACAGTAGATGTTATCGATTATCTCAAGAAAAACGCAGCCGATTCTGTTAATAAATTATCTAAGAGTGCTGCACGTGAAAGAGCTATTAAGCTCATGGAAGGCGTTGGTATAGATGAGCCTCGTCGTCGTTACAGACAGTACCCGTTTGAGTTCTCAGGCGGTATGAGACAGAGAATCGTTATTGCAATAGCACTTACTGCAAATCCCGATGTTCTCATCTGTGATGAGCCTACAACCGCTCTTGATGTAACAATTCAGGCCCAGATCCTTGAACTTATCAATAATCTGAAAAAAGAGAGAGAGCTGTCCGTAATCTTCATTACTCACGACCTCGGTGTAGTTGCCAATATGGCTGACAGGATCGCGGTAATGTATGCAGGTAAGATCGTTGAGTACGGTACTTCTGAAGACATTTTCTACAATCCGGCTCATCCCTATACCTGGGCATTGCTCTCATCCGTTCCGGATCTTGATACGAAGGAAAAACTGGAATCAATTCCCGGAACGCCTCCGAACATGATCTATCCTCCCAAAGGAGATGCTTTTGCGGATCGTAACAAATATGCACTGGACATCGATTTTGAAATGCAGCCGCCTATGTTTAAGGTGAACGATACCCATTACGCGGCTACTTGGCTGTTGCATCCCAATGCACCAAAGATTGAACCTCCGGCTGTGGTTACAGAGAGGATTAATAGAATGAAAAACAAGAGGGAGGTAAAGACTAATGAGTGAAAAAGAAACCATACTCAAGGTTGATCATCTCTCCATGTTCTTCGGCAAAGGACAATATGTCAAAAAGGCCGTAAATGACGTCAGCTTCGATGTTAAGAAGGGTGAGGTTTTCGGACTTGTAGGTGAATCCGGATGCGGAAAGACCACTACGGGAAGAACGATCATAAAGTTATATGAAGCTACGGCAGGCAGCGTTTACTTTAACGGTACGCGAATCGTTGCCGGCATAGGCGGTTATCTCGATGAGATAAAAGCGACAAAGAGCAAGATGCGTGAGCTTAAGCAAAACGGCGGATCTGCCGAGGAGATCAAAGCTTGCGAGGAAACAATAAAAGAACTCAAAACAGAGATCAGTAAGGCCAAGGCAGATAACAAGCATGCGGATAAAAAGCTTGTAACAAAGATACAGATGATCTATCAGGATCCTATTGCATCACTGGATCCCCGTATGACCGTAAGGGAGATCATAGCTGAAGGCCTAAGGATACAAGGGGTCAGAGACAAAAAATACATTGACGAGCAGGTTTATCAAGTGCTTGAAACGGTTGGACTTGTTAGAGAGCATGCGGGACGTTATCCTCATGAGTTTTCGGGCGGTCAGCGTCAAAGGATCGGTATAGCCAGATCGATCATCATGAAACCTGAGCTGATCATTGCCGATGAACCGATATCCGCTCTTGACGTTTCAATTCGCGCACAGGTTATAAATCTTTTGAACGATTTAAGGCAGTCAATGGGACTTTCCATTTTGTTCATTGCTCACGATCTTTCTGTCGTTAAATATTTCTCTGACAGGATCGGCGTTATGTACTTTGGAAACCTTGTAGAACTGGCAGATTCCGATGAGCTTTTCAAACATCCTTTGCATCCTTATACAAGATCGCTTTTGTCGGCTATTCCGATCCCGGATCCCGAGACGGAAAAGAACAGGATACGAGTAAGGTACAATCCTCTTACAGATCATGAAAAGACAGATGAAGAACCTGAATTGCGCGAAGTATGCCCCGGACATATGGTAAGGTGCACACTCAAGGAATTCAAAAACTATCAGGAGCTCGTTAAACAATAAGCTTATTAAAGAGGCATATGTGATAAACACTTGCCTCTTTCTGTTTATTAACAATACCGGAGTCGGCAACTTTCGAGAGGTTAGATATGGATGAGATCAAGAACGAAAAAAATATTAAGGGATCGATCCTGAAATACAGTATTACAACTGTTATAGGCGCATTGATCTGTGTCGGAGTCATGTCCGTCAGAGGCTTATTTTCAGAGGGGCAGTCGCAGCTTGAAAAACTGCTTGCGATAACGGACGGATTCTCGGTTGCAGGTATGGCGCTCAGCCTTATCGGTTTAACGGCCTGGGTTTCGGGACACGGAGTATTCGACCCCATCGGATTCAGTTTTAAACTTCTCATCAATGTCGTGTTGGGTAAAAAGACCGAGTCTTACTACGAATACAAACAGACGAAAGCAGCAAAAGAAAATCCACGCATAGGCTTTATACTTATCGTAGGCCTGGTTTTCCTTGCAGTAGGCGTAATACTCACAATAAAGTATATGCAACTGGATCCCATACAGTAAACATATGCCCGAGCAAAAGCTCGGGTTTTTTGATACCCGGGGACGGGGTTGTGGTGTCATTTTTGCAGGTCAAGGTCAAAAATTTACCACTTACCTATGGGTTTAAGACAAAAAGATGGTTATAATGTATTATGTGACTGTAAAAAAAGAAGGAGTTTCAAAAAATGAAGGTAAGCGTAGATGTTTCGCCCGAATACAAGGAGCCATATGCAGTGATCCACACAGACAAGATCACCGAGGAGGTTCAGAGAATGCTGGACGCCTTCGGCAGTTCGGATATGCCTATCACCGCATACAGAAATGAGGAGGACATAGTGATCCTTAAGCCCGCCGACATATACATGGTGAGGGTTGAAAACGGAGAAACGATCGTGTACGGCGAAAAGAAGCAGTATCGGTCAAGAAAGAGATTGTATGAACTCAGTCGACAATTGGGAACCCAATTCATGCAGATCTCGAAATCCACACTTGTCAATCTTTCCGTAATGGACAGCATTGAATCAGGCTTCGGATGCACCTATCTTTTGAAACTCAAAAACGGTTGCAGCGACTACGTGACGCGGACGTATCTCCCTGCATTTAAGAAGTACCTGGGAATGTAAACCGGGCATATTAAGGAGGTCACAGTATGAAAGGTATAGTAAAAAGCTCAATTCAGGGCATTATGTTGGCGATGTGCATATTTGCGGTCGTATGTATGATATTCGATCTGGTTTTTAAAGGCACATTTAAACTGGAAAATTATCAAATGACAAAGATGGTTATCGGATGCATAATCTGCGGCATCGGATACGGAGCTCCGTCGGTGGTCTATAACAGCGAGAAGCTTGCCTATCCGGTGAAGATCCTGATCCACATGGGCATAGCATCCGTCATTTATGTCATAGTTGCATTTAACGTAGGCTGGCTGGGAAATGACACAACTCTCGGAACAAAGGTGGTTATCATATGTTGCCTGCTCGCCCTGTCATTTGTGTTATGGTTTGGCTTTGCAATGTATTACAGACGTCAGTCGAAAAAAATGAACGAGAAGCTTCAACAGAAAAAATGACACCCGGGGACGGGGTTATGGTGTCAAAAAATGAAGAGGCCGCATGTCCCACGGATGCTATTCGAAATTGCATGAAAATTGAGCATATGTGAGTTGACTTAAAAAATTATTGATAGTAAAATGCGAATGGTTAGCATTGGCTAACATTCGCATTTTTTATAAGGAGGAACGATTATGGAAGAGATCTTTAAGGGGATACCCGAGATCAAATATGAAGGACCTGCAAGTAAGAATCCTTTTGCATTTAAGTATTATGATGCAGACAGAATAGTATTGGGTAAAAAAATGAGTGAGCACCTGCCTTTTGCTATGGCATGGTGGCACAATCTCTGTGCGAACGGCGTTGATATGTTCGGCAGAGGAACAGCAGACAAGCGTTTCGGAGCAGCTGCGGAAGGAACGATGGAGCATGCAAAGGCAAAAGTTGATGCAGGCGTGGAATTCATGAGGAAGCTGGGTATCAAGTACTACTGCTTCCATGATGCAGACATCGTGCCGGAGGCAGATGACATCAATGAGACAAACAGAAGACTTGACGAGATCACGGATTATATACTGGAGAAGACAAAGGGCACAGGCATAAAGCTCCTTTGGGGCACTGCAAACATGTTCTCCAATCCAAGATTTATGAACGGCGCAGGAAGCACAAACGATATCGACGTTTATTGCTTTGCTGCCGCTCAGGTAAAAAAGGCCATTGAACTTACGGTTAAACTCGGCGGTAAGGGCTATGTTTTCTGGGGCGGAAGAGAAGGCTATGAAACTCTTCTCAACACAAAGGTTAAGTTCGAACAGGAAAACATTGCAAACCTTATGAGAATGGCAAGAGACTACGGAAGAAAGATCGGCTTCAACGGTACCTTCCTGATCGAGCCCAAGCCGAAGGAGCCCATGAAGCACCAGTATGACTATGATGCTGCTACAGCAATTGGCTTCCTTAAGGAGTATGGCCTTGATAAGGATTTCAAGATGAACATTGAAGCAAACCATGCAACACTTGCGGGGCACACCTTCCAGCATGAGCTTCGCATCAGCCGTATCAACGGAATGCTTGGCTCCATCGATGCAAACCAGGGCGACATCATGCTTGGCTGGGATACAGACTGCTTCCCTTCAAACGTATATGATACAACCCTTGCTATGTATGAGATCGTGAAGAACGGCGGACTTCCTGTGGGGATCAACTTTGACTCCAAGAACAGACGTCCCAGCAATACATATGAGGATATGTTCCATGCATTCATTCTCGGAATGGATTCCTTTGCATATGGTCTCCTGAAGGCTGCGGCTATCATAGAAGACGGCAGAATTGAGAAGAATGTGGAAGATCGCTACTCATCCTTCAATTCCGAGCTCGGACAGAAGGTAAGAAACGGAAAGGCAACTCTTGAAGAGCTGGCAGCAAAGGCTTCTGAGATGAAGGCACCCAGGGTTCCCGCTTCCGGAAAGCAGGAGTACCTCGAGGGCGTTCTCAACAATATCATTCTTTCCAATAACTGAAATCATATATCGTGATAATTGCACCCGGGAGGCTTTAGTCTCCCGGATTTTTTTCGCTAATGAGGAAATATTTGTCATTTTACTAAAAATGATACCATAACCCCGTCCCCGGGGTTCATAAAAATGATACCATAACCCCGTCCCCGGGGTTCATCCCCGGGGTTCATCGGCTGCCCCCCGTTATACCACCGGATTGCTTTACTTTGGAATATGAATATGATAAGATAAGGGAAAACAATGTATGTGGAGAGGAAAATATGAAATCATTATTGGGAGTTGAAAAGGCTATAGCGGGATGGATCATTACTTACAATGTTTTGACGCTGATCGTTATAATCAGTTATGCGTCACGTTTCGGAATGGTGGAAGGGCTGTTTTGGAGGTTCATCTATTTGGCAGTTGTTTTGATCTTTTCCGTTGTTGTTTTAAAATTTATCAACGAGAATGCAGAGATCCCGGTTGTCCTGAAAGTGTTGTCATTTGTTGTATATTTGTCTTGGGGACCGATCGTAGGCACATTCATCTGCTGTCGCCATTTGGAGGATGCGAAGACCAACTATTTCGATCATCCGGAGAATATGAACCATCTTGACAACATAGGGACGATTTCGAAAGATGAAAAATGAACCCCTAACCCCGTCCCCAAGGGTTCAAAAGGAAGGAATACTATGAAAGCTTATTTTGCCGGCGGATGCTTTTGGTGCGTTACGCCCATTTACAAGATATACGGGGTGGACAGTGTTACAAGCGGCTACAGCGGCGGCGACGAGCCGAATCCTGCATATAAAGATGTTAAAGCCCAGAAAACAGGGCACAGAGAGACCATATGCCTGGAATACAGGGAAGATAAAGTGAGCTTTGAAAAGCTGCTGGACATATATTTTGCGAACGTGGACCCTTTCGATGCCGAGGGGCAGTTTATTGACAAGGGCTTTTCCTACACGCTTGCCATATATTATGTAGACGGGGCACAGCGGGAAGCGGCGGAAAAGAAGATAGCGGAGATAGAAGCCCGGGAAGGCAGGAAGGTGCAGGTAGCGCTGGAGCCCTTCAAGAGTTTCTGGCCTGCGGAGGAGGAGCACCAGGATTACTACCTGAAGCATCCGGAAGAGTTTGAGCGGGAGCTGATCTCTTCGGGACGAAAGAGCAAATAAAAAGGCAGTCAAACGACTGCCATATATATTTACAGAACGATACAGTCACTTAGGAGTGGCTGTTTTTTGGTGTACGGACTCGGCCGCATCGGATTTCATTTTATGTTTGCAAGCGTACATTGCGGCATCTGCCTCTTTTACGACATTTGTGATGTCTGCAGCTTTGCCCCTGGCGGTTCCGTGAGCAACGGATACGCATGCTTCAGCCTTGCTTTCTGTTTCGGAAAGAATCTTTAAGATTTCCTTTTCCACAATTTTTTCTTCTTCGGGAGAAGGGTTGTCTATTATGGTCAAGAATTCATCGCCACCGACACGGTAAACACGTCGGGTATCGGAAGTTATCGCCAAAAGTGCCTCGGCAAGTTCAAAAATGATCCGATCACCCATTTCATGACCATATTCGTCGTTTACTTCTTTAAGATTGTTTATATCCCAGAAGATAACACCGACCTCGTTCAGATTTGGATAATAATCATTGATCATCTGAGCGTATTTGTTCTTGTTAAACACACCGGTAACGAAATCAGTTTCGCTTATCATCATTGTCCTTGCCATTTGAGCAGCTTCAGATCGTCCTTTTTCAGTGATCTTTGAAAGCATATATGCAAACAATGCCAGGATCATCGCTCTGGGGATGGTGGCATATACAAGGATGACAAAGGTGGGATTGGGATTGGTGGCAAGTCCTGCGTAGCCTGTCTCCGCCAGTTCGGTAAAATGCTTGTAATTGTCCATGCTGACAAAGAATATGTTGAGATCGCACATTCCGTAGTAAAAAGCAATGAGCGAGCTGACTGCAACCACTATGATGTTAAAGGCATATGTGCACCAGATCACATACTGCTTGGAATACTGCGCAGCAAAAACCAGAGGCAGGGCATAGATCAGGACGGCATGAAAAGATAATGCTGAGACTATGGTTCCGCACAGAACGCATATGACAGCAAGGACAAGGTATTTTAGCCATTTTTTTGAATTGTCGATAACCCTGAGAAGGATACAAAGCGAAAGGAAACCTAAAACACTGACAACAGCGATGTTCGTCATCATGAGCTTGTCAATGACAAAAAAGTCTGTCAACGTTAGGATCCACACTGCAACGATCACTACGATCATTGCCAACAGAGCCTTTGAAGAATATCTGTTGGCTCTTGCTTCGATCTCATCCCAAGGATCTGAGTAATTGGTCTTCATCATATAATTATTATAGCAAAAAAAAGAAAATAGTAAAGCCAAGAAATCCGACAAAACCGCTTGTTTCGAGCATTTTTAATAAAGTTTTAAAAAAAATATATGACAAAATTTATTTGTTTTAATGGTTGAAAAATGAGAATGATGCTGTTATACTGCATAACTGTAAAGTGCCTCTGCATGAGGCTGTTTTAGTGAGAATATCGCAGAAACAGGTTGTTAAAACCCAAAAACTACTGGAATTATTGCTGATTTTGCGGTATAATTTTTTTACGAAAACGATTTCGAAAACATGGGGTGATTAAAATGGTATCCTTAAAAGATATTGCAAAAGCATGTAATGTCAGCCCCGCTACTGTAAGTAAAGCTTTGAACAATCAGAGCGACGTTAGCGAAGAGACAAAAGCGCTCGTCAACAATGTCGCAAAAAGTATGGGATATTTCCCCAATTCCTTCGCAAGAGCATTAAAGACCAACAGGACGTACAACATAGGAGTACTTTTTGTCGACGAAGCACAGAGTGGATTGACACATGACTATTTTTCCTACGTTCTCGACAGTTTTAAGAAGGCTGCGGAGGCGAAGGGATATGACATAACTTTCATAAACAGCAACAAATCAAATCCACGGCGGATGACGTACCTCGAACATTGCAAATACAGAGGCTTTGACGGGGCGCTTGTGGCCTGTGTGGATTTCTACGATCCGGAGGTTTACGAACTGGTTAACAGCGGACTGCCGGTTATCACCATCGACCACTATTTCTTCGGTCATTCGGCGGTTCTTTCCGACAACGTCAGGGGGATGAAGGACCTGATCACATTCATAGTCCAAAAGGGACATAAGAAGATCGCCTATATTCACGGTATGCCCTCAGCGGTTACAAGCAACCGTCTTTCCTCCTTTTTCAAAACGTTGGATGAATTCGGCATCAGCGTTCCGGATGAATATGTTCGCGAGGCTCCGTACAGAAATACAAAGATTACGGCAAGTGAAACGGAAAAGCTTCTCAATCTTTCCGATCCGCCGACCTGTATTCTTTATCCCGATGATTTCTCCTGTTTCGGAGGCATTAACGTGATAAACGAGAGAGGCCTCAGCATTCCGGATGACATTTCTGTCGTCGGATACGACGGTATCAGGATAGGCAGGCATATAGAGCCTCAGCTCACCACACTTCGCCAGGACACCGCACGTATCGGGGTGACGGCCGCGCAAAAGCTCATAGATCGCATAGAACATCCCAAAACTACCATAGAGGATCAGGTGATGATCGAGGGCTCGGTATACATCGGAAAGACTGTTAAAGATCTTAATCTCAAATAAAAAACGAGACGGTTTAAAACCGTCTCATTTTTATTATCATTGCTTAAATCTTCTTATTATTTGTTCTTTTTCCAAGCTTCATACTGAGAAGAGAACTCATCAATAAGCTTCTGTAAGCCTGCTTCCTGAAGTGCAGCCTTGTATTCTGCGATCTTGGAAGCTACGTCAGCCTTAGCAACACCACCGGTCTCAAGAATGAAACCGTACTCTGCGAAGAGGTTCTTACAAGCGGTGTATTCAGCGTTAACCTTGGAGAAGTCAAATCTGAAACCTGCTGCGGAAGATGTCTTTGCGGAACCGTTGAACTCTCTGTAAGCATCAGCAAAGTTCTTGGGTGATCCTGTCTCGGGAGTGATAACAAGAGCGGAAACAGACTCCCACATACTGTGGTTGTACTTCTTGCCAAGCTTCTCAACCTGTTTGTCGGAATTGAGCTTCCAATCCTCGCCTTCGATACCGTAGGTGAAGAGATCTGCAAGCTTTGTATCTGTGTAAAGGAGGCCGAGGAAGTCTATGCAAGCCTGAGCCTGAGCCTTATTGCTGTTAGCTGTTACACAGTAGCAGGAACCGAGAGCTGAGTTGGAATGAGCCCATCTGTTGGAGAAAGGATAAACTACAACATCCTGGTTATATCTGTTGTTTGCTTCTGCATTGTTGGGTGTGTCTGTCCACCATGATACGCCCCAATCCTTGGACTGAGTTGTTGTATCGGTAACAACCTTTGTATACTCATCCTCGTGGATGTAGCCCTTAGCTCTCCAGTCAGCGATGAGATCGCAGTACTCCTTGTACTGAGGTGTGTCGATTGTAAGAACAACCTTATCTGTTGCACGGTCAACTGCTACGAAGTTGGATTCTGACTCGCTTGTGAAGAAATCAAACTTGTCAATGTAGAATCTGTAGAACATAGCGGTCTTCTGAAGAAGGAAAGGATACTTGAGGCCTGCCTTCTTGCATGCTTCAAGGTAGGGCTCGAGATCAGGGAGCTTGGAAACCTTCTTGTAATCGAAGTTGGCTGCATCAAGTGCTTCCTTACGATACATGATATCGTAACCTTCTACGTTATCCTTGTAAACGGGTACGAAGTAGTTCTTTCCGTCAAACTTTGTAGCTTCCCACTGACCTGCGTCCATGGACTTGTAAAGTGCTGTGTCGGGAAGGAGAGCTGTGATGTCGTAAACCATGTCGTTGGAAACGAGGTTGGATGTCTTGATCTTGCCCTCTTCCCATGATGCTGTCCAAAGAAGGTTTACTTCTTTGTTTGCAACTGCGTTTCCGGCCTTTTCTGCATATTCACCGGAACCGATCTCCTTAATGGAAACCTCTACGTTGATCTTGTCCTTGATGTAATCGTTGATAGCTGTCTCAACCTTTTTTACCTGAGCCTCATCGATTGCTTCGAGGTTAAAGCATGCTCTTAAGATGTTGATCTTTGTTCTGCCGCTTTTACCGCCGCAGCCACCGAGTATGCCGGCTACCATTGCTGTAACAAGCAATAATGCCAAAACTTTTCTCTTCATAAAATTCCTCCTGGATAAATTGTTTTATATTCAAAGGGACGAGCCCCTTCAAATACCGGATTGATCAGCCCTTTACCGAACCGACGGTAAGGCCTTTGACAAAGTATTTCTGGAAGAACGGATAGGCAACCATTATAGGAGCTATGACAACTATAACCGTTGCCATTGTTGCCGAGTTCTTCGGGATGTTTCCGCCCATGGCGTCTCTTACTGCCTGAGGGACGTTGTTGCTGTTCAGAAGGAAGTCAATGTTCTTCTGAATGTTGTAAAGCAGGAGCTGCAAAGGCTTCAATGAGTTTTTGTCGATGTAGAGAACCGCGTTCTGCCAATCGTTCCAATAAGCCGTTGCCATCATGAAACCGACTGCCGCAAGAGAGGGCTTCATCAAGGGAAGACAGATGGTGAAGAATGTTCTGCCCTCGCCCGCTCCGTCGATCTTCGCCGCTTCCATGAGCTCTGCGGGTATGCTGTTTACAATGTAGGTCCTTAAGATCAACACGTTCATTGTCGTAACGCAGAGCGGAAGTATAAGGATCAAAAGATTGTTTTTAAGGTGATAGTAATTGGTAAATACGATGTAACCCGCCAACTGTCCGCCGTTAAAGAGCATCGGAATGATCAGGTAGATCGATAAAAACTTTGCAAGTCTGAAGCCCGGACGGCTGATCGCATATGCATACATGCTCATGACCAAAAGTCCGAAGGCAGTTCCGGCTATAACGATGAAGATCGTTACGCAATATGAGTTAACAAGCTGTGTACCGTATTTGAGCACCGAGTGCATACCGTCCATCGACAGGCTGTCGGGGAAAAAGCTGAAACCCTTCGCGCTGATGGATTTCTCCGAAGAGAAGGCTACTATGAACACGAGCAGAACGGGAAGTGCGCAAAAGAGCGTGTACAGCAGGAGGAAAAAACCGAGGATATATTGTCCGGGAGTCTTCTTTACCTTGTCCTTGAACTCTTTTTCTTTTTTGCTTTTGCTTAATGTCTTTTCGGTATCCATTCCGTCCCTCCTTAAAACAATGAATTCTCAGGCGAGATCTTCTTGACCGTTCCGTTGGCGATGAGCATCATTGCGAGACCGACAACAGACTGGAACAAGCTGGCTGCCGCTGTATATCCGTACTCGGGAATACTGAGTATGGCATGGAGCACGTAGGAATCGATAACCTGTGTTGTTTGAAACAACGCTCCGCTGTCTCGGGTAACCTGGAAGAAGAGACCTGTATCGGATCTCATCACGTTACCTACTGAGAGAAGGAGCATTACTGTGATCATGGGAACAAGCGAAGGCAGTGTAATATGCATGATCTGCTGCCATTTGTTGGCACCGTCTATCTTGGCGGCTTCGTAAAGTGACGTATCTATACCCGCCAGCACCGACATATAGAGCACCGATCCGTATCCGACCGAATTCCAGATTTTTACGATTGTAAGTATTGCGATCCAGTATTTCGGTTCCGAATAGAAGGAAGTGTTTGTGCCGAGAATCTGATTTATGAGACCGTTATCGCTTGCAATGAACGCATATACGATAAATTGTACGGCTGCAAACGAAATGAATATGGGAACGATCATCATTGTCTGCATCAATCGGCCCACCTTTTTAAAGATGAACTGATCGAGCGCTATGGCAAGAACGATGTTTAAAAATGTTCCTATGCCGGTGAAGATCAGGTAGTACATTATCGTATTGCGTGTCATACGGAAGAATGTATCCTTGCTGGCGAACAGGAACTTGAAATTATCAAGCCCGACAAATTTGCTTCCGAAAAATCCTTTCATGGGCTTGAAGTCCTGAAATGCCATTACAAGACCGCCCATAGGAACATACATTATGGCAAACAATATCAAAAAGGCAGGCAATGCAAAAAGTACAAATGCCATGTTCTTTTTAGTGTTGGCCAGAAGGGATTCCTTTTTCTTCTTATACATCTTCAATCTCCTCGGGAAGAAATGCTCGGTCTCTTTACGAAACCGATTTCGTAAGAAGGGAAAAAAATATAGGCATATATTCCGGGTCCCAACTTACGTTGTCATAATATACAATTTTTTTACTCCTGTCAACACAAATTTGTGCATTTTTACATGAGTATTTTTGAGGAGAATTCTTGATAATTAATTGACAAAGCCGCCGAAGCCTCTTAAATTCAGGACTTTGAGAGAAATTTCCCGCGAAATCAAAAAAAGTGTTGTTAATTTTGGATTTTTAAAGTATACTGATCTCACGAAAACGATTTCGAGAAGAACATACCCTCGAAACACAGTATTTACAATGCCTGCGTATAAGGAGACAAAAATGAAGTACGGATATTTTGATGATAACGCCAAGGAATATGTTATCACTTCGCCCAAAACCCCGCTTCCCTGGATAAATTATCTCGGAACGGACGGCTTTTTCTCGCTGGTTTCGAACACCTGCGGCGGTTACAGCTTTTACAAGGATGCAAAACTCTTAAGGCTTACCAGATACAGATACAACAATGTGCCTGCCGACAATAACGGTAAGTACTATTACATAAATGACGGCAAGGACATATGGAATCCCGGTTGGCAGCCTTCCAAGACTCCCCTGGACCTTTACGAATGCCGTCACGGAATCGGCTACAGCCGGTTTACGGGTAAAAAGAACGGACTGAAAGCGGAGGTGCTTGCATTTGTTCCCGTAGGAGACAATTGCGAGATCAATAAAGTGACTCTCACCAACGAGTCGGAGGAGATCAAGGCTTTCAAGCTTTTCTCCTATGTAGAGTGGTGCCTTTGGAACGCAGACGACGACATGAAGAACTTCCAGCGTCTCCTTTCCTGCGGAGAGGTGGAGATCAAGGGTTCTGCGATCTATCACAAGACAGAGTATCGCGAAAGAAGAGCTCATTATGCATTCTTTTCCGTAAATGAAAAGATAGACGGCTTTGATACCATCAGAGACGATTTCCTCGGAGCATACAACAACAATGACCGTCCCGACGCGGTAGTGAACGGTAAAGCAGGAAATACAGTAGCAAGCGGATGGTCGCCCATAGCTTCTCATCAGATAAACATCTCTTTAAAACCGGGTGAAAGCAAGACGCTCATCTTCGTTCTCGGTTATATCGAGAATCCCGAGAACGAAAAATGGGAGAGTTACGGAGTTATTAATAAAAAGCCTGCGGAAGCTATGCAGGCGAGATACACAACGGAAGCGGACACGGAAAAAGCCTTTGCGGCTTTGAAAAACTACTGGGACGAGCTTTTGGCAAAGTACCACGTGGAGTCAAAGGACGAAAAGGTAAACCGTATGGTAAACATATGGAATCAGTACCAGTGCATGGTAACCTTCAATATGTCCCGCTCCGCGTCCTATTACGAATCGGGCATAGGCAGAGGAATGGGCTTCAGAGATTCCTGCCAGGACCTTTTGGGCTTCGTGCATCTGATCCCCGATCGTGCAAGAGAAAGAATAATCGACATCGCATCCACTCAATTTGAGGACGGACGTGCATATCATCAGTACCAGCCTCTTACCAAGAAGGGAAATTCCGACATCGGAAGCGGTTTCAACGATGACCCGCTCTGGCTCATTGCGGGAACGAGTGCATATGTTCGTGAAACGGGCGACACTTCGATCCTCATGGAGAAGGTTCCTTTTGACAACGATGAGAGCAAGGCAACTCCTCTCATGGATCATCTGAAGCGCTCCTTTGATTTTACCGCAACGCACAAAGGACCTCACGGTTTGCCGCTCATCGGCCGCGCGGACTGGAATGACTGCCTGAACTTGAACTGCTTCTCGGAGCATCCGGGTGAATCCTTCCAGACCTTCGGACCCGGTGAAGGACCCGTGGCTGAATCCGTGTTCATCGGCGGAATGTTCGTAAAATACGGCAAAGAATATGCAGATCTCTGCGAACTCATCGGCGACAAGGCAGAAGCCGCGCGCGCTCTCGAAGAGGTCGAAAAGATGAACAAGACGGTTCTCAGCGAAGGCTGGGACGGCGAGTGGTTTGTCAGAGCATATGATGCCTACAGCCACAAGGTTGGTTCCAAGGAGTGCGAGGAAGGACAGATCTACATCGAGCCTCAGGGCTTCTGCGTAATGGCAGGCATAGGCCTCGCGGAGGGCAAAGCAGTGAAGGCGCTTGATTCCGTTAAGGAACGTCTTGACACTGAGTACGGCGTAATGATCCTTCAGCCTGCATATACAAAGTATCATCTCGAGCTGGGTGAGGTATCCTCTTATCCGCCCGGGTACAAGGAGAACGCAGGCATATTCTGTCACAACAATCCCTGGGTTTCCATTGCGGAAACGGTTGTGGGAAGAGGCGACAGAGCGTTTGAGATCTACAAAAAGACCTGCCCCGCCTATGTTGAGGACATCAGCGAGATCCACCGTACCGAGCCTTATGTTTATTCACAGATGGTTGCGGGGCGTGATGCAAAATTCCACGGAGAAGCAAAGAACAGCTGGCTCACGGGAACTGCGGCATGGACTTTTGTAAACATTTCACAGTATATCCTCGGAATCTGTCCCACACACAAGGGACTTTCCGTTGATCCTTGTGTTCCCGCGGACTTCGGCGATTTTACCGTTGTTCGTAAGTTCCGCGGCGCAACCTATAACATCAGTGTGGAAAACAAGGGTGTTCAAAAGGGTGTGAAGGAACTCGTTGTAGACGGCAGGAAGATAGAAGGCACCGTTATTCCTTTCGAAGAGGGTAAGTCGGAGTACAACGTAAAAGTTATTATGGGTTAGTTTATATCTTAAAGCTTTTTCCTTATATATTTTCCCAAAAAACAAAACGAGGCTTTTTGTTTCGTTTTGTTTTTTGTTTCTAAAGAAAGAAAGTAATGGTATAATACTCGAAAGATCAAGGATCCGGCCATGAACGAAAAAAGTTAAATCAGGAGATAATTTTTTAAAATGAGCTTTATCGGCAGAGTTTCCGAGCGGATAAACAATATAATAAAGAGCAGAAAGAGATTGTTTTGGTGTATCGGAGCACTTGCAGCCGCAGCAGTAGCGGCAGTCTGCGGAGTGAAGCTTGTAAGGCTTACGGTTGATCGGGCGGAGGACAAAAAAACCTATGAGGAAGCTGCGGCAACATATGTCAGCGTCTCTCCCCGGACAGATCCGGAATCGTTAGAGGAAAAGACTGACGATGATGCTGTTTTGATATCGGACACTATAGAAAATACAGAAGAGGATGTGAATTCCGAAGATGAACCGGTTTCCGATGAATGGTACAACAGGATCGCTGTCGACCTGAAGGCGCTTAGAGAACTGAATCCCGACATTGTGGGGTGGATATGGTTTGAGGACGGAAACACTGTCAACTATCCGGTGCTTTATTCAGGAGATGACACTTACCTGAATACCGATTATAAAGGAGAAGGATCCAAGGCGGGAGCCATATACATAGAACCTTACAACAAGCCTGATTTCAGTGACGCTCATACGTTGATATACGGACATAACATGAAAGACGGCTCAATGTTCGGAGTATTGAAGAAGTATCGTACCGTGGAGGATTACATGGAAGGACACGATCTTTTTCAAATAGTTACCGAAGAAAAGATTTACAGATATAAGATCTTTCACTATAAAAATGTAAAAGCCGCCAAAAGTGAAGTGTATAAGGTCTTTCGGAGAGCCGGGGAGGAGTACCTGGATTTTATCGGGGATGAACTTGAATACAGGGGCATATACGATACGGAGGGAGATCTCATCTCTCCCGATCACGTGATCACGCTCTCCACCTGTTCGTACAGTGACAATGTGAGATTTGTGGTCAGTGCTGTCAGAATAGATGAGCATGAGATCACAGAATGAAAAAAGCCGTAACCCGAGCAAAAAGCTTAAGTTACGGCTTATTTTTAATAGAATCCCTTCATAAGCTTAATGAGGTCTTCTTCGTCCGAAGCCTGCATAAGTTCGCAGGCGGAATGCATGGCAAGGATCGGAACTCCGATGTCAACCGTATGCATGGGAAGAAGTGAGGAAAGCATGGGGCCTATGGTTGAGCCTCCGGGAATGTCAGCACGTATCATAAACTTCTTGTACTTTGCACCTGTTTCGGAACAAAGCATTTCAGCCGTTGCAACAGCCGAGGGATCCAAGGTGTAACGCTGGTTGGAACTGAGTTTTATCGCAATGCCCTCTCCCAAGCCTATGCTTGAAAGCGGATCGTATTTCTCGGGATGGTTGGGATGAGTGGCATGACCTACATCCACAGAGAAAAGGAAGCTTGAGAGGATCGCATCGTTCATGCTGCCGACGTTGAAACCGAGACCTGCCCACAGCTTTTCAAGCATGGTTTTGAAGATTGAGGAATCTGCACCTGTCTTGGTGCGGCTTCCGATCTCCTCGTGGTCGAACAGGAGCGCCACATCGATGTGATCTGCGGGAGTTGCCTCCGAAACAGCCTTTGTAAGAGCATAGCAGCTTGTGAGGTTGTCAAGTGCGGGAGCGGAAACCATATCCCCGTTCAGCCCGACCTTTGTGGGCTCATCGCAGCAGTAAACATAGAGATCGCAATCGAGGATGTCATCAGCCTTAACGCCGAGTTCCTTTGCAACCGCGGCAAGAAGGAAGTGTCTGTCGTTGATCTTTTCGTTGAAAACACCGAGCAGAGGAACCATATCCGTTTGCTGGTTCAATGCAACACCCTTGTTGACTTCCCGGTTAAAATGTATAGGGAGATTGGGTATTACGGCGACGGGGCGTTTAAAATCGAAGAGTCTCAAGTCGGGCGCATAGGCATTGTTGCTCTTAAGAGCAACGAGACCCGCTACCGAAAGAGGACGGTCGAGCCATGTGCTGTAAATGGGCCCGCCGTATATTTCGCAGCTGAGCTTCATATAATGACCGGAAGATGCCGGATCCGGCTCCGCTGACGGTTTAATGTGCAGACAGGGATGATCCGTATGCGCCGCAGCCACATGAAAACAGCTGTTTTCGGTAACGTTTTTTCCGATGGAAAACGCGGCGATGGCTGTTGAAAAGACCTTGACAAAATACTTTCCGCCGGGCTTTACGTCGAAAGGAGCGTTGAGGGTGAGCTCCGTGAAGTCTGCGGCAGAAAGCATGTCCGCCGCCGCAGCGGTTGCGTGGTGAGGCGTAACACCGCGTTTTAAATATTCAAAGAATTCCATAAAAGACCTCCGTAATATATCCGTTTGTGAAAGCAAAAGCCTGTGAAGGTTGTGCTTTGCTAACTTTCTATTTTAACATACTTTTTAACGGGCGGCAAGAAAAACCAAAAGACTGTTGAAACCCTGTAAACCAAAAGATTAAATCATTATTAAAGTTTGTATTTTTATTGACAATGTGGATGTGAATGGTTATAATTATATTGGCAAAAAATTCGATTTGTGCAAACAATTCGAACAATATATAGCTGAAATTTTAAAAGTTTCTCTCAAATCAAATCAAGGAGGACATGCATATGTCAACAAAAGCTTATTACAAGCCCGAAGAAATCGGTGCAGGCAAGGTCGGTTTTTCAAAGACAAGATCGATCATCGAAGCTGCCTTCTACGGAAACAATGTGGTTAAGGTAAACACTCTGAAGGAGGCTTACAATCTCGCAAAGAATTCACCCGGAACGATCGTTACGGATATGCCTGTTAAAGACGGAGACACCTTCGGACTTGAGAAGGACGCAAAGGTTCTTCTTTTCAACGATGGCGCTGTTACAGGTCGTTATGCCGTAGCACGTAGGATCAAGGGTGAACCCGGAGTTGATGACGTTAAGCTTGACAAGGTTGTTATGGACGCCGTTTACGAGACAAGATGGAAGACAATGTATCATGCAGAGTGCTTCATCGGCCTCGATCCCGAGTTCATGGTTAAGGCTCACCTTCTTATTCCCGAAGGCGAAGAGAACCTCCTTTACAACTGGATGCTCAACTTCCAGTATATGTCCGATGCATATGTTAAGATGTACAAGAACTCCAAGCCCGTTGGTGACGGCAAGGAGCCTGATATCTATATCTTCTCGGATCCTCAGTGGGAGCCCCACGAAGCACCCGATGTTGATTATAGCTGCTTAAGCGATCCCAGAACACTTTGCTACTTTGATACAAACCAGAACTGCGCTGCAATCCTCGGTATGAAGTACTTCGGTGAGCACAAGAAGGGAACACTTACCATCGCATGGGCTATCGCAAACAGAAACGGTTATGCATCATGCCACGGCGGACAGAAGGAGTACTCACTTCCCGGCGGAAAGAAGTTCGTTGCTTCCGTTTACGGTCTTTCAGGATCCGGCAAGTCAACTCTTACACATGCAAAGCACGGCGGAAAGTACGATAAGGACGGCGGCATCAAGGTTCTTCATGATGATGCGTTCATCATCAATTCCGATACCTGCGCATCCATCGCTCTTGAGCCCACCTATTTCGATAAGACGGCAGACTATCCTACAGGCTGCCCTGACAATGAGTATCTTATCACTGTTCAGAACTGCTCCGCTACCATCGACTGCGATGGCAAGATCCAGCTCGTAACAGAGGACATCAGAAACGGTAACGGACGTGCCATCAAGTCAAAGCTTTGGAGCCCTAACCGTGTTGATAAGATCGATGCTCCCGTTAATGCTATCTTCTGGATCATGAAGGATCCTACGATCCCGCCCGTTGTTAAGCTTAAGGGCGCAGCTCTTGCGGCAGTTATGGGTGCTACCCTTGCTACAAAGACATCTTCCGCAGAGCGTGTTGCTGCCGGAACAGATATGAACGCTATCAGGATCGTTCCTTATGCAAATCCTTTCAGAACCTATCCTCTCGTTAACGACTATGTGAAGTTCCACAAGCTCGTTGCTGAGAAGAATGTTGACTGCTACATCGTTAACACCGGCGACTTCATGGGCAAGAAGGTTAAGAAGGAAGACACACTCGGAATTCTTGAGACCATCGTTGAAGGAAAGGCTAAGTTCGAGAAGTGGGCCAACTTCAGTGATATCGAGATCATGAACGACTGGTCCGGAAAGACAGGCGATTTCACACCCGATTTCAACGACGCTTCCTACAAGAAGGCATTTACAGACGCCATGAACACTCGTGTTAAGGCAGTTGAAGATTTCGGAACCAAGAAGGAAGGCTATGACAAGCTTCCCGATGAGGCTCTTGCAGCTCTCAAGAAGGTTATCTCCGAGATCTAAACAAAAATACAGAATCGGTTATAAAGCTCACTCATTAAGGGGTGAGCTTTTTTTATTGAAAAACATAACTGAATATGAAAGAAAAGAAAAAACAAAATATTATGTCTGTTCACACCGCCCTAACGCTCATACGATGGGGTCCCTCCCCTGCTTCGCAGCGGTCCTCCCCATTGTCGTGAATTCGCAATCCGCTACGCTACTTGCTCATTAAGCGGGGGCGGTTACTGCTACGCAGAATATGCAGTGTGCTGAAACTCTTTGAAAGCAAGCTTTCAGAGTTTTAGCACACTGCATATCTGTGAACAGTAACAATTATGTTAAAAAAAATGAAAAAAACTAAAAAAATAGTATAAAATAAAGCAAATTTATGATAAAGTTATAATTAATATTACAACTTGGAGGAACTTATTATGAAGCGTAAACTGGTACTTAGATTCGGCCTTAGAGAAAAATTCTTGCTGGCCATAGTCGTTTCGGGTCTGATCATTCTCAGTGCTGCAATGATCGTATCAGGAAGGAAATCGGAAGAAGCTTTGATGGCTGCGGTTGAAAACAACATGTACAATGTTGCGGTATCCTATGGCGAAAACATTGAAAGCCGCGGAAGAATGGCATATGAGCAGTACAAGAAGATGCTTGTCGATGTAAAGATCTCAGGCTTTGAGCACAGCTATGTATATGTTGTGGACAAAGACGGAACCATGGTTTACCACAAAAAGGTAGAAAAAGTCGGAGAACCGGTTGTAAATGAAGCGGTAAAGGGCATAGTTGAGGAACTCAAGAAAGGGAATGTTCCAGAGCCGGATGTAATTACCTATGAATTTGACGGAAAAGATAAACTTGCGGGCTATTACATCACCAAGGACTGGAATATCGTTGTGGTAACATGTGATGCAGATGATGTAAGAGCCATTACAGGAAAGCTTACTTCTTCTTTGATCGTTGTTGCTGTTGTATGTATAGCAGTATGTATAGTGCTGGGTATTCTTGTAAGCATCGCGATCTCCCGTCCCTACGGCTTTACCGTACAGGGAGCAAATCGTATTGCGGACTTGGATGTAAGAATTGACGAAAAAATGGTGTCCATGTCCAAAAGGACCGATGAAAGCGGCAACATAGCAAAATCTCTTGTGAGGGTAGGAGAAAAACTTAACGAGATCATTGTTGAACTTAAGAACGAAAGTGAGATACTTAAAAGTGACAGCGGAAAGATCAAGAGCAGCGCACAGACTATTTCAGGCGCATCAGCAGACAACTCCGCAGTAACCGAAGAGCTCAGCGCAGGCATGAACAATATAGCCGAGACCACAGAGCGTATTAAGGATCGTGTTGAAAATGTAAATACGGAAGCAACCGAACTGGATCGTGTTGCCAGAGAAAGCCGCAACGAGTCGCTTGAAGTCATTAAGAGAGCTGAGGGCCTCGGAAAGCAGAGCAACGAAGCTGCTCAGAAGGCTGAAAAGATGCTCGCGGATGTTAATGAACAGGTTAAACAGGCAACGGAAAGAGCGGAAGCGGTTACAAAGATCACCTCTCTTACCGATACCATCTCCGAGATCGCAGGACAGACCAGACTGTTGTCGCTTAACGCTTCCATAGAGGCTGCAAGAGCCGGCGAACAGGGACGAGGCTTTGCGGTTGTTGCGGACGAGATCGGAAAACTTGCACAGGACAGTACTGCCGCAGTTCAGGATATCGTACAGATCGTCGGAGAGATCCGCAGCGCTGTTGATGATATGCTTTCTACAATGAATACAACTTCTGATTTCATTAATGAACTTGTTACAAAGGAATTCGGAGAGTTTACGAAGGTTGGTAAGCAGTATGCCGAGGATGCAGGAAACTTCGGAACCACAATGGAAAGCTTCATTGGAGCTGTCAGCACGCTTAAAGAAAACGTTGACGTCATCACCCGCGCGATCGCCGAGATCAATACCACTCTTGGAGACACCAACATCGGAGTGGGCGAAATTGCCACGAGGACTCAGGAAATGGCTGAATCTACCATCGGAATCGAAAATATGATCACTGAGATTGATAACAGAGCAGAATCGCTTCTCAGGACGATCAATAAATTCAAGGTATGATGAACTGCAGAGGCTGTAATGAACAGAAATTCCGAAATAATTAAAACAAGTTTTATCGGGATCGCAGTGAATGTCCTGCTTGCGGGTTTTAAATTTGTGGTGGGACTGATCTCTAATTCCATAGCGATCACATTGGATGCTGTAAACAACTTAAGCGATGCACTGTCGTCGGTCATCACGATCATTGGTGCCAAGATCGCTGCAAAAAAACCGGACAAGAAACATCCTTTCGGACACGGAAGGGTTGAGTACCTGAGCGCTGCGGTAATAGCAATGATCGTACTGTACGCAGGTCTTACATCCCTTATCGAATCGATAAAAAAGATCATTACTCCGGAAGAACCGGATTACTCAACGGTTACACTTATTATTGTCGGAGTAGCGGTTGCGGTTAAATTCCTTTTGGGCGGATTCTTTATAGGCAAAGGAAAAAAGATCGATTCCGATTCGCTCATAATGTCCGGAAAGGATGCACGGCTGGATTCGCTGGTATCGCTGGCAACTTTGATAGCAGCGCTTGTATTCACGTTTTTCTCTTTCAGCGTTGAGGCATTCCTCGGTGTTGTTATTGCCGGTTTGATGATCCGTTCGGGAATTGAAATGATCATGGAAACCTTATCCCGTATTCTCGGAGAAAGGCCCGACAAGAGTAAGGCATTGGAAGTAAAATCGGTTGTAAACAGTTTTCCGGAGGTCAGCGGAGCCTATGACCTGGTGCTTCACAACTACGGCCCCGACATTTTGACGGGATCGGTGCATATAGAAGTTCCGGATCATATGAATGTCAGCGAACTGGACAAGCTTGAAAGAAAGATCGCCGATGAGGTCTATGTAAAGTGCAATGTGGCTCTTACGGGCATTAGTGTTTACAGTAAGAATACAAAAGATGACGAGCTGTCTGCAATGCTTAACAGGATAAGAAGGATCGTCATGGATCATGATAATATCATTCAGATGCATGGTTTCTATGCAGATCCGGTAAAGAAGGAAATGAGGTTTGATATCGTCGTTGGGTTTGAAGCGGAAGACAGGACTGCCCTTTATAACCACGTTGTGAACGAAATCCATGAACTCTATCCCGATTATGATCTCAGGGTTGGCTTTGACGCCGATCTGAGTGACTGAAATAATTATGAAAGCTGATACCTTTTTGGTTAAAAAAATTATAAAAACATCAAAGACGCTCTTCCTTGCGTTCGCGGGAATTGCTGCAGTGGCTTTATCCGGGTGCGGAAAAGAAATGTCTTCTCCCGCTCCGATACCTGCTTTGACGCCTACTTTTACACCCACACCTACTTTGACACCGACTTTTACACCCACACCCACATACACTCCCATTCCGACACAGACACCTGTGCCGACTCTCCGCCCCATAGAAGTTTCCGAGGAAATGAGGGGCTTGTATGAGTTGAACAATGATGTTATAGGGTACATCTCGATGAAGGGGACAAAGCAGCCGGAAATAGATTATCCGGTGGTACAGACCTTTGATGACCCGACGACACCCGACGTGGACGAGAGTCAGTACTATCTTAAAAGAGGTCTTGATAAGCAAAAGCTTGAAAGAGGAACACTCTTTATGGATCAGAACAGTGAAAGCGGAGTCGGATACAAAGAGGATTCCTATGCAGGCGGGGTCAAGCCCTCGACCGTTATGATGATATACGGTCATAACATGAAAAAGGGCATGATGTTCGGCTATCTGTACTTGTTCCTGAAGCATGATTATGCTATGGAGCACAGATATATCCAATATAAAACCCTGTATGAACAGAGGACTTATATGGTCATATCCGTTTTCAGAAGCCATGTTTTTTATGCCTCTCAGGAGATGAACTATTCAAAAACAAATGACCCGTTTTTTAAGTATTACAAATTCACGGGGGATATTGACAAGGAAAGTTTTGAATACTGGTATGCTAACGTATGCAGTCATGATATGGCCGACCTTCCGAGACACAATGTAAGATACGGGGACGAATTCCTGGTGCTTTCGACCTGCGGAAGTGAGGATGAATACGGCAACTACAATGACATGGGCAGAGTTTGCCTTGTGGCGGTAAGGATCGACTGAGCATATGCAAAGCAGATCGAGGTGATCGCCTGAAGAGTAGTGAACAGGATGTAAACAGTGAGTCCGAAATGCTTGAGACATTTGAGGACTCACTTTTTTCATTGCGATATGCGTGAAAAGGTGCTATAATCTCAATAATTCGGCAATTTGTGATATTATCGGATAATGAATTGAGATAGAAGAGGGTAAAAACATGGCAAAAGAAAAGATAATTTTAACGGGAGACAGACCGACAGGTAAACTGCACATCGGACATTACATCGGATCCTTGAAGAGTAGAGTCGAACTTCAGAATTCAGGTGAATTTGACAAGATCTTCATTATGATCGCGGATGCCCAGGCACTTACGGACAACTTCGACAATCCCGAAAAGGTGCGTCAGAATATTATAGAAGTGGCACTTGATTATCTTTCGGTAGGCCTTGATCCTGCGAAGAGCAATCTCTTCATTCAGTCACAGATCTCAGAGCTTACAGAGCTCACGTTCTTCTATATGAATCTTGTTACGGTTTCCAGATTGCAGAGAAATCCTACGGTTAAATCGGAAATTCAGATGAGGGATTTTGAAGCAAGCATTCCCGTTGGATTTTTCAACTATCCCATCAGTCAGGCGGCGGACATTACAGCTTTTAAGGCAACCACCGTTCCCGTTGGTGAGGATCAGCTTCCCATGATCGAGCAGACAAAGGAGATCGTTCATTCCTTTAACAGGATCTACGGCGAAACACTTGTTATGCCGGAAGCATTGATACCCAAGAACGGGGCGCAGGGAAGACTTCCCGGAGTTGACGGTAAGGCTAAAATGAGCAAGTCGATCGGAAACTGCATTTATCTTTCCGACAGCAAAGAAGCGGTTCAGGAAGCCATCATGAAGAAGATGTACACAGATCCTCTTCATATAAACGTTGCAGATCCCGGTCATATTGAAGGGAACATGGTATTTACTTATCTGGATGCTTTCAGCAATCAGCAGCAGCTTGAAGCATATCTTCCCGGATATGCAAACCTCGACGAGGTTAAGGAGCATTACAAGAGAGGCGGTCTCGGAGATGTTAAGCTTAAGAGGTTCCTGATCAATGTACTTGAGGACGAGCTGGCTCCCATCCGTGCAAGACGCGCCGAGTACGAGAAGGACATCCCCGCGGTTTACGACATTCTTAAGAAAGGCACGGAAGCGGCGCATGAAGTTGCTGCCAAGACTTTAAGCGAAGTAAAGGCTGCCATGAAGATAAACTATTTTGACGATGTTGAGCTGATCAAGGCTCAGTCGGAGAAATACCAGAGGAATTAATAATGTACAAATATCTTTTGTTTGACGCAGACGAAACATTATTTGACTTTTTAAGGGCTGAAAAAACAGCCCTTAAATTAGCTTTTGGGGATTGTAATATTCCCTTTAAGGATGAGTTTGTACCGATCTATTCCGAGTTGAATTCAAAGCTTTGGAGAAGACTGGAGCGGAAAGAGATCACAAAGCCCGAACTTTTGGCAAGAAGGTTTGCGGATCTGTATGAAGCTCTGGGGTTTGCGGACAGCGATCCGGAGTTAATGCGGGAGGCTTATCAGAGACGGCTCGGGGAACAATGTTTCCTGCTTCCCGGAGCCTTGGAACTGGTAAAAAAGCTGTCGGAGGATCACAAGCTGTACCTCATAACAAACGGTCTGAAGACAACACAGAGCACCAGACTTTCCCGTTCGGGGCTGCTGCCCTATCTTTCGGGAGTTTTCATATCCGAAGAGGTGGGCTGCGAAAAACCCGATCGCAAATATTTCGAAAAGGTTAAGGAAGCCATCCCCGGATTCAGAGAGGAGGAGGCACTTATTATAGGAGATTCTCTCACCTCCGATATATTGGGAGGCAACAACGCGGGCATTAAGACCGTCTGGTTCAATCCAAAATGCAAACGCAACGAGACAAAGGCAGTACCTTATTACGAGATCAGGAAGCTTGAGCAGATCTATGAGATTTTGTAACATTTCTTTAATTTGACTATTGTTTTTGTAGGTGATAAAATCTAACATATGTGCTAGATTGCACAAAATCTGACATTCAGGGGGTTCTGAAACAATATGAAAACAGCTGTGGTAACTGACAGTAACAGTGGAATTACGCAGGCAGAAGCAAAAGAAATGGGGATCTTCGTTCTTCCTATGCCTTTTTTTATAAATGACGAGCTATTTTACGAGGACATCACCCTTACACAGGAGCAGTTCTACGAAAAACTGCTGCAGGACGCAAACATTAAGACCAGCCAGCCTTCTCCCGGAGAGGTTATGGACATGTGGGACAAGGTCCTCGAAGAATATGACGAGCTGGTTTACATTCCCATGTCTTCAGGCCTCAGCAAGTCCTGCGAGACGGCTTATATGCTTGCAAACGACTATGAGAATAAGGTTTATGTCATTGACGATCAGAGAATTTCCATCACCATGCGCCGTGCGGTCTACGATGCGCAGGAGATGATAAAGAACGGTAAAACAGCGGCGGAGATCAAGGCAAAGCTTGAGGAAGAAAAGCTGGAATCAAGCATCTATATTACCCTTGAAACCCTCAAGTATCTTAAAAAGGGCGGCAGGATCACGCCTGCGGCCGCAGCCATCGGAACGGTGCTGAACATTAAGCCCGTTTTGCAGATTCAGGGGCAGAAGCTTGATGCCTATACAAAGGTGCGCGGAAAAGATGCCGGCAGAAAAAAGATGATCGATGCTGTCCGTAAGGATCTGGACACCAGATTTGCAAAGTATAAGGGACAGATGCACCTTGACCTTGCTTATTCGGGCAATTACGAAGAGGCTTTGGGCTGGAGAGACCAGGTTCTTGAAGCATTTCCCGAATTTGATGTGAAGGACGTGCATATGGATGCTCTTTCTCTTTCCGTTTCCTGCCACATCGGACACGGAGCTTTGGCAGTGGCAGTATCCAAGAGCGTTTATTAAAAGGAACAAGCTATGTACAAATTGATATGCAAAGATAAAAATGCAAAAAGAGGGGAGTTTAAGACCGTTCACGGGACGATCCAGACTCCCGTTTTCATGAATGTGGGAACCGTGGGTGCCATTAAGGGCGCCGTTTCCACCATGGACCTTAAAGAGATCGGAACTCAGGTGGAGCTTTCCAACACCTACCATCTTCATGTTCGCCCCGGAGACGAGGTTGTGAAGAAAATGGGGGGACTTCACAGGTTTATGAACTGGGATCGCCCGATCCTCACGGATTCCGGCGGGTTTCAGGTTTTTTCTCTCGCGGGCTTAAGAAAGATCAAGGAAGAGGGAGTTACCTTTAATTCCCACATCGACGGGCATAAGATCTTCATGGGACCCGAGCAGAGCATGCAGATCCAGTCAAATCTCGCCTCCACGATAGCCATGGCATTTGATGAATGCCCTTCGAGCCGTGCAGAGAGAGATTACATTCAGAAGTCGGTGGATCGTACAACCAGATGGCTTGTACGCTGCAAGACGGAAATGGCACGACTTAACTCACTGGAAGACACGATCAACAAAAACCAGATGCTCTTTGGTATCAATCAGGGCGGAGTCTTTGATGACATCCGTATCGAGCATGCCAAGAGGATCTCGGAGCTGGACCTTGACGGATATGCAATAGGGGGACTTGCCGTGGGCGAGACTCATGAAGAAATGTACAGGATCATTGAAAGCGTTACTCCTTACCTTCCTCTTGAAAAGCCTACGTACCTCATGGGAGTCGGAACTCCCGAAAACATCCTTGAAGCGGTTGAGCGGGGAGTCGATTTCTTTGACTGCGTCTACCCGTCTCGAAACGGAAGACACGGAAATGCCTACACGAATCATGGAAAGATGAATCTTAACAACGCAAAATATGAGCTGGATGAGAGACCCCTGGACGAAAAGTGCGGCTGTCCCGCATGCAGGAACTATAGCAGAGCTTACATTCGCCACCTCATGAAGGCGGGAGAGATGCTGGGCATGAGGCTTCTCGTGCTTCACAACCTGTACTTCTACAATCATCTTATGGAGGAGATCAGAGAGGCAATAGAGCAGGGCAGATACTCGGAATATAAAAAGGCTAAAATAGATGCTATGCGACAGGGAGAAGACTAAGTTGGAAATATTTAGTCTTTTTCCGTTTGTTATATATTTTTTATTTGACTTTATGGTAAAATCATAGTAAAGTAAAGCGCGTTAGCACATTATCTTGGGGTTACCCGAATACAGTAAGAGAGGTTTTTAGAATGGATATGTTTTTTGCAATCGCAACAACAGCAGAGGGCGGCGGCCTTTTGGGCGGTCCTGTTATGCTTGTTTTTTACCTTGTTTTGATCGGCGGTCTCATGTATTTCATGATCATCCGTCCTCAGAAGAAGCAGCAGAGACAGCAGGATGAACTCATGAACTCACTTGAGATCGGTGACAGCGTCTGCACAACAGGCGGTTTCTACGGAGTAGTTATCGACAAGGTTGATGAAAACGTAGTTATAGTTGAGTTCGGTAACAACAAGAATTGCCGTATTCCTATGAAAAAGACGGCTATCGTTGAGGTTGAGAAGCCTTACGATCCCAATAAAGCCGCAAATACGTCCACAACTCCCGAAGAGCCCAAGAAGAGCCTTTTCGCAAAGAAGGATAAGGACGAATTAAAGTAAAAGCAATAAAAAAAATAATATAAAACGAGGTGCTTCAAAATGAAGAAAAGATTTCTCATTTACTTAGCGGTACTCAGTTTACTCTGCGGTTGCGGAGATGCGAGAGTGCAGAAAGGAGGCGCCGACAGCAAAACAGTGACCGAAGGTGGAAGCCTTTTGGTCGGAATCACACAGGATCTAGACAGTCTTGACCCACACGTTGCAGTTGCGGCAGGAACCGACGAAGTTCTGTACAATATCTTCGAAGGCCTTGTAAAGGTCGATGAAAAGGGCAATATGAATCCGGCAGTAGCTGAAAGCTACAAGATCTCGGAGGATGCGAAGACTTACACATTTACTCTTCGCGACAATGTCAAGTTTCATAACGGAGATGTTGTAACAACTGAAGACGTGGTTTACTCACTGAAAAGGTGTGCCGGGTTCACAGAAGCATATGATCCTAATGTGCTTGTGGAGTCGGCGCTTTCTATTGTTACGGACATATATGCTCCGGACGAAAAAACCGTAGTTTTGACTCTTTCAGAGCCTAATACGGAACTCATTTACTATTTAAACAGTGCCATTATTCCTGCGGACTATAAGGATCAGGCAAAGGCTCCCGTCGGAACCGGCCCCTTCAAGTTCGTGTCCTACGAGCCTTTACAGAGCTTCGTGATCGAAAAGAATAATGACTACTACGGCACAAAGCCCCATTTGGACAAGGTTACCTTTAAGATCTTTGCAAACGTGGATGCGGCTTTTATGGAACTTCTCGCCGGCTCCGTGGATGTAATGACTCAGCTTCAGGCGGATCAGTGCAAGCAGCTGGAAGACAAGTACAACATCGTGGGAGCAAGCTATAACCTTGTACAGGCTCTTTTCCTTAACAATGATTTTGAGCCTTTTAAGAATGTCAAGGTTCGTCAGGCGCTGTGCCATGCCATTGACAGAAACGAGATCAACCAAATGATCTCCGAGGGACAGGGCAGCCTTATCGGCAGCGGTATGTTCCCGGGAATATCCACCTACTTTGCGGATGACCTTGTAAACTACTATGATTACAATCCCGAGAAGGCCAAGACTCTCCTCAAGGAAGCAGGGTACGAAAACCTGAGCTTTACCGTAAGGATCCCTTCCGCCTATGATTCACACGTGGCTACCGGACAGATCATAGTGGAGCAGCTCAAGAAGGTCGGAGTTACCATGAAGATCGACACGATCGAGTGGTCCTCTTGGCTTTCGGATGTATACAGGAACAGAGAATTTGAGGCTACCATCATCGGTCTTGACGCAAACCTGGCTCCTTCGGACATCCTTAAGAGATACAATACCACAGCAAAGAACAACTTTATCAACTATAAGAACGCTTCCTTTGATGAAGCTTACAAGAGTGGGGTGAATTCCATCAGCACCGATGATAAGATCAAGTACTATCATGAGTGCCAGGAACTTCTCACCAAGGATGCGGCATCCGTATTTATCCAGGATCCCGCACAGCTCACAGCAGTAAAGAAGGGTCTGGACGGCTATACACCTTACCCGGTTTACGTCTTTGACGCATCCAAGATCTATTATTGCACTACAAAATAAGGTCGAGAAGGCATATGCCTGCTTGACCGTAACAATCGTAATAAGTGCAGGCCTGAGCCTGCTTGACGACTTAGGGAGGTCGCAGATGAAATATATCATTAAGAAAATCGCATCACTTGTGATTACGCTGTTGATCATTTCATTTGTGACCTTCCTTGCTTTTTCCGTGATACCCGGAGATGCGGCTGCTTCAAGGCTGGGCATGGATGCGACCGAGGAGCAGGTAGAGGCTTTGAGGGAAGAGATGGGGCTTAACGACCATTTTATCGTGCAGTACGGCAGGTGGTTGGGAAAGGCCCTGACCGGGGATTTTGGGGATTCGTACAGATATCATATGCCTGTAACAACGCTCATTTCCGACAGACTGGGAGCAACCCTGGGACTTGCGGTAATGTCGCTGGTGCTGATCCTGGTGGTTTCGGTCCCGCTGAGCCTTTTAAGTGCGGCAAAACCCAACGGAACCGTGGATAACGTGCTCACGGTTTTGACTCAGGTGGGGATGGCGGTTCCGCAATTTTTCTTAGGGATCGTTCTGACGCTGGTTTTCGGGATTATTCTGGCGTGGTTCAAGACGGGCGGTTACGTTTCGCCGGGAGAGGATTTCGGCGGATTTCTGAGTTTTATGATCCTTCCTGCCGTTTCGGTAGCTATCCCGAAGCTTTCCATGATGGTGAAGTACTTGCGAGACTGCATAGTTTCCGAGAAGAAGAATGACTATGTTCGCACCGCCAAGGCAAAGGGAAACGGTGAAGCTGCCATACTTTTCAAACATGTTCTGAAAAATGCCGTGATCTCGGCGATCACGTTTTTTGCGATGATAGCTGCGGAAGCATTTGCGGGCAGTATCGTAGTGGAACAGGTATTCGGAATTCCGGGCCTCGGAAGGCTTCTGGTCAATTCCATTTCAAGCAGAGATTTTCCGGTCGTTAACGCGATCGTTTTATATATGGCCGCGCTGGTGGTTGTCATGAACACCTTGGCGGATATTTCCTATCGTATCGTAGATCCGAGAGTTTCAAGGGCGGATTAGTGGCTGCAAGGGCTTAAGAATGAAGATCAAAAAGCGGATTTCGACAATCAAATATGCCAAATCCTTCAGGGCGGGCATCATAATGGTGGCAGTGATACTGGTGTTTGCGATCATCGGTCTTTGCTGGACGCCTTATGATGTGAATGAGATGAGTTACATCGCAAAGAACAGCGCGCCCTCTCTTTCGCATCCCTTCGGAACGGATAATTTCGGGCGGGATGTGCTCAGTCGTGTTATGCAGGGGGCATCGCTCTCCTTCCTGATCGCGGTTGCGGTGGTTGGAACGGGAGCCGTGATCGGAACCGTCATAGGAGCGCTGACCGGCTACTTCGGCGGGATCGTCGACACCGTGCTGATGCGTGTGAACGATGCGCTTTCGGCTTTTCCGAGTGTGCTGCTCGCGCTGGTCATTATTGCGGTGATCGGAAACGGCAAGTACAACCTGATCCTTGCCTTGGGCATAGTTTTTATTCCCAGCTATGTCAGAGTGGTGAGGGGCGAGGTTCTGAAACAGAAAGAACTGGATTATGTGAAAAACATGAAGCTCATGGGAGCATCCGATCTTCACATAATCTTTGCAGATATATTACCGAACATTAGGACTGCGCTAACCGCGTCCATCCTTATCGGTTTCCAGAACGCGGTGCTGGCGGAAGCGGGCATGAGCTATCTGGGACTCGGCGTAACACCGCCGGACCCGAGCCTGGGGCGTATGCTTTCCGAAGCGCAGAGTTGTTTGATCTACGCGCCGTGGTATGCAATAGCGCCCGGCTTAACCATATTGTTTTTGACACTGGGATTGGGATTTGTATCGCATGGACTTGCTGAACGTTAGTAAACTGAATATAAAAGTGGACGTTCCGGGCGGTGAGAAGAAGCTGGTCAAGGACGTGAGTTTCACTGTCGGCAGCGGCGAGATCCTGGGCCTTGTAGGCGCATCCGGGTCCGGAAAAAGCCTGACTTCAATGGCTATTACGCACATCCTTCGGAAGGAATACAAGATCTCTTCGGAAGAGATTACTTTTGACGGCAAAAGGCTGGACCTCATGAGCGAAAAGGAATTGTGCGACATCAGAGGCCGCGAGATAGCATATGTCTTCCAGGAGCCTATGACTTCCCTGAACCCGCTCTTAAGGATCGGGCGTCAGGTGGAAGAACCGTTGAACATCCATAATATCGAGTTTGAGTCCAAGGAAAAGAAGCTTGAGGCGGTCAAGGAAGCCTTGAGGGATGCGGGACTCGAACCCACCCGCGGACTATTGAGAGCCTATCCTCATCAGCTTTCCGGCGGTCAGCGTCAGAGAGTTATGATCGCGATGGCATTCATATGCAATCCGAAGCTTTTGGTGGCGGACGAGATCACCACGGCGCTGGATGTGGACACCACCAACATTATCGCCGAGCTTTTGATGGAAAGAAGAAAGAAGTTCGGGACTTCCATAATCTTTATCTCTCACGACACAAAGCTGGTGAAGAGAGTTTCCGACAGGATCCTGCATATGAAAAACGGAGAAATGGTGGAGGATATTGAGAAGCTTTCGGAAGAGGCTGAGGTAAGAAAGAACACGGTTAAGAAGCAGGAAGCGGATGAAACAGGGGAAAAGGACGCGAAAGTCATTTTGGAAGTGAAGGATCTCTGCTTTGCCTATGCAGACAGGAGCATTCTCGGGAAAGTCACCCTGAAGCCGGTCCTGAAAGATGTGAGCCTTAAGCTTTACGAGGGCGAAACCCTGGGAATCGTCGGAAAGAGCGGCTCGGGGAAATCCACTCTCGTGAAGACCATATGCGGGCTGCAAAAACCCGGCTCGGGAGCCATATGCTTTGAGGAAGGATACGAGTATCCTCAGATGGTGTTCCAGGATCCTTACTCAAGCCTTAATCCTGCAAGGTCCGTGGGACGCATACTGTATGAAGCGATCCTCATGGGCGAAAGGCGGGCTGCGAAGGGGCATTCGGGCGAGCGGAAGGCAAAAAAAGTGGCAAAGACTTTAGCACGGCAAGTTGTTTTCGATATGCTGAAAAGTGTTGACTTAAAATCGGAGATAGCGTATCGTAAAATAAGCGAACTTTCGGGCGGTGAAAGACAACGGGTTGCGATCGCTACCGCTCTCATAACAAGGCCGGGCATAGTCATCCTTGACGAACCTGTGTCTGCAATTGATGCAAATGTACAGGAGCAGATCCTTGCTCTTTTAAGAAAGCTGAAAAGTACTTTCGGTTGTTCATACATTTTCATTTCTCATGACCCGGAGGTTATCGCGAAAATCTGCGATAGGGTTTTGGTTATTGAAGATGGCGGAATCAAAGGAAAAGAAAGATAAGAGTGCAAATTTCATATGGAAATACATCTGGCGGCACAGGATCGCATATTTCTTCGGTCTTGTGGCGCTTTTTGTTGTGGATTACGTGAACCTTTACGTGCCCCAGTATACGGGCGAGATCGTTGACGGACTTACCGACGGGACCCTGAATAAAGACGGACTTTTTTTGCTCGTTTTCCGTATACTCGGAATAGGTCTGATCATTATGACCATGCGTTTTTTGTGGAGATATACCCTCTTCGGCTCCTGCCGTAAGATCGAGTACGAGATCCGCGTGGACCTGTACAACCATCTGTCCGGGCAGTCGACAAACTTTTATAACAACAACAAGACCGGTGATCTCATGAGCTATTTCACCAACGACCTGGGGGCGATCCGTCAGGCGGTTGGAATGGCTGTCATCTCAACATTCGATGCCAGCGTAATGACCATCATGGTGCTGATCAAGATGGCGATATATGTAAATCTGCCTTTGACGGGGCTTGCGATCATTCCCATGATCGTGATCCTTTTCGGCGGAGTCAGGTACGGCGCTGAGATCGAGAAGAGATTTGACGAGAAGCAGGCGGCTTTTTCAAAGATGTCCGACAAGGTGCAGGAAAGCATATCGGGCATACGCGTGATCAAGGCTTTTGTTCAGGAAGATGAGGAATTAAAGAGCTTTGCAAAAACAAATGCCTATAATAAAAAGAAGAATCTTCGTATTGTGAGCCTGATGGCGGTCGTTATGCCTATGCTTGATCTTCTTATCGGAATCTCCAGTGTTATTACCCTCCTTTACGGCGGCTGGCTGGTAGTGAACGGAAAATTAAGTCCCGGACGTTTTGTGGCTTTCACCAACTATATAGGCATGTTGGTATGGCCCATGATCGCCATGGGTGATTCCATTACAAGTTTCTCACAGGGAATCGCTTCCATGAAGCGTATCGGCGCTATTTTTAAGGTTGAACCCGAGATCAGGGATACGGCCAAAACAGACAACAGTATTACGGATCTTGGCGGAAATATTGAATTTAGGAATCTGACTTTTAAATATAAGGAAAGCCTTCCGGAGGTTCTGTCGGGCATCGATCTGAAGATCCCCGCAGGTTCCTCCCTTGCCATCATCGGTAAGACGGGCTGCGGAAAGAGCACGATTGCCAACCTTCTTCTTCATATGCACAATGTGGAAGACGGGCAGATCTTCTTCGACGGCCATGACATCAACACAATTCCGCTACATGTGCTCCGTTCCAAGATAGCCTATGTACAGCAGGACAACTTCCTGTTCTCCGATACCCTGCAGACCAACATCGCGTTCGGAAAACGCGAATTTAAGGCTGCTCCCAGAAACAAGAGAATAGATAACAGGATAGTTTTAAATAAAAACGACAGTATGGAAGCCTATCTCGAAGCAGAGTTTGCGCGCCGTGAAAGCGCCGCCGACAAGGCGTATGACGATCTGGCAGAGGTTCAGGAGGCAGCAAAGGCAGCCTGCATCCATGACAACATCATGGAATTCCCGAAGGGCTACGCCACCATGGTGGGAGAACGAGGCGTCACGGTGTCCGGCGGCCAAAAGCAGCGTTCCTCCATTGCCCGTGCCCTCATGAAGGATTCCGCGATACTGATCCTGGATGATTCCCTCTCCGCGGTAGACACAGACACCGAGGAGCAGATCCTCACCAACCTTAAGAAAAACAGGGCCGGCAAGACCACCATCATCATCGCCCACAGGATCTCCACCATCGAGCACTGCGACAAGATCGCAGTCCTTGACGATGGCAAGATCGTGGAGTACGGCTCCCATGCCGAGCTTATAAAGCTCGGCGGCCAATATGCCCAGCTCTACGAAAAACAAAAGCTGGAGGAGGCCCTCGCCTGAAATGAACCTCGGGGACGGGGTTATGGTGTCATTTTTTGAAACCTCGGGGACGGGGTTATGGTATCATTTTTGAAAAAAAATCGGGAGTTCCCAATAATAGATACATCGGAAATAGAAAAAAAGGGAAAATCGATGTAAATAGCATTATAAATAGGGATTTTAACAAGATGGAAAACTTAGAGAAAAAACAGAAGAAAAAGTCCGTGTTTTCGAGGCTTTTAAAGTATGCGGCACCCTATGCGGGAAATTTGGCTCTGGCGCTCTTTTTGGTACTGACCATAACTGCGCTGGATCTGTACAGACCTGTGATACTCGGTAATGTTGTGGATATATTTTCGGAGTCGGGAGATTTCAACGCAGTCAAAGGATATGCCTTAAGGTACCTGGTCACCATAGTGCTGATTTTCGGCTTCAACTTTGCGCAGACCTGGATCCTGGCACTTACAGGACAGAAGATCATCTACAATGTGCGTCAGCAGGTGTTTGAGCACGTGCAGTCCCTTTCACTCAGATTTTTTGATATTACGCCCGTGGGCAGGATCGTGACAAGAGTGACCAACGATGTTGAAGCGCTGAATGAAATGTTCACGCAGGTTTTGATCAACCTGATCAAGAATTCCGTGAAGATCATCGGACTTGCGGTGGTAATGCTGATACTTGATTGGAAACTGGCGCTTCTCGGATTTGCGCTGGTTCCCGTAATTGCAGTCCTCACCTACTTTTTTCGCTCAGTTTCCAGAACCACGTATAAGATAGTCCGCACCAAGCTGACTGCGCTGAACACCTATCTTTCAGAGCACCTTTCCGGGATGAAGGTGATCCAGATCTTCGCTAAGGAGAAGGCGAAGAATGCTGAATTCAAGGAGAGAGCAGAGGATCTTTACCACGCTTCCTTCCGTGAAATGATGGTGTTTGCCATTTTCAGACCTGCAATGTACATACTTTCTATTATAGCGCTGGTCACTATCCTAAGTGCCGGCGGTGTGGATGTGCTTAACGGAACTATCACGGTGGGTACGCTTTATATCTTTTACAATTACATAAATCAGTTTTTCGAGCCCATACAGTCGCTGGCGGAGCAGTTTGGAACATTGCAGCAGTCTATGGCTTCGGCGGAAAAGATCTTTACACTGCTGGACGATGACACCAAGATCAGGGAAAGCCTGAATCCTGTCGGCATAGATAAAGTGAAGGGGCGTATAGAGTTCAAGCATGTATGGTTTGCTTATAATAATGAGGATTGGATCCTCAAGGATGTGTCCTTCGTCATCGAGCCCGGCTCCAGCGCGGCATTTGTGGGCGCGACGGGCGCAGGAAAGTCTTCCATCCTCAACCTGATCGGACGCTACTATGACATACAGAAGGGCTCCATCACCATCGACGGAGTGGATATCAAAGACCTGAAGATTGCCGATCTGCGACATGCCATCGGCCAGGTTCAGCAGGATGTGTTCCTTTTTACCGGCGACATCAAGAATAATATTCGGTTGAAGAATGAAAATATCACAGACGAGGAGATCGTGAAGGCCGCCAAAACCGTTAATGCGGATGGATTCATCTCCCGCCTCGAGCATGCATATGACGAGTATGTCACAGAGCGCGGTTCCACCTTCTCTGCCGGCGAGCGCCAGCTCATCAGCTTTGCGAGAACGCTGGCATATGATCCTGCGATTCTCGTGCTCGACGAAGCAACCGCAAACATAGATACCGAGACCGAGAGTTTGATCCAGGATGCGCTTGCCCGCCTCATGAAGGGCAGGACCACTATTATGGTTGCCCATCGTCTTTCCACCATCCAGCATGCGGACAAGATCATGGTAATGCATGACGGCCGCCTTGTTGAAGAAGGTAATCACAAGGAACTCATCGCCAAAGAAAACGGCTACTACAAGAAGCTTTATGAGATCCAGCTGGAGAATCAGGGCTAAAATGACACCATAACCCCGTCCCCGGGGTTCAACGAGAAAAGTCGTATGCTGCGTCAATATCCAAACCGGAGATGACCAGTCTGTAAGAACCCTCGGGAAGTTCTCCGTAGTAACTCAGGTCATAGGTGTGCTTGCGGGATTCGCCCATGGGCAGGCCGTAAGCGATATCGTTCACGGTCAGATCTTTTTTAAGAGGAACCGCGTACCAGGTGTCATCCAGCAGAATTTCCAAGCCCCAGTATTCGCCGTAGATCCAATCCATACCAAGGTTATTTGTGACCTCGAGTTCCAGCTTTGTGCCGTTTTCTCCGGTCTTTTTCACAACGAGCCTGTTGTTGACATCTGAATTACAGGGATTCAAAAATTCTTTCTTCCAGCCCGACTGACCGTTCGCAACATAGTAGCTGCAAGGCATCGCCATCCCACCGCAGTACTGCGTTTCCCGCCAGGCATAGCGACTCTCAAACCCGGTAAAGTCATAGTCAAATTCATATCCCCTACCGTCCGCTAAAATTGCAAATCCTCCTGCGAAAAGGATATTTAAATCCTCGCCCGATCTGCTTCCGATATTGATCCCGTAGAAAGGGGCGGATGCCTTGGAAACACCGTAATCCGCAACGGGAAATGCCTTCACTTTGGACAGTTCGGAGAGGATATCCTTGATCGACCGTTCATCAAAGAGATAGCGAATGGTAGTGGTGCTTCCGTCATAGACATAGAAAGCCAGCGCACTGCTCTCAGGGGATGCGTCTTTCAGATACTCGGAGACCTCTTTTTTGGAAACTGAGGATCCGCAGCCTGCGAGGGAGGCAATTGTAGTCAGAGTCATGATAAAGACCAACAGTGTTGTAAAGATTTTTTTCATATGATTTCCTTTCTGCCCAAGGAAATGAAAATGATCATTCATCTATTTTGTGCGATAGTTTGTATGCTTATTCGTCGGGTCGCGGCGCGCGGACTCGATGATCACGCGGCCGACAGATGAAGTAGGGCCGTCATCCGGTACCTTGACAACCGGAATGCCGTCCTCGTTTACTTGAACCTCAATCTCCGGAATGGCTGCGTCGTCAATCATTTTGTCGTGCCTGGACATTGTTCGGATCATAATTGAAGATACTATAAAGAGAACAATAATGAAGCCTATGAAGCCCCAGATCGACTGTAAGGTTGTCGAGTAGTCATATATTCCGTGGACCAAAGTCGGCATTGCGACCGCCAGGAATCGGAAGAGGGAGGATATGCCCTCATTTCCTTTGTTCTGCTGCTTTTTGGCAAAGGCATAGAAAACACCCATGAAAACGCCGAAGCTTGCATGGCCGGGGATCGCAGTGACTGCGCGGACCAGAGCGGTGGAGAAGCCGCCTTCTATTATATAAAATACATTTTCCAATATTGCGAAGCCGAGGGAGGTGAAGACCGCATACACCACACCATCGTACGAACAGTTGAAATTCGGGTTTTCCCAGGTGAGCAGGCGCATGAGAAGGTATTTGAAAAATTCCTCGGTCAGAGCGACCACGATCATAAATTTCCAGAAGTTCGTTTGGTTTTCGGAAGAAAAAGGAATGTAGGAGAAGAGTTTCTCTCCCAGAAGTTCAAAAAGCACCGCAAATACAGTGGCGAGAAAGCCGCCAAGCACAAGTTTCAGGAGCAAATCGCCGGGTTCGCGCTCAGTACGGTCTTTCAAATAAACATAGACAAGTATGAGGATTGCGGGCAAGGCTGCCGCAGACAAAAGAATAGCTGTATACATAAGCCACCTCCGATCAATGAAACCATAATATCAAATGAAATGAGTTTACACAATGTCAAAACAGACAGGTATAGAAGTAAAAAATGAACCCATAACCCCGTCCCCGGGGTTCACTTAAAAATGAACCCATAACCCCGTCCCCGGGGTTCATTGACTAAAGGGGGGCGGCGTAGTATAATTTGCGCGTGGCGGAAGGCCGCTTGAACTACAGGATACAAGGAGAGAAATGATGAGGAAGATAGTATCGTTGATATTGGCGCTGGTTATCGCTATTACATGCACAGGATGCGGGAATGGTATAAATACAAGGGACGTGTTCCGCTATTTAAAGGAAGCGGAAGAGGGAAGTGAATTGTACTTCAGTGTATATGAGGGAAAGACAACAACCATATATACACTGGAGGAGGATAAGCAGGTTAAAAAGATCCTTAAGGAGCTTTCGAGAGTTAAGGCGGTTCCTGTGTCGGATTGGAATCCTGCGGAGGAGCAGGAGCCGTATTACGGGATTGCTGTAAAGGCGTTGGGCGGAACGAGCCTGCAGATGTTCTTTGCAAACGGAAAAGTAATGCTTGAGGACGGCAGACAATATGAGTTTGATTACGATCTTTCAAAGTTTCAGGGGAAATATGCTTGGAGTAAAACGGACTATCGCGCCGGATGCTATGTGCCTTGCGCATATTATCTGGCTCGTACGGAGGAAGGATTTGACGAGAGGTTTCTTACTGAAAGCAACAGGGAAGTAAATGATAAGATTGAGATCCTGTTTGACCTTGAAAAGGGTGAGGACGAGTTTGATGACATTTATATGTGGGATTGCGTGATCTACAATAATATGGGCATGGATTTTGTGTACGGAGCCGAGCAGGATGTTGAAGTCGAGATCGACGGTGCTTGGTATCATGTTCCGATCAGGCGCAGCCCGGTGATTTATGATTCCGCTGAAAGAACAGTCCCGATGGGAGGCAGCCGGGAAATAACATTTTATATGGAAGAGTACGATGACCTGCCGAAGGGCAAATACAGGGTGCTTGCGATCGGAAAAGATGTGTGCGGTGCCATGGAATTTAACATTAACTGAGGCATATATGCCGTGGAGTTATAGGTTGCGAAAAGAATACCCCTAATGTATAATAAAAAGGCTGTCAGCATTGACGGCAAAGTGTAAAAATAGAAAGAGGTTAATATGGCACAGGAATTAAAAAAACGCAGCGAAGTTGCTGTGGAAAACACTTGGAAACTTGAAGACATATACAAAGATAAGGCCGCATGGGAAGCTGAACTTAAGGAGATCGAAAAGATCATCGATAAGATCGCGGCGATGAAGGGCAAGCTTTGCGAAAGCGGAAAGTCCTTATATGCCTACTATGAAAATCTGGAAATCTTCGCACAGAAGATCGAGAAAGCATTTAACTATACGTCCCGCCTTTCGGACCAGGACACAAAGAATGCGGAGAACCAGGCGCTTGATATGAAGATGGAAAGCTTCTATCACAGCATGATTGAGAAGATATCCTTCACGGAGCCTGAAATCCTGGCAGGTCTCACGACCAAGCTGGACGAGCTGTACAAGGACGAGCCGAAGCTTCACGAGTTCGATGTGGAGATCAAGGAAAGTCTCCGTACAAAGGATCACACACTTTCTCCCGAAATGGAAAATCTCCTTGCATCCGCAAGTGAAGTGCTTGGCTGTGCGGGAACGACTTTTGGCATGTTCAACAATGCAGACGTTGTATTCCCGGAGATCACGGACGATAAGGGCGAGAAGATCCGTATTACACACGGAAGGTACAGAATGCTCCTTGAGAATCCCGATGTAAGGGTTCGTAAGGATATGTTCGAGAATTACTATAAGATGTTCATAGATTACAAGAACACGCTTGCGTCCAACTATCAGGCGCATGTAAAGGGGCATGTGTTCATGGCTAAAGCGAGAAAATATGCTTCTGCCCTTGAGCGCGGCGTTCAGATCAACAACGTTTCTCCTCAGGTTTACAAGAATCTCCTTGATGTCGTAAACAAGAACATGGACAAGATGCACCGCTATATGGCTATCCGTAAGAAGGTGCTCGGCCTTAAGGAACAGCATATGTATGACCTGTTCATACCGCTTGTGGAGGGGGTTGACAAGAAGATCCCCTTTGAAGAGGCTAAGCAGATGGTGCTTGAGGCGCTTGCACCCATGGGCGAGGAGTATCTCTCCGTGATCAAGAGAGCGCTGAACGAGCGCTGGATCGACATATATGAGAATGAAGGAAAGAGAAGCGGCGCATATTCAGCCGGAGTATACGGAGTTCATCCCTATGTCCTCCTGAACTATGACGGCGGTCTTGATTCGGTATTCACTCTCATCCACGAGCTGGGACATGCTATGCACTCCTATTTCTCGGCGCAGGCACAGACCTGCCTCCATGCGGATTACAAGATCTTCGTGGCCGAGGTGGCATCCACCTGCAATGAGGCGCTTCTCACAAGGTACCTCCTGAGCAAGACAACGGACAAGAAGGAACGTGCATATATCATCAACCATATGCTGGATGACTTCAGAACCACTCTTTATCGTCAGGCCATGTTTGCAGAGTTTGAATACAAGACACATGAGATGGTTGAAAACGGAATGAGCCTGACAGCAGACGCACTTTCCAAGCTTTACTACGAACTCAACGTGAAGTACTACGGCGATGCGGTTGTGAGCGATCCCCAGATTGCATATGAGTGGTCGAGAATCCCTCACTTCTTCTACAACTTCTACGTTTATCAGTATTCCACAGGTTATTCGGCAGCCCTTGCGCTCAGCAACAGGATCCTGACCGAAGGCAAGCCTGCTGTGGAGGATTACTTCAAGTTCCTTCGCGGCGGCTGCACCATGTCTCCTACCGACCTGCTCAAGGTTGCCGGCGTCGACATGACAAGTCCCAAGCCGATCGAGGATGCTCTGCAGATCTTCTCGGATATGATGGACGACTTTGAAAAATGCATATAATTACTGAAGCTGCCGTAAACGGCATATGAAACTTCGTTTCATATGTATCGGCACAAATAAGGTCCGCTCTCGCAAACGCAGTTTGCAGAGACGGCCCTTTTTTGTGCTAATCTAGCGACAAAGTCGCTAGATACCGTTTACAGCAGCGAAGGCTATTACCCCCGCCCCGACACACGAGCAAGAAGCGAAGCGGATTGCGAGTGAAAAATGCGCTCCCGCCCCGACACAATTCTTCGCTTTATAAGCTAACTAATTTACAAAAATCATATTGACAAATCGTTGTCAGTGTTCTACAATATTTTGACTCTAAATAGAAATGGAGATAAACGATGGCTGAAGTTAAGAAAAATTTGATGACCTATGAGCATCTTAAAGAGCTTGAGACTGAGCTTGAAGATCTCAAGGTAAACAGAAGAAGAGAGATTGCCGACAAGATCAAAGAGGCAAGAGAACAAGGTGACCTTTCCGAGAATGCCGAATATGATGCGGCTAAGGATGAGCAGAGGGATATCGAAGCCAGGATCGAGCAGATCGAGGGTATTCTCAAAAATGCTGAAATCGCAGATGATGAGGATTTCAAGGGCGGTAAGATTAACTTTGGTTGCAGAGTAACAATTCTCGATGTGGAATTTAATGATACTTTGGAGTATAAGATCGTTGGTTCTACCGAAGCAAACATCTTAAAGGGACTCATTTCCAACGAATCTCCTCTCGGTGTTGCATTGCTCGGACACAAAAAGAATGATGTTATTGAAATTGAATCACCTGAAGGCTTTATTAAGTATAAAGTGTTAAAAGTGGAAAAAGGTTGATAATGAGCCCCCGATTTTTGGGGGCTTTATTGTTTGAAAGGGCATACTATGAAAATACTTGTATTATCCGATTCTCACGGAAAAGAAGGATATGTGTATGATATTATGCGTGCCAATACGGACGTTAATGCCGTAATACATCTGGGAGACGGGGAAGACGATATGGGACTTGCTCTTGCCGAGCTGCCGGCTTTCAGGAATAAACCGGTTTATCAGGTGCGTGGGAATTGCGATCCGGAAGGATTGCCTCAGTGCCGGTTTGAAAACATCGGCGGGTTCAGGTTTTATATTACCCACGGGCATATGCAACAGGTGAAATACGGGAAGTTTAAACTGCTGGGCGATGCCAGAAAGATGGATCGCAACGTTGTGTTGTTCGGGCATACGCATTCACAGTTTTTGGAGGAATACGACGGCACGTGGCTCTTTAATCCCGGCGCGGTCGTGAACTTGAACTACGGAGTGATTTCGATAAACGAAGCGAAACACGAGATAGGGTTTGAGCACTTTTGAGACAATGATGAGGGGAGGAAAAGGTGAAGGGGAGAACTGTAGGAAATAAAGTTTTGTCGGGAATGTCATGGGCACGTGAAATTTCATTTCACGTGTTTAAAAAGGCAAATAGCCCGCTCTCGCAAATGAATTTGCGGAGACGGGCCTTTTGCCTTTTAACCATGTAAGCGGAGCTTACATGGCCCATGACATCCCGGACAAAACTGAATTCACACTCCCCCCTGCTCCGCATCCTACCCTTCACTCTTTTCAAACCGCCTCAAGCTATTGACTCACTTGACAAACCCCTGCCGCTGATGTAAAATTTCCAAATTAGTTTAAAAAATATAGGAGGGACCGAAATGGCCGAAAATAATCAGAACAGGAACGAGCAGGCACCACAGCAGGATGTGAACCAGCTTCGCAAGGTGCGTCGCGAAAAGCTCGCAGCGCTTCAGGAAGCGGGACGTGATCCTTTCAGGCACACAAAATTTGACGTTGAACAGCATACGGACGAAGTCAAAAAGCTTTATGAGGAGCATGAGGCGAAGAAACTCGCAGGCAGAACAGCTCCTGTAACGGACGGCATGGACGAAGCAGCGGCCAGAGAAGTCCTTAAGGCAGATTATAATGAAATACGCGCCATCATGGATGCTGAGCCTATCCACGTTTCCGTTGCGGGACGTATGATGTTCAAGCGCGTAATGGGTAAGGCTTCCTTCGCAAACATCCGTGATCTCAAGGGAGACATTCAGGTTTATGTTTCCAGAGATGCACTCGGTGAGGAAGCATATGCAGAATTCAAAAAGTCAGACTTAGGCGATATCTACGGCGTTAAGGGCTACATCTTCAGGACTATGACCGGTGAAGTCTCCATCCACGCCGAGGAAATGACTCTTCTCAGCAAGAGCCTTCAGGTGCTCCCCGAGAAGTTCCACGGACTTACCGATCAGGATATGAAGTATCGTCAGAGATACGTTGACCTCATCATGAATCCCGAATCCAGAGACGTGTTTGTAAAGCGTTCTCAGATCATCCGCGAGATCCGTAATTTCCTTGCGGACCGCAATTTCATGGAGGTTGAAACACCCATGCTCGTTGCCAACGCAGGCGGAGCGGCTGCAAGACCTTTCATCACCCACTACAACGCATTAAACGAGGATTTCAAACTCAGAATTTCCCTTGAGCTTTACTTAAAGAGACTCATCGTCGGCGGTCTCGAGCGCGTGTTTGAGATTGGTCGTGTGTTCAGAAATGAAGGCCTGGACACCAGACACAACCCTGAGTTCACCCTCATGGAGCTTTATCAGGCATATACGGACTATGAAGGTATGATGGAACTTACCGAGAGCATGTTCCGTTACCTGGCAGAGAAGGTGCTCAGAACCACCAAGTTCAAGTACGGCGATGTAGAACTTGACTTCGGAAAGCCTTTCCGCCGTCTCACCATGACAGACGCCGTGAAGGAATATGCAGGCATAGACTTTGACAAGGTTGCTACGGACGAAGAGGCAAAGAAGCTCGCCGACGAACATCACATCGAGTACCAGAAGTTCCACACCAAGGGTGATATCCTTAACCTTTTCTTTGAAGAGTATTGCGAAGAAAAGCTTGTACAGCCCACTTTTGTAATGGATCATCCTCTTGCTATCTCTCCTCTTACCAAGAAGAAGCCGGACGATCCCAACAAGGTTGAACGTTTTGAGCTTTTCATCAACACATGGGAAATGTGCAACGCCTACTCCGAGCTCAACGATCCCATCGATCAGCGTGAGCGTTTTGCTGCACAGGATAGAAATGCGGACGCAGGTGACGAAGAAGCCGAGCATACAGATGAAGATTTCCTGAATGCCCTCGAGATCGGCATGCCTCCGACGGGTGGTATCGGTTACGGTATCGACAGACTGGTAATGCTGCTCACCGACAGCCAGGCGATAAGGGATGTACTTTGCTTCCCGACACTAAAGTCGTTGAGTTAAGCGGGTGTGAAAGCCTATTATTCTTTTCTTTGTTTTCAATGTATATTCATCAACGGGCGCCTTTCTTTGGCGCCCGGAATCTGTTGTTCAATCTTTGTTTCATTTTTTAATTCCTGTTTTGTTGAAATAACAAGTTGATAGTGGCTAAAATTTTAGCTTTTGTTTTTTTAGCCACGGCTTTGCAGGACGTAGGGGGTGAAAAAGCAAGGTAAGAGTGGCTAAATCCGAAATTCTTGCGTTCTTAGCCACGGCTTTGCAGGACGTAGGGGATGAAAATGCAAGATAAGAGTGACTAAATCCGAAATTTTTGCGTTTTTAGCCACGGCTTTGCAGGACGTAGGGGGTGAAAAAGTGAGATAAGAGTGGCTAAATCCGAAATTCTTGCGTTCTTAGCCACGGCTTTGCAGGACGTAGGGGGTGAAAAAGCAAGGTAAGAGTGACTAAATCTGAAATTTTTGCGTTCTTAGCCACGGCTTTATTGGGCGTAGCGGGGTGATAAGGCGAGATAGGAGTGGCGAAGATCGGAAAATGGGGCGTATTTGGTCACTGCAACGGCAATTTGACTGAAAATGAGACAGCACAATCAAAGTAAAAAAGGGCAAGAAAATCGAAAACCAAAACAATGAAAAAATGGAGGATGTAAAATGGAGAAGATATTAATGAAACTGAGGACGAGGGCTGCGCTTCTCAGAAAAGCAATTGCAAAGGCGGAAAAAGATGCACGCGATGAGTATCCGGAAGGTCACTTGAGGGTGTCTTCGACAGGACATCGGATAAGATACTATCAGATCCTGGAAAAGGGTGACACTCAAGGAGTGTATATACCGAGAGGATCTGAAGATATCGCAAGAAAACTAGCAAAAAAAGATTACAATGACCATTTTTTAAAGAGTGCGAAGGACGAACTTGAATCTATAGAGTGGTTTGCTGCCAAGATCGAGCGTGATAATGCTGATCTTGTTTTTGCAAAATTGTCACCTAAACGAAAGGAGCTTCTTGTACCCTATATTTGCACCGATGAAATGTATATAAATGAATGGCTGAAAAAGCCATTCAAGCTTTGTACATATAGGAGTGAAGAAAAGGTTTATGAAACCAAGCGGGGTGAAACGGTAAGATCCAAATCGGAAGCCATTATAGCGGATATACTTTTGGAAATGGGGGTTCCGTATTTATACGAAAAACCGCTTACATTGAAAAACGGGAACATCAGATATCCTGATTTCACTCTTTTGAAAACAGATACAAGAGAAGAGATATATTTGGAGCACTTTGGTCTTCTCAGCGAAGCGGAATACTTGCGGAAGTGCCTTAATAAATTGGATGAGTATCGTCATAACGGAATATATCCCGGAAAGAATCTCATCTTCACGTATGAAAGCGAAGAGGCACCATTGGACATAAAGGGGATCAGAAATATGTTAAGAGATCTTTTTAATTAGGATCAGACATGGTAATACCCTTGGTTTACAACAAAAGTGATGTGATTTAATGGCTAAATCTTGATAAATTGTGTTTTTAGCCACGGACTTTTGGCGTTGTTTAAGGCGAAAAATAAGCTATCGGTGGCTAAGAAATGGATTTTCTGGGCTCTTAGCCACCGATTTCTCGGGTATAACGGGTGAATTGTAAAGAAGATAGTGGCTAAAACTGGGAATTTTTATGTCTTTAGCCACAGTTTTGTCAAGAAAAGCGTGCGAGAAGCAAGAAGATGGTGGCTAAAACATGAGAAACTTAGTGTCTTAGTCACTTTATTTCAACTGAGTACATAAAAAAACAAAGGACGGTGTGGCTAAAACATGGAAAAATCGCGTACATAGCCACCACACCGAGCTTTGGAGAGAGAAAAGACTAGAGGTACCTAAGATCGGTCAATAGGAAGTGGGTACATAACTTTACTCGTTTTATGTTACAGCCTTTTTTTCAACTATGCGTTAAATGACAAACGAAAGACTGTCATATAGAATACATTTATAATGCTGCATAAAGAACAAACAATATGTGCGCCGTCACATTAATCCGGATGTGATGTGAAAATCAGATAGGGTCCACCTTTTGAGCCTTTCCGTAACAGTCGGATGCATAGGAGAAATGGCAGATTACGACAAAGAATCTGTGAGAATGGAGGATAAATGCTATGAGCAGGAAACTCGCAAGCATACAGAGAATATGGAAAATCGAACCGATAGAAGGCGCAGACAGGATCGAACTTGCACATGTTCTCGGATGGCAGTGTGTTGTTAATAAAGGACAGTTTCGGGAAATGGATCTGGGAGTTTATTTTGAGATAGACAGTTTTCTGCCTATTTGTCCTGAATTTGAATTCATGCGCACTTCAAGCTACCGCAAGTCCGATTTTTTGGGAGAGGGCTTCAGGCTTCGTACAATGAGATTCCGCGGGCAGATTTCACAAGGATTATTATTGCCGATGAGTTCTTTTACGGAAATTCCCGGAGATGCGGATCTTGGAATGGATGTTACTGATATTCTCAAAGTGCGAAAATGGGAGATAGAGGAGAAAGTTACCACAGGCGGAACTGTTATCGGCAACCTTCCCATTGATGTGCCGCATACAGATGAGACCAGAGTACAAGCGGAACCGGAACTTATTAAGGACTTTGCGGGACTTGAGTATTACATCAGTACCAAGATGGATGGATCCTCTCATTCGGTATCGCTGGATGAAGATGGTTTTCATGTGACCGGGCATAACTATGAGTACAAGGACGATGGGAAAAGTGCCTTCTATGAATTTGTAAAGAAGGAGGGCATCGAAAGGAAAATGCGGGAATACTGTGAAGCAAAAAATATTCCTTTGATGACTATCCAGGGGGAATTATGTGCGCCGGGAATCCAGCAGAACAGGTTGAAGCTATCTCGTCCTGAATGGTATGTTTTTACGATCCGAATAAACGGGAAGAGACAGGGATTAAGAGCAATGCAGGAAATCTGTGAAGCGTTGGGATTACAGACTGTGCCGATAGAAGAGGTCGGGACAGATCTTCCTGCTAAGTATCCGACTGTGGAAGCTTTGCTTGAGAGAGCCGACGGGGAATATCCGAATGGCGGAAAAAAAGAAGGGATTGTGATACGTCCTACAGAACCTGTATATAACGAGAGGATCAGCGCAGCATTGTCTATGAAGGTTGTTAGTAACAAGTATCTTTTGAAGAATGAAGAATAAGAGGAGGACGAATATGAGCTGTCATGATATAGGTAGAGGAATGAATGAGGTCGTAAGAATGACTATTTCATTGTTTGATAAAGGAGAAATCAGCAGGGAATCAGCTGTGAAGATTATAGCAACTTGTGGTGTTGCTGTTAATTGGTGCGACGGAAATGAAGGTGAGGCTATTGAATATATCAATAGATGTAGATGTGGAAAATGTTTGAGATTAGTTCACGGAGGAGAGAAGCTTTATTCTGTTCTGGATTTGCCGTATAATTTTAAAGAGGATAGAAGAATTGACCCGGATAGGCTTAGAATCGTATCATATGGGTTATGTGAAGAGTGCTTTGAGCCGGTACTCAGGCCGTTTTGTGATGGTATGTATAGTGTTGATGATCTTAAAAAATACATTGAAGAAAGAAATGACATAAAAGATTTTACAAGCGAAGGAGAACCACCGGCATATAATAATGGCTGCAAATGGGTCAGGGGAACAGACTGGTTTGATTGACAAATATTGTAAAATATACAACTGCAGACTTGTAGATAGTCCGATAAAAAGACACGTAGGTTCATTTGAAAATGTATTGCTTTTGTCCGCACATTGACTTATAATGGCCATAAGAGAAAGGGGCGTGATAATATGGCAATTAAATCAGCCAATCTTTATGCAAGGATAGAGCCGGATGTTAAAGAGCAGGCGGAAGGAATACTAACTGCACTCGGAATTTCGGCATCAAATGCTATAAATATGTTTTATAAACAGATTATACTTAACAGGGGTCTTCCGTTTGAGGTTAAGATTCCTGAAAATAGAGCTTTTGATATTTCAAAGATGGGCGCAGAGTCTGTGGATGCAGAACTTGAGAAAGGATATGCAGATATGAAGGAAGGGCGTACAAAGCCTGCGACCCAAGTTTTTGCAGATATCCGAAGTGACTATAATGTATGAAGTATGATGTTACTCTTACGGAGCAGGCTGAAAATGATCTTCGCGGTATCTTTGAATATATAGCTTATGATCTCCTTTCACCTGAAAATGCAGCGGGTCAACTTGATCGAATTGAAGAAAAGATCCTTTCTTTGGATGAGAATCCGGAGAGGTTCAGACAATATGAAAGAGAGCCATGGAAGAAACGCAACACAAGAGTTATGCCTGTAGATAATTACGTGGTTTTCTATATCCCTGATGATACTGTGAAAAAAGTTACAGTAATTCGAGTTATGTATTCCGGCAGAGAAGTAGACAAACAACTTGACAAGTTTACAAAGGTATAAAGCATCAAGCCTTAGGACGTATGCAACATTTTGGTTCATACGTCTTTTTGCCATTTTAATAGTGTGAAAGCTATCAATGGGATATCTGTAATAGATTCAGCGGAAAGGAGCAATGGATCTTATGGTATGGAGGGATATGAGTATTTCCGGTCTGGATATGGAAGCTACGATCAGGAAAGTCAGTAAGGAAATCAACAAAAGCGGGTTGTCAGATAAAGAACTGGGAGGAATCATGGGACTCTCAGTCCAGTCTATAAACAAGTGGCGGCATGGTCATAATCTTCCGGATATTGAGAATATGTTCATATTGAGCAGGATTCTGGGGATAAAGGTAGATGATTTTTTAGTACCGTTATCAGTAAGCCACCGGATGATCAAAGGTGAAAATGAGACGAGACAAGATAGTGTTTCAATGTTATTTTGTTTAAGGGAATATGCAGCCCGATTAAAAAATTTGATCAAACCTATGTCAAATTATAACGTTGACGGAATTTAGTGAAATAATAGTTGCTATTTTGTTTTGGTGTAAATATACTTTAAGAGTTTCATCTTCCATGTGTAGAAGGCGTTTCTGAAAACGTTATGTTGTTGTATAGCGTTTTTTGCTTTATATAGCGAAATAGAGCAAATAGGTAACGCATGAAGAAGCGAAGGAAAAATTAAAAACGAAAGAGGACCGATTGTTTAAATGGAGGTTATATATGCTGATCGAAATAGAGTATTACAAAAAAGATACAAAATTATGGGGCGGAAAAATAAGTTTTTTCAGAGCTGAGAAGAAGCATAGAGCTGGCCGAAGCAATTCATGATGAGGAAGAAGATAATTTTGTACGGATCCTTTGCGACATGATTCATTTTGAAGAGATTGAAACGGATGAAATACCTGATCTGGTATATGATCGGGATGTTCAAGGGTTCTATACGCCTCACCGAAAATGATGAGGCAAGGCTTGCGGGACAATGCATATAGAAAGAGGCGATCGATATGGAAAGAAGAATAGAAAGTGAGAGACTGATCATAAGGACTGTAACAATTGAGGACGCCGAGGCTATCTTTAAGTGGGCTTCGGATCCTGACGTTAACAGATATTTGGTCTATCCTCAGCACAAGGATGTAGATGTCACAAAAGCGTGGCTGAACTCAAGAGATGTGAACGGACACGATGAGTTTGATCTTGGCTTTGTGCTGAAGGAGACGGGAGAATTGATAGGACAGGGAGGTCTGTTTTATCATGAGGAAATGGATGCCTGGTCGCTGGGATACAATCTGAGAAAGGAATACTGGGGGCAGGGACTTGTGCCGGAAGCAATAAGGGCGATCATTGAACTTGTTGACAAAGAAAAAGGGATCAGAACTCTTGTGGGGCAATTTGCAAAGGATAACAGCAAGAGCAGGCGGGTTATGGAAAAACTCGGAATGACTTATTGGAAAGACGGACAGTATTCCAAGGTTGACGGAAGCGTTACATTTGAGAGTTGCTGGTATAAGAAGGAGTTCAGATAAATGGAAACTTTGATCCGTAAGGTTCAGCCCGGTGATGAGGCTGATCTGGCATATATACAAACTGAGAGCTGGAAGGCTGCGTTTGCGGAGATTTTGGACACAGATACCCTGAAGAGATGTACAGTTGTTGAAAAAGCTACAAATATGTACAAGAGACTGATCGATGAAGGGAAGGGAAACGGTTATCTTCTGTTCGCCGATGGCAGGCCACAATGCATAGCATGGTGGGATGCTGCCCGTGATGCTGAATTCAAAGGAAAAGCGGAACTCATCTGCATTCACAGTTTGAAGGACAAATGGCGTACGGGGTGCGGAAGCCGAATGATGGAACGTGTCTTGGAAGATATGAAAGCCGCGGGATATGCTGAGGCTGTCCTGTGGGTATTCAAGGAAAATTCACGAGCCAGGGCTTTTTATGAAAACTTTGGTTTTTCTGCTACGGATCACCAAAAGAATGGCTTGGGTGCGGTTGAAATATGCTACTCAAGAAAGTTGTGATCTTATACTACAAGTATAATGAAATTTAAAGAAAATTGTGTTATCATACGGTGCATGAAGAAAGATAAGCGGAGTATGTAGGAAGCTCCCGGAAAGGATAAACAAAGATATGGCAACAATGGATCGCATTTTTAGTCTGTATAATGATTGCTATGAATCATCGCTCGAAACATGTCTCGAGTGGCGATTGATTTTTGTGCCTTCATATAAGACTGAGCAAATGCGAGAAAATGTTGTTTTGGCAAAGATCCTGAAAAGTTGATCGGATCGAAGCATATAGACCGGCATGTTTAGCAAA
>JAEEGK010000453.1_pt1 | contig 103252 bp, 83 predicted proteins | sample 8958771 | NCBI WGS metagenome assembly JAEEGK01 (sample SAMN16246547, study PRJNA631951) | gut metagenome | biome: gut microbiome; feature: rumen; material: SC-attached | host: Bos | place: Iran: Karaj | collected 2018-10 | reverse complement strand
TTACGGGAGGATTTATTTCCCAAAAAGTCACGGCAAAATGCCTGAAAAATCAACGCAAGTTTTTAAAGAGCACCTAGATCGCATGGATTAAGGTTTTGTCCCAGAAAATTTACTGGGAAAGTTGAGTAAGCAAAAAAACCACGTAATTATCGGCTGATAAATAACGTGGTTTTTTTGTGTTAACTGACAGGCGAAGGTGGTGTTTACATTAAGATTACACTTTTAACCCTTCAGGATATTCTTCCTTAAATTTATTCTCTGCTTCTTCAATGTTTGCCTGTATATCTTTAAAGTCCTTATCAGTTTCTTCATTAATATCATCAAATGTTTTGTCAGGATTTAATCTCTGTTCCGCTCCATTTACTATAATGCCTCCACGGTCTTTATCCGCATTTTTATCCTCAAAAAATGCGCTGAACTTATCTCCTAGATAAAATTTTGCCACATCAGCAAAGCTATATCCCATTTTTTCAGCAATTTTTCCCCATTGAACAGCTCTTTCCTCAGTAACCAAACCATTCTTAAAAAGCATTAACGGAGTAAGATATTTTGTGGAAAGTCCGACATTCTGAAGACTTATACCTTTTTCAGCCACCAGAGCACCGGCTAGACGGCATTCGTCGATATCGTGTTTTTTATTAGGGTCAAGCTCCATGTTACGAAGCTTTTCCATATATTTATTGAAATCATTCTCGCATTTTTCCAATGTTATACCATTCTCTTCCGCCTGAAGCGCCCTTTCTCCAATATCCTCGATGTTATCATCCGGTGAAAAAACCTTACACATAACAGCTATAGCAGAGGCTACCTTAGAAACATTCAAAAGAAAAGCAGAAGCCGTCTGCATCCCCGGGATGACAGCAAGCACCTTGGAAATCACGGATATTGTTGAGGCCACTTTTCCAATATTAGAAAGAGCACTGCCTATAGAACTGCAGACATTTTTGACAGTACTGCACACAGAACTGCAAAAGCTACATATACCATCCCAAAATCCCATAATAATATTCTCCTTATAGTCTAGTACTTTTATTTACGTTATAAATCATATACTCATCCATTCTTCCCGATATCCATGATAATTTGCCCGCTGAAATTACTAATAAATGTGGCTTTTAAAATACGAATGTATTCATCATCAGCAAATAATTTATCAAAAACCCTGGCGAAGGAATTTCTATACTCTTCATAATTAAAGTTTGCACAGTCCTTGAGATAATGTCTGAAGCAGACATAAGATAAGGCGTTTTTTATGAGAGAGCGCTTTAGTTTTGAATCACTGCAGGATTTAGCGAGCCGTTCCAGACTGTGTTTCTTATGCATATCTGAAGTCTTTTCGCAATTTTCAAGACAATCAGTGCAAAACCCCCTGATATTTCTGGAAATATTCTTAAAATCATCCCAACTCAAGCTACATTCATCTATGTCCTTAAAGAAGGCAGAAAACAGCTCTTTATGCTCCAGCCAGTAGTTCCGACCGTTTTTGCATACCACCTCAAAACTTACGTCTTCATTATCAGTGGATCTGTCAATCTGTTCCACCTGAACATTTACAGGTTTCTTCCACCCCTGAGAAAATATTATCGCCTCACCAGGTTCAAGTCGTGACAGGTAGTTTCTCTGGTGTTCATCAAGAGCCATGGTATCGCCCACTGCCTCCTTGTCATCTCTAGAGAACAGTTTATGGATAATCTTAGTGTTGGTGTTTTTAAGCACCTCACTTGCCAACTTACTTGGAATCTGATCAACTATAATCAGACTCTCACCATATTTTCTGATTTCAGCCAAAAGGTCTGAAAAGAGTTCTACCCCCATTTTACGATTCAGACTATCACCAGGCATAACTCTGGTAAGAAGACGATGAGCCTCTTCAATCAGCGTAATGTGTCTGAATTTCGGTTCTGTTCTGTGTCGTGATTTTAGAGCTTCTGATAAACGGGAAATAATCAATGCCATCAGGAATGATTTATCCTCGGAAGACTTTATATCCTCGAGCTCTATAATCACCTGTCTATCCAGCAGGTCGTTAAAATCTACCGAAAGCTGAGTATTGAAAATAACCCCCTTGGTACCCTCGATAAGGCTGTCTAAACGAGCTCTGATTGAACCTATATATTCATCCCGCATTCTGTCATCAAAGCCTTTTTCGTTGACAAGATCTATCACTGTATCGATGTACATACTGAGTGTCGGGAAGAAGATTCCGTTAGAGTTCCAGGCTACATGTCGATCCTCAAGATATTCATTTTCTCCTGTTTCCACATCCCAGCCCATTATCTTATAAACACGGTAGAGTCCCTGCTCAAGAAGATTAGGGATGGCTGCATCCATATCAAAGCTTGCCATGAAAGCGGCTTTGAGCTGATCTATATGACCAGAAAGATTCTCATTCTCTAAAAATTCCAAAGGATTAAACCGGAAAGGAACTCCGTTGCCGTTTCCTACAGTGAATACAATGATGTCGCTAAATCCCGGAGTAGAACTTTCAAGAAGAGCCCTGTATTCTGTTTTAGCTGGTTCTATAACCAGGAACGGCAGTGATGAATCTGTTCCTGATGACGCAGCCAGCAGTCTATGACAGGTTGTTGTTTTACCAGAACCTGTGGTACCGGCGATAAACACATGCTTTGTCAGTTCTTTTCTGGAAAGATTTACCTTCTGACTGGAAAGTATACATCCCTCCTGCTTCATATGACCTATAGCCAGACAGTCATCCTTTTTTACATCTGCGGATATGTTTAACCCGAAAGGCACCTGTTCCCGAAGCTCCATACCGGGAACCTCCTTCTGCGGGAAACCGGCGATCATGCTTATTTCCTGAGCAGTGAGCCATGTGGCCACATCAACTCTTCCATCTATTACAGGCCTAGAATTGAGAAGCAGGGACTGAGCGGATACTCCCTCTTCAATCTCACCTCCTACTATCTGTAAATCAGCAACTCCCTTTTTGTTTTCACAAAAATCCTCACTGTAAATAGACGTGTTAAAATTTTTATCCCCCTGAGCCAGAGACATCAGAGTATTACACAGTAAATCACAGTTCAGGGATGTTTCAGCGCCGACATACACTGCCGTACGGAACATTCCCTTAGATACCCCTCTCTTAATACGCGGCATCAACTCATCATCTATATATTTCAGAATATCCTGAATCTTCTTATTCTTAAACTCAGTGGTAACCGAACAGCTGGAGCTTGCTGATGTAGAATGTGATTCTCCGGTGCTCAGACTTGTACTTTTACTTGTTCCATCAGAAGTACTCTCACTCTGTCCGTGACTGCTACTGGAGCTGGTTCCATTAGATATATTCCTACTCGTACCGGTACTAGAACCGTCCGTCTTTGAGGTATTTGAACTATGTCCTTCTGTCGTGTTGCTGGTATGACCGGATGTTTCAGAGCTTGACTTTCCAGTTGTCTCAGTTTTAGTAGTCGAATCAGAGGTTCCTCTATTTGTACTGCTTCCCTCTGTATGAGAATAGTTTTCGCCTCCTCCTTTACAATAAGATTTACTTGATGATGAATTGGTAGAATTATGAATTTCATTTTTCCCCGTGACATCCTGTTTACTCAATCCAGAACCTTCGCTAGTGCCATGAGTGGTACCAGTAGATTCTGAGCTGGAATCTCCCCTGGTGGTGGAATTACTTGTACCTAAACTGGTTGATTTTGAAGTACCGGATGATTCAGAGATGCTCTCGGATCTAGTAGTACTTTCTCCAGTGCTTTCAGTTTCGGATACACCTTTAGTATCAGTGTCAGAACTTCCTTTTGTTAGGGTATGAGATGAACTGTCAGACGTTCCCTTCTGCTCAGAACTGCCTTTCTGGACAGAATCCTGCATACCTGTCTGCATGCTACTGTGGGAATAAATAGAAAGGATGTTATAAAGTTCCTCCACCTGCCTGCCGAACTCACGTACATCATTTAAATCCAGCGTATCCCATATTACCAGCAGATGAAAATTCTGAGGGATGGCTATGTTTGTATCTCTACCTGAATTCATCACGTTAACAAGTCGTTCCACCCCCTGAAAGGATATATCATCCCGATTATCGTTATTTCTGGATGGTACCCCCATAACTGTCTTAAAGACCAAATCATCATCAGTAAGGTCGTCAAGCATGGCATTGTCGACTTTTTCTATTTCAGAACCGACAAAGTTACCGCTTATAGCACGTACAAGCATATCCTCATAGTCATTAATATGATACTGTCTGGCGTTATTGAATGCTGAACTTATACCGATATAGAACTCAACATGTCCATTGCCACCTTTGAGGTAGTAGATAATACGGCAGTCAGAATTTCTAAGAGCTGTAATGACATTTTCAAAAGCCTCCTGACGGGGGAACTTCTTTTCATAAGTAAGACAGGTAATACGGTAGAACACGGTGTTTCTCAGAATATCATTACGTGAAACAATATCAAAGCCGGGATCCTTTATTGAAACCTGCTGTGAAATACCGAGATTATCTATTTTTTTCGCTATTTCATCATTTTTATCTGTTTTTACAGATTGAAATTCAGAAACCAGTTTTTTAATTTCATCTTCTGTCATTTTCATCTTCCCTTTTGTTTAAAATATTTGATATAAAAATTATCAATATCTAATATAAAGACCTATCAATACAATCACATATATTCTCTGGATACTACACTGGATATGTGTTCCTTTTTAACTGGATACACCACTGGAATATACCCCCCATACCTGCTATAGATTTATTATTTCCTCATTTTCTAGATCTGCTACTTCTCCGGTTTTAGAAATTGCAATTTTTATAGACCCAGGAGTATTCGGTTTAATAAATATGCTCCAGCCTTCATGCTCAGGATTATGTTCAATAAGTCTTGTTTTTATGGTGATATCAGATACATTACTGTCAATGAGAGTATCAGCTGTCCATGCAATTTTAGTAACGTGATTCTTATTTACCTTGCATAGCAGATGCCAGCTGACATAATCAAAGTTTCTCTTAATTGTCGGATCAATTTTTCCACGTACAATTCTGCCTACATAATAATTGAATGGTGCCTGATAATTATCTATACTGGAAATTCTACGATCAACGTACCCCGTGCTCTCTCCAGGTATTATTTTTAGAAGCCCCAGAGCCACACCTGTTTTCGGTGACAGATCAGGACTCTTTTCAGCCAGATTTTTCAGCTTGGAAATATAAGCGGAATTTTCATCCGAATTACTCTCGTTTTCCGCATTATCATCATCAGGAGCAGTTTTTTTATTCTCCGGATAATCCTCCTTCCTATGTAACAGATTGAAATCAATAAATTCTGTGTGCAGTATGATTTTGGTGCTCTCATCAGAAAATCCGAAATCACGGTTATCCTGAAATTCCTTCAATACCTGTATTGTCAGAGGTGACCTGCATGAATTACCTGAAAACAGTATATGAATCTCAGGAAGCTTGATATCAGTTACTTCAACTGCATTTTTAACCATGGCGAAGAATCGATTCATCCCTGCTCTGATTTTATCCATAAGCATGGTCTTGAGTTTATTCTGATCAACTATTAAATTGAGTTCAGGACATTCATCCGTAAAACTATTCTTAAGCATAATAAGTATTTGATCATCATTGATTTGCTCATCATTATCGTTAAAGAGTACTCCCTGCTCCCATAGGCTTCTGAGTTTTTTAGCCAGTTTTGATGAGTTTTCATATGCATCAAGACCATTTCCCCACACCTGCTCAGAACCTGAAAATTCTTTAAGCTGAGGAGGAAGAATGAACCTGATTTTATTTTCCAGAATCAATGGCAGATTATCCTTAATCGCCTCGTAAACCATTAAGTTAACCAGGTGTTCACCGCCTAAATTCTGATCTCCTGAGGTATCTATGATATCCAGAACCTGTTCCCAGCTGTGATCCTCGTACTCTTCATCTGTAGAGAAACGATAAATCCCCATGGCAAAGTCTGTAGTACCGCCACCGAAGTCAAATACTCCGAAGGGAACACCGTCCTCTGTAGGCTGAATATCAAGAGCATTCAAAAAAGAAGCTGCCAATGCAACAGGTTCACTCGCATACTCCTCAAGCCTAAGCAGTTTATTATCCCATTTATCTGAATATACAAGTGACGGAGGAAGTGAACGAAGCAGACCGTTTCTAAATCCCTGTTTGATTCTTTTCTTGGTATCCAAATCAAATTTTGTCGGGAAAGTCATTTTGTAATTGAGGTAAATGGAGCCGTTACCTAATGACTGATTGTTAAGACAGCATCCTAAAAGATAGGCATAGAGCTCTATTGGATTAAGAGCCTTTTTAGTGAATTCCTCCACCGAATCTTCTTTATCAGAAAGCTCAGGATGTTTTAATTCAAAATCATACCCCTGCTCATCCATAAGCCGTAGAATCTGATCTTTATTATCTGTTCTGGCCCAGGTTTTAATTGAACTCATACAGCTTCTCGGATGCTCCTCCCTTTCTGCCCTGGCACTATGCGAAAACTTAAGATCTGCAAAATCAGTGTCCGGACGATACGGCAAGTCTCTCCAGGCTTTCATAAAGGAATCATAGTTTACAAAATTCAGAACAGTCGGATTCTCATACTGCCGTTCCTCGACAGCTTCACTGTATTTTCCCATACGCACAAGAGAAACATGTTCATTGGCATCCTTTACGGCAACCACTGTGCTTGAAGTTCCGAAGTCTATGGATACCTGACAGTCTTGTTTCACCAGTTCCCATGGATCCCTGGCAACATACTGCTTATCAAGCATGTACTTATAATAATACCTGTCATCAGGTTTATTTGAATCATTCCAGAATAGATCAAATAGTCCTTCTGAAGAATTTGTTAGTTTTGATAAAGGCATCTCCGGAAGACCGGCCTTTTTCCAGTCACTTTTCAGAAGGCTTTCAATACTGAAACCAGAAATCTTTTCTCCAACGTTACAGGTAGCCGGGAAGCATACATAATCGATGTTGAATAAACGATTATTTTCTCTACTCCAGTTAAATGCAGCACTCAAGAAGTGTTCTGAAGCATCCCTGATATTATTTATATAAGCGCCCAGCGTGCGAGCATCTTTTCTATGATAATAATAATTGCCATTATTAGAATTAAAAAAATATATTCTATAATCTGTATAGCTACAGTCATCAATTGTATATCGGCAAATAAAAGGAACCAATTCATACTGTCTATTTTCTTTTATTAAAACAGAGATAAATACGTCTGCCAGAAAAAAGCCGACAATTTTCCCCTGTAATAAAGAATACATTTTACCGTCAAGAGTATTTAAATATTTTGTAATCTGTGGCCATACTCTACGTTTTATTTCATCATCAGTCAAATCGTCAAAATCATATTCCTTGTTTACCGATCTGAAACCGATATTTGTCACACCGATAACTGCATTGCAACATTCTGAAAGCTTTCCAAGGATTCCTTTGGAGAACTGTTCACTAAACTCCTGTCTGAATCTTTCCTTTATATCACTTTCGATACGTATATTCTTACTCTCAGCAACAAAAGGAATCATTGTAAAAGCTATAGCTTTCACAAACAGGTCTGCTATATAACCAAACCAGTCCTCTTCTTCTTTTACTTTCTTGGTTTTTGCGTGGTATACCCAATCATATACCAGATTTGTATTCATCCATGATAAAAACTTGATTTCTTTATCGGATGCATCCTCCTGCTGAGGCAAGGATGTAAAAAATTCCACATCCTCACTATCCGGATTATTTTCATCAAAAGCATCATCCACTGAACTCAGCATTTTCTTCTGCCAGTCATCTTTAAGCTTTACAACATTGCCACCCTTGGCAATACTCTTTAATAAAAGCTCGGGATAACGCTCCTTCTCCAAAGTATTTTTGTCCACATAAATAACATCAGAAAACATTAACAACTCCTGACAGTATAGTAATCAAAAAACAACTATAAATTAAATGCGTATTATAAGTTAACAGTTTTAACCTGAAGCGGACTTTCGCAGTTTGTATCATCTGGAGCAAAACAGGCAATTTCAATCTTATGCGGATCTACAGCCCTCATATACAGATTGTGACCTATATAATCCGGAGAAAAATAAACTATTGTTGACTTGCATCCGTTACGCTTAACTTTTCCTCCTTCAGCAGATGCAGCCAAAGGACTGTTGCTCCAGCCAATCTGTACTGACGGCTCGCCACCTAAATTAGGTTTTCTCAGCCTGTCAAAAAATTTCCATTCATTGTATGGAGTATTCTTAAGGAAGACAGGATTAAGGAAATCCATTTTGAATTTACCGATGGAGTAATCAAAAGGAGCTTCATTTTCAACAGAATTATCAGAATCGTTGAGATAGGTATTATCAGTATAAATATTTGAGGTAACAAGCCTTAGCAGCCCCAACGCCACACAATTCTTTAAAGTTACCTTAATTTCATTCTCATTTTGAACTACAAAGTTTTCTATAGAAACATCTGTACTTTGATCAACACCGTTTTCAGCATTAGCATTTACGGCCTGATCAATCAATTCATAATGCTCGACAATTGAGTCAAGATCTATATTTTGGTCCTCCTGACCTGCAGCTTTCAAAATAAACTCTTTTTGTTCAGTAAATACCTCGCGTAGGATTGGTGTTCTACAGGAATTCCCGGAAAAGAGAACATGTATCCTTTCAATCATTCCATTATTGATTATTCCTTTGTCATTTGCCTGCTTGAATGCCTGACACATGAATTTAAAGAACGAAATAACTCCGGCTCTTATCAGTTCATATATTTTTTTCTTCAAGGCTTCACAATCTACATTTAGATCTACGTTTACATAATCGCCGGAAGAATTTTTAAATTGTATAGAAAGCTTTCCCTCCGCTTCGATACTTTGGATGTCAGCTTCTCTGTTTTCCCAAACAGGTCTGAGTCTGTCTCTAAGAATATACATGTTTCCATAGGCATCTGAACCGTAGCCCCACAGAGTATCACTTCCGATAAACCTGTTCATATCAGTAGGACATACAAAGCTGATATTATTCTGCATAAGCTGTGTTGCATTATCCTTTAGTACGGCATAATAAAGATGATCCAGTATATGTTCGCCACCTAGATTTTTTATCCCTCCGACAGCTAACGTCTGAATGGTAATATCATTGTCATGTTCATCTGCCTCCTCATCCGTAGGCCTGCGATAAAACCCGGCTGAGAAATCAGTTGTTCCGCCACCGAAATCAAATACAGCGTAAGCCAGAGGTTTTTCCAAATCCTTATCAAGACCGAGAGCCGGAATTATTGATGAAACAAGAGCTACAGGTTCTGTGGCAGTAAGTTCAATATTAAAACGGGCATCCTGCCACTTATCGGAATAAACTAGTGATGGAGGAAGTGAACGTAGAATACCTCTTCTCAGCCCCTGTTTAATTCTGTTTCTTGTTTCTTTGTCAAAATCAACAGGGAATGTAAGACGATAATCCAGATAAATAGCACCACCTCTGAGCGTCTGATTGTTAAGGAAAAGTCCCAAATAATAACCATAAACTTCTATAGGGTCAAGTGGACGTTGCTGCCAGTTACCGATATCCTTATTTTTATCATCATCTATATCAAGAGGTGATAGTTCAAATGGGAATTTATTGATTTCATCCTCTAGTCTGAGAGGAATGGAGTTGTGTTTTTTTAATGCCCATGTTTTAATATTTGCGATACCGCAGCTTGCATGATCCCGAAGCTGTTCCCTAGCATCATATGATGCGCATACATCATTCCATTCAGTTAGCGGACGGTAATCTTCATTAGTCCAGGTATCATAGAATTTTTGGAAATTATTGAACTCCAGTACAGTAGGGTTTTCAAAATCCGACTCAGACAGTTCCTTCCCAAAAGATTTCATTCTAAGTAATTCTACATAGCCACTGCTATTCTGAAAGGCTACTACAGTACTCGTTGTCCCGAAATCTATTGACACAATAGAGCCTTCTTGAACAAGTTCCCATGGATCACGTGCTACACATTCTTCATCAAGCTTTAATTCAACATATCCATCAGGAACCTGAGTCCCGGACATGATTTCAACAGAACCTTCTGACACAGATTTGAGTCTATATGGACTTAGAGGAGGAAATTTAGCTCTGAAATTATCCATTTTAAGAAGAAGATCCGACGGGAAAACGCCATTATCTTTATATTCTTTCTTTGTTTTTTTTGAAGAATCTTCTCTGGCTTTTCCGTAAAGGTCAAAACCTTCAGGAAACTCGAGCTTCAATATAATAACTCCTGACAATTTTTTAGGAATAGATTTAACTGTTAACTCTATGCTTTGTTTTGAGGAATGAATGTATCCTACTACACTATAGCATTTACTTTGCCCAACGTTAATCAAGCTGTTTTTACATATATAAAATCGTGAAGCTTTTCCTTGAATATCATGGACATAATTTCTAATTTCCCCCGCAGTGACAGTCTTCTGCGGACTATTCAATCTCCCTATGTAGAAATTAGAATTTTTTTGGCTTGAAACGTAGCAACTGTTTATATCAATTATTTTGGAGGTATTTATATCCGTCTCATTTAATACTGATGCATCCATAAAATCAGCTAAAGGCTTTAGGTTTATAGTCAGGATTTTTTGGGAATCAACTTTCGTGTCAGCTATGGTTACACAATTATCAATACTTAAAACAGCAAAACATCCAAAAAAATCATTAACAGGATTTTTATAGATATAAAATCCTTTGTCGGCAAATTCAGGGAACTTATCATTGAGTTTTTTTAAGAGACATTTATTTAATTCAGAAAAATCCTCCTTTTTATTTACTGGCTGGCTCTGTTTTTCAGAAACATCAGATATAACATTTTCGGAAGTTCTGTCCATAACGTCTTTTAGTCTCTCAGACAAATGCTTTGAAACTATAATTTTTCCTGTTTTCATAAATTCCCCTTTTAACGTTATTTATAGAAATATTTATCCATCAGAAGAAATCGAAAAAACTATCTCACTACAGGTTTTGTTAACTGCTTTCCAGCTGAATTATTCAACCCTGGGAAAAGAACCTCATGAATCTTCACTGGACTACTCCCTGTAACACGGGAATATAACTCACCAGAATAAGGATCTCCCAGTTTAGGATAAATTACCTGCAACTGTGTTCCTTTATTTGACATGTTGTATATATCGATAAGCTTAAGCATAAAATCTGTAAGCTCTGGTGAAAAATTCCCGTCATCTACAATTTTTTTATGGATGGTAGACCATACATTAGTGATTCGTACACTATTACCACACTGATTAAGGAGAATAACAATGTCGTCAAGGTTAAATACATTAAGGTAAGAACTTCGACGTATATTGTCCGGAAGTCTCTTAATTGTTTCCGCCAGTTCAAACAACTTTTCTTTATTTGGCAAAATTTCTAATCTTTTCTGAATTGATTTTAACTCGTTATCGGTTGAACAGAGTTCAGCACTAAGAGTCTTATTCTTTTCATTAAGTTTATCAATTTCTTTATCTTTTTTGGAATTATCACCACGAATACGAACTAACTCATTTTCAGCGACTGATTTTAAGTGTTCCAATTCTTGATTCTTACGCTGCAGTTCATTATTATTTTTCTGAAGTTTTTCATTTGTAGAACCAAGTTCTTTCTTTTCAGATTCAAGCTGATTTCGGGTATCTTCTAGGGCATTGTATTCAGAAATTTTTTCATTTAATCTGTTATCACTATCCTTTTTTAAGTTCTCATAAGACGTATTCAAAGAACTGATTTCAGTATTTAGCCCGTTAATCTTATTTAATAATCCATCCCTCTCCGCTTTTAGCTCAGAATAATTTTTATCTAATGAGGCATACTTTATACTCAGAACATGCCGCTCCTTTTTAATCTGTTCTATTGTCGAATCATCAGATCCAATTACTTCTGTTGAATTTTTAGCATCATAAATTTCTTCAGCATCCTGATGACTACAATCAGTACTGTCTGCATTATCAGTTACTGACTCACGCGATAGATTAATTGCTATTCCGGACATTTCAGTATGAACATCATCTACGGAATTATTAAAATCACTGACATCACTCTTGAGTTTGGTAGTTAACTGCTGAATTTTCCGATCATCACACTGACAAAGTTTGACAATCGTCTGAAGTAAATCAACAACCTGACAGAGACTCTTGCACATAAATAACCACCTAATCTGATATATAAACCCCGGTTAACGGGATGAGTATTTTTTTACTGACCATATATTTCAATCATTTTAGAAAGCTTTGATTTTTTGGCTGCTTTATCTTTGTTTTTACTACTGTACTGATCAATGAATCCTTTCTTCTTTACATGTTCACCTGAGAGATTTTCTAAAATAAAACATTCAAAAGCCTGTTCATCAATGAAGTATTCAACATTCTTATAATCCTCAGGCTGAAAAGAACTGTCGATCTCATTGGACATATGAAAAGCATCAGCAGCATCTAATAGAAAATAACTGTCTGAGCCTTTCTCACCGTATCTTAAGAAAGCAGATTTTTTATCTGTAAAAAGAACATCTCCTAGAATCTGCTTCCTGCCTTTTTGCATCTCTGTTTTTACAGCTTTTAAAAAGGATTCGACAGAACCAAGAAATTTATATGAAGAAAAAGTCATTCCACAGGAACTATCCGCCTCTCGAATAACTTCCTGAAGCGAACCATCATCCCCCCTGAACTGATTCAGAAAAATACATATACTTTCATATCCGGAAGCATCTATTGAATTGGTCTTCTTAATATATGAGATAAGATTTTTGTATTCCTCGGCTAAAGACATCCCCTTGGAGATTTTATAAAAATCCATTCCCCGGATGCGAAAACAATCTACATCACAGCTCTCCGATGGATTGACCTTTTGAACTTTTATTTTATCTTTATAAAACCTGAATATTATTTTTCCGCTATCCAAAATATCATCTCCTACAAATACTCAATTTCTGTAGTCTCTAATCTTTGTATTCACAACAGATAAATACTGATGAAAAAGCTATCTGATAAAATCTGTTAAAAAGAGATTAAAATGCTATCTTCTTTATTTATTTATTTTCTTTGTCATTTAAGTTTACAATTGTTTTTTTTTTTGCGCATTTCTGCACTAAGGCCTCTATACAAAAATATTATATACTTCACGTTTTGGTTATTTGTTGTGTGTTTTTTATATTCTCATTTAATATTTTTATTTGAAATTTAACAATTATTTAATTGGCTAAAAAATCCTTGAAAATACGCTAATAATCAGCCGTATAACAATTAATTTAAACCATGTCGCTATAATTCTATAAATAATCATGTTAACTTTCGAATATTCAAATTAGGTATAATTGATATATTTATATATGTTAAACTATAAATATATTTAAACATCAAAAAAACTATTAAAATATTATTTATATTCAAACTGTCATTCTAAGAACTCAAATTAGAAAAGTGTCTGACTTAAAATACGGGAAAAGGCGAGAAAAAGAATCTTCTCTGAAATTGTTGACTTTCATACAGAGACAGCAATAAAAAAAACCGGGCATTTGGATTACAAATAATTACCCGGTTCTTATAGAAATTAAAAATCAGTCATCTTAAACGGTACAGTCATGTGCAACTTCCATTAGAATAGTTATAATTAGAATTTAAAAAATATAACTTCTAACATATAAATATAGCTGTATCTATATTCATATTAACAGTATCTTGAGAGCTGTTTCTTAATGTAGTTGCTCTGACTTAACATATTATGCTTCAAGGTACCGATGAGCATACTCACGAGCTGAGCAGACTCTCTGTTTCCCCTCTTCGAATAATAATTCTCTTAAGGGATTATCCCTCTTTTTGTGGTTTCTTGTCGCTCTCAGCAATCTCCTCTATGCGGAGCCCCTTGTTCTCCTCATTAAAACTTATCAAATACTTTCCCTGAGGAACAGTTATAAAATCGCCTGTGACAGAAAGTGCTTCACCATACCTGCCTCCAAGGATAATACACTGGTCTTCTGCCACCGGCAAAGCCTCCAGCTTAAATTTAGTATTTTCACTGAATTCAAAGCTCCCGATCCAGTCTGTACCGTTTCTGGTTAACAGATCGGTTCCATAATTATCATGCGAACCTCTGACAGCCACCTTTCTATATTTTTCAACGTACGGGGATGCCACATCAATATTCTGAGAGGTTGTATCTGTGTTTCCGGCTGAATCAGTAACCGTCAATGTAACAGTATACCTGCCTGCGGCTTCATATGTAACACTCGGAGCTTCATCTGTGGAGGTTTCACCGTTACCGAAATCCCAGCTGTAGGTTAAAGCATCATTCTCCGGATCGGAGGAATTATTGGCAAAAGACGCCATAAGACCGTTAACTGTTGCTGTGAATGATGCAAAAGGAGGCTCATTTATTTCCTCTGCAACCGGAGTGAAGGTGTATTCCATGGTCTTATCATTAATGGAAAAAACATAATCACCGACAAGGGATACCGTTTCACTTGATGATTTGTTTACAACCAGCTTGCCGGCAGTTCCTGAGGCACCGTAAATTGTCCCGTCCCATGAACATCCGTCAGTAACTTTAAAGCGCTGTTCCCCTTTGGAATCACCCTTACCGTCAAGACTTAAGTTAACAGTCCAGAAGCCTGTTTTGCGATTATAGGTTAAAGGTTCCTGAGTCCAGCTGTTTGAAGTACCGGAGTAACAGAGTTTTTTCTTGGTAGGTTCAATATCAGCAAGACATTCGTAATCATTAGGATTCAATACACAGAAGCATTCCTCTTTTGATGAATTGGCCACACACCAGCTCTCGCACACACCGTTGACTGTATTTTCATCCTTACAAACGCAGGCTGCTCCGGTCGGATCACTGTCACAAGGGTCAACCCTTCTGCCACACCACTTTTCATCAGTACAGATAGCAACTGCAGTCTTTGCCGGAATGGTAAAGGTTACCTTACCGCCGCTTACGGTAACATCTGCTCCGCAAGGATTTTTTCCAGGATCCTTTGTTCCTAATATATCACAGTAGTCTCCGTCAGGGACTTCAACAGAGAAGGTATGAGTTATAGAATGGCTCTTGGTATTCTGAGCGTAGAAGCCCTTTTTGCCTCTGTTGAACCATAGGGCTCCGTCATCAAAACCCTTGGTGGTGACACTTTTGCCTCTGGTTGCCCTCGCAAATCTCGGTGAATTGAGAACAAACGGCACGCGGTGCTGACATAACCAGCCGTCTTTACAACGGGATGCACCGATAGGACCACCCTGATCGTGTGCAGCATCACTGACGCGGTAACCGTCACTGTCCTTCACAGGAAACTTGTATCCGGAATAAATCTGTCTGACCCTACCTACAGGCCATACGACAAGCCAGGACTGAGCCAGATGGTAGTCCGCATTATTCTGGGTCTTTATTGAATAGCTGCCGGCAGACGCTCTGCCCCATTCATCGTCATGGTTGTTTATAAAGACTTCAGCATAGTCAGCTTTAACATGTGATGTACCGAGCTTCAGTGCCTTGGAATAACCTTTGCCGTTAAAAATCTTTTTTATCTCATCAACGTAACTGAAATCCGTTACAACAGAATTATCAATCCATGTATACTTGTTAGGCTGAATATCACTTGCCTCACTGGAGTTACCGATAACCTCCATATAGATAGGCGGTCTCTTACCTGTTTTGGCTGCTGTTTTCGCCATAATGGCATCTATGTCGTTGTAGCCGATGTGCTTTGATGCATCAATACGGAATCCGTATACCCCCATATTCATAAGACGGGCGAAGTAGTCGGCAATTTTTTTCCTGGTGCTGTCTTTATCCGTAGCTATATCCGGCATACCACTGAGAGTACAGTTTCTGACCACCCATGCGTCTGAATAATTACGGCCTATACTGCAGCCGTTATGATGAAAATCATCGCTGGTGAAGCCGTCAGGGTAATTATAATTCCCGTAGGTGGAACCTCCAGTACCTGTACCGCTTTTAGCACGCTGATTAATTACGGCATCGGCAAATACTTTAACACCGGCATCGTTACAGGCTTTTATCATTGCCTTCAGCTGCTTTTCATTACCTAACGGAGTAGTAAAATTCTTAAAGTTAACCGGCTGATAGGAGCCCCACCACTTACCATCAACCTTTTTATGTTCGGCAGGCTGGGAAATCTGCACCCCGTCAAAGCCGGCAGGTCCCAGATACTCAGTACACTCTTTGGCTATATTGTCATATGTCCACTGAAATGGATGAATAATAACCATTTCACTTTCATAATTCTTGGCATTGGCGATATTTGCTGTCAGTGTCAGCACAGCAGAAGACACGGCGAAACAAATTAGTTTCGCCTTAAAATTATTTAAAATCATCAATAATTACCCCGTTTATATTAACCTGAAAGCTAAATTAACCTGACGAACACCTTTCTGGATCATACTGGTCTCACAGATCTTTTGGATCTCTGGATTTTGTGTTTCTCCCGGAGCTCATAAATTTCCCGTCAATTTAACTTTTGATCGTTTTTTGATATTAAATTTTTTTTGAAATATTTTTAAAATACTTTTAAAAAGATAGCATAGAACGTTTTCATAAATATCGATTAATATCACACTGTATTTAAATATATTAATATTTTTTAATATATTTTATGATTATTATGTACTAATTTAACATATTTTAGCCCTCTATAAATATGTTAAATATATAATTAATAATATAATTTTACATTTTGTTTACATCTTTTTAAAATATGTATTTTATCTACTTTTACCGGCAGAAAACCTTTTTATAAAGATAAATAATAGTTGTAATCACCGGAAAGAAGTTGGTAATAAATCTTTATCATCTATTGAATATTCAAATTTATTGAATTATGAATTATAAAAAATAGTCGCGTATTAATAACAACGCATTATGGAATTTTCCCTCTTTTCTCAGCACAAATTTTATACAAAGTATCACCTTTTTCTGCCTCTGAGAAAACAGATGGTCATCAATCTCAATTATAATTTTTATATACTGTTTTAATTTTTAGAAAAAAACCGGAAATTTGTCTAAACAATAATCACGAAAAATATTCAAAACAACAGGAATATTAAGATTAGCGATGACAGGTACTATATTAATAGGATAACAGGCTAAAAATACTGGAAAACTCAATACGGATGGATGAATAATGAATGACAGATGCAGATTTATCGATTTCACATATCATGCTGATACTACCGCGGTTTAATGTTTTACTAAAAACAATAATTTCCTTGCCACCAGAGGTTTACTTGACCGTTATATGTATTCTGAATAATTCTGAATAATCCGGGATAATCTGAAAATTATGAGAATTCTTAACTGTTGTAACAGCAACATTAATAAAGTATCTGATGCTCTACAGTCTAAAGGGTACTGTTTTCGGACTACAGTTTTCGGTCTTCAGACACAATAAACTAAAAAAATATCCTGCCACCTCCTGTAGCAGGACATTTAACTAAACATTACGTATACATCTATATACGTATATCTGCACAATCTAACAAAGTCCGGGCTCTGTAATATACCAGGCCTTAACTCATATTAAGATTCATCTACCTTAAAGGGTACAGTCCAGTACATCATCAGGATCAGGAATTGTGATCTGAACTGATTTAGAATCCTTTAATTCATTACTATCTTTCACCATAACTGTCAGAACCACTGTATAGGTCTTATATTCAGCATATGTGTGTGAAGGATTCTTTTCAGTAGATGTCACGCCGTCACCGAAATTCCACATATAGATCAGACTGTCATCATCAATGTCATAACCGTAATGGTCTTTCGACTTATCCGTAAACTGAACCATTAAATTATCATTTACCTCATAAGAAAAGTCTGCTCTAGGAGTGAGTGGTCCTGGAGGTATCGGACCATTTTTAATTTCAACGTGAACAGTCATTGTAGCCTTTTCAGAATAATCCTTACTGGACGCTACCAAAGAAACCTTGTAATCACCGGATTCTGCATACTTATGGGTTGGTGATTCCTCTGTTGAGGTTTTCCCATCACCGAAATCCCACATGTAAGAAATTTTTTCCTCATATCCGTCAGCCTGATAGCTTGTTTTGTTTTCAAATTCTACCGTACCGTCAGACGAATTTTTTTTGATACCGAATTTAACCTGAAGCAAAGGTGGCAAAGGTCCCGTCATGAAGACATGTTCTACCCGGACATCCTCATACTTTTGATCCTTTACTGTTAATTTAACAGTGTAGGTACCGACAGTCGCGTAGGTATGAACAGGATCCTGCTCCTGAGATGTTGTCCCGTCACCGAAATCCCATTCATAAGTAAGACTGTCATCGTCTGCATCTGATGATGCATTAATGAATGTTACGGTAAGACCGTTTATAGCCATCCTAAAATCAGCTACAGGTGGATGAGGGTTTGGATCCGGCTCAGGTTTATCCTGACAGCTGACTGTAACCTCTTTAGATTTTTCGTCCTTGGCAACAGAATCTGATACTACAAGCGAAACATTATAGGTTCCTGATTTTTTATAATCATGAACCGGATTCTGAACTGTCCCGGTTAAACCGTCGCCGAATCTCCATACATAGCTTAAAGTTTTTCCTTCCGGAGCTGTAGACTTGTCGGTGAAGCTGACTTTACATTCATCTGCAACATAATCAAACATAGCAACAGGATTCGGTCCTGGTAACGGTCCGGTAATCAAATCATGGAACGGATTGGCGGTGTAATCAGCTCTGAAATTGTCGAGTACCTTCTGAACCAGAGAATCGTAATCACTCGTCTTATTGGTAGCTTCACCAAGAACACTGTAGGCATTTTCAATAAGAGTTCTGATTTGAGCCGTACCTATAGCATCGGCATCTTTGGATCCGAAACCAAGCTCAATGAATGAATTAAGCAGTACTCTACGTACTCCTGCACTTGGAGCAAGTGTTGCAAAGTCGCTGTTTTCCGGAGCTCCGATGGTATTGACAAAATCTCTCTGTCCTAAAATTCTCTGAATATTGGTAACAGCGTTAAGCTCCAGCGGATTATAAACCCCCTTTCCGTCTTTTTCAGACTTTAACTTAAGTCTGTTAAGCTGATACTTAAGAACTTCGTCAGTTGAGCCGTCAGCAGGATATGCCAGTACATAGCTGCTATCTGCAACATCTTTACTGATTTTACCGGTATCCCACTCAATAGTAGCGGTACCGCCTGCATCAGTCTCCTGCTCGGTAGCCTCTCCTGCACATGAATTATCGAGATTGGTATCCAGACATACTTTATAGGCAGACGAAGCGGCGGATGTGTTTGCTGATATCTGATTCAACTTACCGTTTACATGAACCTCCAGAGAATAACCGGTAGTATCAGGTTTTGGATCGTCACCGGAGCCGCCACCACAGGCGGTAACCGCTATTGATGACAGAAGTGCGATAGTTAACTTATTAAGTTTAAACATTTTTATACCTCTTTTAAAAGCCGGAGGATATCCCCCCGGCTGATATATGTATTACTACTTGTACCAGATTGTTACTGCAGTACCTTCGGCGATATTTGATCCTTTGGTATTGTCATCACTGACTGTTACCGCATGAACCTTCTTTGACCAGCCGTCAACCCCCGGTATTTCGATATTATTACCGCTGTTGATAACCATCTTGATGGTATTCCAGGAATCACCTACTGCTCCGCCGTTGATGGTAACAACAACTGCACCGTTAACGTCTTCACCGGTAATATTCTTTTCAATCTGCTCCTTGGTAGTCATACGGAAGGCTGGATGAGCCTTACGCATAGCGATCATGTCCTTGTAGTAATTGAAAGTATTAATGTTGCCTGTCTTAAGATTCCAGTTTATATCATTGGTTCCATCAGTTGCATCATATGAATTCTTATTCAAATTCTTGGAGCGGCCGAATTCTTCACCGGCATGAATAAACGGAATTCCCTGACTTACTAAAATCACCCCGTTGCCGTATGCCTGCAGGCGGTTGGCGTAGTCGCCGGTGATCTTCTTAACGGCTATTTTGTCAGTCCAGTTATAATTGTCATGAGCTGAAATGTACTGTACAGCCTGTTCAGGGTCGGCAGCGAAGAACGGAGTCCAGGTATTGGTGCTGTCACCGATGCCGCCTCTGATACCGGCCATCACGCAACCGTAATTACTGTTACCTACTTCATTACCGCCAATATCATGAAATTGCTCATTGAAAAGGAAGCCACCTGTAGCATCATCACTACCGCCTTTGAGACATTCACGATATTTACTGTTGAATACTCCAACATGACCGCTGGCCGCCTTTCTGATTGTTCCAAGTCTTACACGGGTGCTTTCAGAAGGGTCAGTAGCATAACCGTTCCATGGCTCGCCATACATGAGGAAATTACGTCCCGGATACTTTTTATTCATGTATTCGCCCCATTCCTTGAAATTATCCACGTCGAATATACCGACCAGGTCAAAACGGAAGCCGTCGATATTGTATTCGGTAGCCCAGTACTCAAGTGAATCACGAATTAAACGGCTTACCATAGGATTCTTAGGATCGGTGGAATTAGAAACACCGGAGAGGTCTATCTCGGTATAATACTTACGGGTGATCTTATCGAATACATCATCACTGTATGTATGGTTATATACCACGTCCATGATTACACGGATACCGTTCTTGTGGAATTCATTAACCATTGTCTTGAATTCCTTAACCTTCTGCTTGTAGTTTTCAGAACCGAATACAGAGGTGTAGCGGTCTTCAGGAACATTGAAGTTTACCGGATCATAACCCCAGTTGTAGCAGGATGAATCCTGTGAATCTACATTTGAGCAGGTTCCGTAGTCATATACAGGCATAAGCTGAACATGAGTTATACCGAGATCCTTGAGGTGGTCAATACCGGTCTTCTGCCCCTTGGCGTTTGTTGTTCCGGTTTCAACCATACCTAAATAACGGCCGCGGTTTGCATCGGATACACCTGAACTCTTGTCAATGGTGAAATCACGTACGTGAACTTCATAGATAACGGCATCTTCTCTGTTCTTGAATTCCGGACGCGGGGCCCAGCCGCCTTCCAGGTCAGTATCGCGCATATTCATAACTACATTCTTATGACTTGTGGCGATAGATTCCTTTCCGCCAGGATAATCAGCTTTTGTTACCATCTTACCGTATGGATCGTGAACATCATTACCGTTTACCTTGAACTGATATTCCTTACCGTCAAGATCACCGTTAACGGTAACCTCATATACATCTGAATAACCGCTAAGATTTGACTTATTCATCGGATAGGTCTCACCGTTAACAGTTACACTTACATTGGCTGTATCAGGAGACCAGATTCTGAAGGTAGTTGCAGATTTGGTATATTCAGCTCCCAGGAACGGATAGGCGTAATCACTGTTTTCACAGTTGCTGGTGGTACCGTCAGTATCGCAATACTTCTTGGTATCAACTACGCACTTTGAAGGATCCTCCTCACAAGGATCAACCACACACTTTGAAGGATCCTCCTTACATGGATCAACACATTTAGCAGGATCTGCTTCACAAGGATCAACTATACACTTTGACGGATCCCCGGTGCAGTCAACATCGCCTGCAGTAAGAACCTTGCTTTCCTCATTAAACTTTATAGTATACCTTCCGGCAGGAAGAGATATAAATCCACCGGAGGCAGACAATGCCTCACCTCGATTACCGCCGAGGAAGATACACTGGTCAGCTGCAGGAGGCAGAGCTTCAAGCTTGAATTTGGTTGTCTTACTGAATTCAAAGATACCGGTCCATTCTGAACCATTTTTGGTTAACAGATTTGTTCCGTAGTTATCATGTGAACCTCTGACTGCAACCTTGGAATATTTTCCGTTAACAGGAGATGTTAAATCGATTTCCAGTGTTTTAGTATCAGTGTTATTTGCTGTATCGGTTACTTTGAGTGAAACAGTATATTTACCGGCTTTATCATATGTAACACTCGGATTCTTTTCAGATGAGGTTTTACCGTTACCGAAATTCCAGCTGTAGGTTAATTCATCATTCTCAGGGTCGGATGAATTATTGACAAAAGATACAGTCAGATCTTTAACAGTCGGAGTAAATGACGCAACCGGAGGCTTGTTTCCACCACCTGCAGGAATGAATGTGTATTCCATGGTCTTATCATTTATGGAAAGAACATATTTACCTGTCAGTGAAACCGGTTCATCTCCGGTGGCTGAAGTATTTACATCAAGTCTGCCTTCTACTCCTGATGAACCGTAAACAGTACCCTGCCATGAACAGCCGTCGGTAACTTTAAAGCGCTGTGCCCCGCTGGTATCCCCCTTACCGTCAAGTTCAACGTTGAGAGTCCAGAAACCGGTCTTGCGATTATAGGTTAAAGGTTCCTGAGTCCACTTGTTGGAAGTACCTACGTAGCAGAGTTTACCCTTGGTTGGGGCAATGTCGGCCTGACACTCAGCATCATTAGGATTTAGCACACAGGCACATTCTGCATTTGATGAATGTGAATTACACCAGCTGACGCATACACCGTTAACAGTGGTTTCCCCCTTGCAGACACAGGCTGCTCCGGTTGGATCGCTTTCACAAGGGTCAACCCCCTTGCCACACCACTTTTCATCAGTACAGATAGCTACGGCGGTCTTTGCCGGAATGGTAAAGGTTGCTTTACCTCCGCTTACAATGACATCCGCTCCGCAAGGATTATTCTTAGGATCGGTTGCTCCAAGGATATCACAGTAATTTCCATCAGGTAATTCAACTGAGAATGTATGAGTTATAGAACTGCCGGTAGTATTCTGGGCATAGAAGCCCTTGCTTCCTCTGTTAAACCACAAAGCTCCGTCATCAAAACCTTTAGTAGTAACGGCTGTTCCTCTGGTTGCTCTTGCAAATCTTGGAGAATTGAGCACAAACGGCACACGGTGCTGACACAACCAGCCGCCTTCACAGCGGTCGGCACCGAGAGGACCGCCCTGATCATGAGTTGCATCACTGACGCGACTAGGATCATTGTCTTTTACGGGGAATGAATAACCGGAATATATCTGTCTTACTGTACCTACAGGCCATACAGCAAGCCAGGACTGAGCCAGATTATAATCAGCATAATTCTGAGTTTTCATTGAGCAGCTACCGGCTGAGCATCTGCCCCATTCATCATCATGATTGTTTACGAATGTTTCTGAATTTGCACCGAGCCAGGTACTGAGTTCCAGTGCCTTACCGTAATTACCCTTTCCGAAACTCTCATTTGCATCCCAGACATAACCGAAGTCAGTTACAACCGCATTTTCAATGAAGGTATACTTGTCCGGCTGAATGTCGGCAGCTTCGTTACCGGCTCCGATTACTTCCAGATATGCAGGAGGTCTTCTTCCAGCCTTCTGTGCAGTTTTTGAAAGGATGGAGTTGATATCGTTGTATCCCATGTGCTTTGCAGCGTCAATACGGAAACCATAGACCCCCATATTCATTAAAGAAGCGAGGTAATCAGCAAGCTTATCCTGAGTATCTGGGTTGTCTGTAGCAACATCAGGCATGCCTGAGAGGGCACAGGTTCTGACATTGTTTGCATCAGTATAGCTTTTGTCAATGGAACAGTCGCCATGGAAATCTGATCCGGAGAATCCGTCAGGGTAGTTCTTATAACTCCAATTTGAACCGCCCCAGCCTACACCGTCTGTAGCCTTTTGGTTGAAAACAGCATCAGCGAACACCTTGACACCTGCATCATTACAGGTCTTTATCATTGCCTTAAGCTGCTCCTCGTTACCGGTCATGGTCGTAAAATTCTTAAAATTAACCGGCTGATATACGGCCCACCATACTCCTTCAGCCCGCTTATGTTCCGCTGGCTGAGAAATCTGAACACCATCAAATCCGGCTGGACCGAGGTACTCTGTACATTCTTTTGCTATATTGTCATATGTCCACTGAAACGGATGGATTATCACCATCTCACTTTCAAAATTTGCAGCATTGGCTAAATTTGGAGCCAGTGACAATACAGCAGAAGACACAGCAAAACTAAGCAGTTTTACCTTAAAGTTATTTAAGCTCATCTAATAAATACTCCGTCTATCTTAACTGAACAGAATTTAAAAATAAAAAAAATACAAATTGTCTAAGAATAGCATAAAACGTTTTCAAAATTACTGATTAAAATCACAATTTTTTTAAAGCTTAACAATTTTTTTACAATATAACATCTACCAAACATTTCTAATATAGAATATTTTAATAATATGCTTATATCATATCAATATATATTATGTTACTTATATTTGTTTTTAACAATTTTATTATATATTTTTTTCATTAGTTTAACAAACACCCTTTGTACTTTCATTCTTCGATGATCATGTACTATTTTTATTTCAACGCAGAAAAAAAATTGAGTGTCTGTTCAACACTCAATTCAGTCAATTAAAAATCTAAAAAATATAATTATCAGTGATGCTTCAGCATACGCTCCTCAGCCGTCTTCAGTGCGTCATCAACGGATTGTTTACCACTTACAGCACTCTTGAAAGCTGAACTCAGACTGCTCCAGAAAACATACATCTCCGGAATATTAGGCATCAGTACACCAATTTTCACATTCTCCATCAAAGTCAGCACTCTAGGATCTTTCTCCAGCTTTGATTCATATGATAATAATGCTGAGGCTCCAAGAAAAATATCATTGTTCACCTCTTCGTAACCTTCATCCGTGAGCAGATATTCCTGTATAAATCTGTCAGCCAGTTCCTTATTCGGAGATGCTTTATTTATTACCAGTCCAAGTACTCCGACAAACGGTTTTGCCACCTTTCCGTTCAAAGTCGGAAACTCATTCACGGTATAGTTAATGTTGCTGTACTTTCGCCATCCCCAAGGTCCGGTTATAATACAGCCTATTTTTCCATCTACAAACTGAGATTCCATAGAGGCATACGTAACATCCCTTTCCATACGGCCTTCATTAACCATTTTAATTATATAGTTCAAACCGACCTTAATTCCTTCATTATTCACACCTACATTGGATGTATCGTAAGTCCCGTCATCGTTTCTGTAGTAGGAGTATCCGCCATTAGCTGAAATGAACGGGTACGAATAATAAACATTATTGTAATCCCAAAGAATAGCGTGCTTACCATGCTTTGCCAGTTTTGCATCCAGCTGTTCAAATTCCTCAAAAGTTTTAGGAACATTAGGAACCAAATCTTTATTACAAATCAGCGATGTCGCCTCTATAGCAAACGGATAGCCGTATATTTTTCCGTTAACACTCATAGCATCCCAGGTAACATTAAAAAACCTGTTCTTAAAGTCATCGGGGACACTGATTTCTTCAAGCAAATCCTTTTTTACCCATTCGCCATATCTGTCGTTTGCCCACAGTAAAATATCAGGACCTCCGCCATAGGAGGCATTTCTTTCAAATCTGTCTGTAAGCTGATCAAAATGATCCACACTGACCTTAACCCCTGTGTCCTGTTCGAATTTAGCGGCTACATTAGCAATTCCTTTATAACCTTTGTCAACGCTGACCCAAATCGTCAACTGCCCTTTAGGAATAGAGGTTGCCGATAAAGCATGGGAACTAAAGCACAGAAATAATAATCCGATGCTGCCCATCAAAAATTTATTATTCACAGGTAACACCTCGCAGGTAGCTTATTATTGTTTTCTTACATAATATTTATTGATGCTGATAATCATTGTAAAAAATATATATCAGCTAAACCGGACTGTATTCATCATGCGGAGGAATCATATCAAAAATATAACATATTCCAATTAATCGTTGTAATAAATACCTCACAAATTGATATATACATAACTTAGGAATACAGTATATAAAGAAATTAAAAGTATTAACTGAATGCAACCATATAAAAGTTACAACAATGAAATGTCTCCTCTCCAGACTACCTTTTTTTTCACCACATTATGCAGATAGAGTAGCATGAATGGAGACATTTTTATGAGTGTGCAAAAAAGACTATATCTGAAGGTGCAGTTTTCTTGCAGCCAGAATAATACCGGTAATGCACCTGGCCTCGCACAATTCGGAATTATTATCGTAGATGAGATTATCAATTTCAGTAAGCGGAACATATTCTCTGATAATTGGTTCCGGTTCATCTCCGGAATCTAGCTTATGTTCAGAAAGGCCCGTTGCGAGAACCAGATGAAGCTTCAGCCCCATAAATCCAGGCGCAAAATTCAACGATTTAAGCAGAACCACCTTTTCCGCACCTAGACCGATTTCCTCACCAAGTTCCCTAGCGGCAGCATGAAGTACATCCTCACCGGGATCAATTTTCCCTTTAACAAAACCGAGTTCATATTTTTCAGTTCCTACACAGTACTCTCTGCTGAATACGAAAGCCTGACGCTTCTCATCATAAGGAATTACCATAACAGCACCGTTTCCGCCGGCTATTCTCTCATAAGTAGTTTTCACTCCGTTAGAAAATAGAAGATCTACACCTTCGATATTAAAAAGTCGGCTTTTAGTAACAGTGTGAACCCCTAAAATTTTAGGTAGAACTGACATTTAAATATTTCCTTTGTAATTTAATGTTATCTGCCCGTCTAAACCGGGTTTTCCAAGCATGGAAATCAGTGAGGCTACATTATCAGGTATGGAACTCTTAGGTTTCAGTAAAGCTTCAAGTTCATATCTGGAGAAATTATTTAATTTAATATTCCCGTTAAATGAACAGATGTCAGAATCCTGAGCTATGGTAATCACCAGATTCTTCATATTCCCCTTTATATTCACATTGATTGTTCCAAGATCTATGTAATTAGAACTGTCAAACGGATGCTGAATCAGAACATCAGAAAAGACCGCATCACCATCTATATTCTGCAGATTGCCGTTTGTATCAAGAACCATGCTATCAGCATAGAATTTAACAAAACCTTCCGCCTTTAAAGGGTACGGCATGTTAACAAGAGGAAGAACTTTTTCAATATAACTGTCAAGTTTAATACCTTGAAATCTGATTTCTTTATTAAGTTTTAAAACATTAACATCAAAGCTGCCGTTCAACACCTCCGGGTCTTTAATGTTTACGGTCATTCCTTTGGAAAAAAATAAAGTAAAGACATTAAGTTTCCAGTTGATATTGCTTAAGCGCAATTTATCCACATCCATTGTACCTACATGTCCGTTCCACAGGTCACCGCGAACATCGTACAGTTTTACGCTTTTCGGTAGATCAATCATTGACACCAACTTGTTAGCAGGTGCCAGATACACAACAAAAAATAAAAAACAGACAACTATAAACAGTGTTCTGACAACTATTCTTTTTATCATTTATTTACCCTTCTCCAGTCTAATCAGAACTAAATTTGAAATGTATACAATACCATCACCCTGTTTATCCAAAGTTATCTCATCCACAGTTATGCCGAACCGGTTTTCCAGTTCAGTGATAAAATTCACAACTGAAACATAGCTAACTGCTTCATCTGTTTGGACCTTTACTTTATTTTTATCCTTAGGATCGACTTTTACGCTTACTTTCTTCAACTTATTATCATTAGCTGTAGTTGCAACACAATCAGCAACACCGCGCTTCAAATCAGGGGTAGCCAGCTTATTTGAATTTACTTTTGATGCATTTTGAAGAATGTAATTATAGCCACTTTTTGCTCTTTCAAGACCTGTCTGAGCCTGTTTCATTTTGGTCATCTTAGGCTTTATCCCTACTGTAAAAATGAGAGCTATACAGACTATACATATCAATACAACTATCAAAACTTTTTCACGTGAGGTCTTTTTACTGAAATCAGAATTCAAACTCCGGCCTGCCAGTTTTGCTTTTACCGTGTTCTTCACAGACTGAAATAATGAGTCTATTCTTTTTCTCATTGTTTAGTTCTCCTTAACTGAACAGTACTGAGCTTACGGTCACGACTCGGTTTGGTATCAATTATACTGCCGGTGAAGTCAGGAGACAGACCGGAAATAAATTTATCCGTATCAAATGATTCATTTGCCAGGAACTGAATGGTAAACTGTTTTCTCACACGCTCAAATTTCAAACTGACAATTTCTATATCCCGCTTTGATGAAATATAAGGAGTAATTATTTTAGCTAGATCAACAAAGCCTTCATCTGTACCGATAGGTGAGGAATTTTCAACTATCTCCCTCATTTTAGCAACAGGATCATCAACCCTGTTCTGAGTATTTATAATCTGACTCAGCAGGGTTCTCTGCTGATTTCTGTAATCTGATGCCTCCTGTGTTATTGCTTTGGTTTTATACGAAATATTCATAAACCAGAGAATCAGCATCAGAATAATCATCACCGCCACTTTCGACCATGAGCGGATAAATTTTATGTGATAATTAATCTTTCGCTGCTTTGTGGAGAAATTTAACCGGCTCTTAATAGCCCCCTCTGCAAGTACGGCATAAGGAGACTCAACCAGCTCCTCCTTCCATTTATCTTGCAGATTATCAGGTAATTCACTTAATGAAATATACCTGTGATTATCTGCTTCACCTGCAACAAATAAATCAAACCACTCATTCGGCACCTCTTTACCTGAATTTTTTGAATCTCTAATGAGCCAGGAATTGCCGAGTCTCATCATGCAACCTGTAATTCCTTCATCATTCTTTCCCGGAAGAGGTAATGTCAGAACGTCAGGAACAATAATATCCACCGGGAAACCTAACATATACAGAGCTTTCTCAATATTTCTCAATTCATTGTGCTTATAAATGAGAACATCATAATTTGTTCCCTGTTTGTTAAGCACGCGGACTGAATATTCTTCAATATCGTCAATAAAATCATCTTCTATCACGTACAGCAGTGAATTGTAAGCTCCCTTTTTTAATTTTCCCGGATATGTAATAGTTGTAAATTTCACTGCAGAAGCCGGATAAAGCAGAGCAATCATCCTTTCAGGTGATGCAATGCTGTTTCTAGCGAAGTCCTCAATGTTGGAGACATGGCCGCTTGAAAGGACGTTTCCGGATGCATCATCATATGCAAACCATTCATAATTTCTCGGCAGAGACAGATTAGGCCGGATAAATAGATATTCACTCATTGAGCTCACCTCTTAAACGCTGATATACGACCAGGCCGGTATCAGAATTTCTATAAAATCTGGTACGGAAGGCAAACTCATGTTCTCCAAAAGCTACTTTAACGTTTGCCACAAAATAATTAGAGTTAGTCACCAGAACCTTGCTGAGTCTCCTCTTAAGTCCGCGGATATTACTCGCATAATCTGATATTGTATTTGAAACCAGCACCCCGTCAACAGTATCCCATCCGAATTCAGGTCTTTCCTTTTCAATCACATTAACTGCAGTCTGCAAATCCATATCCCCGAGAAACAGGGCTGAGAGCAGCGGCGCCTTTTTGGCTGTCAGAGTATTCATACTTATACGCAATTCAGATGTAGGCAAAGCACATATCTGATTTTCAATTCTGCGGTAAAGATCTGCAGTCATTCCTCTTACTGCCCTGAGTTCACTTTTATCATAAAAAAAGCCCTGAGCCACCATATGAGGACTTGGGATAGAGGAATAATACTGATCCTCCGCACCCACTGATGATTTCATGTCAGAATCAGGATCAATCCAGTCAATAGCGGAAGCAACTATGGTATCAGCTGTATTATCATCTGCTCCGGCAATTGTCAGCAGAGACTTGAATACAACTGCAGGATAATTTCCCGTCAATAAACGATAATCTGATTCCTTTCTTATCTGCTCATTGTTAATATCGATGGACTGATTATTTGTAAGAGAATTAATATTAAAACAGGCCTGTTCATCGTATACAGTTCCGCTGATCACCGAATCATCAAGCGGAATAACCTGATTAGGCTGAGCCCAGTTCATTCCGAGATAAACCTTAGATTTGGTCTTTTTAAAATCGTCAATCATGTATTTTTTAATAATACCTTCTATACCATCCACATACCATTTTGATGTTTGAACCTGATCAGCATTATTAGTAATAAAAAAAACACGATTGAACCTCACTGCGATAGTTGTCGCAGAAATAATCATTATGGCAATTACCAGAAGAACCATAATCAGAGCAGTTCCTTTATGTTTTCTCATTGTGCTTCCACCGACATCACATAAATAACTTTATCTATTTTTCCATAATCAGCAAGCTCAAGTTCTAGACGTATCCCTTCCGGTATATTCTGTTTTACAGTCCAGTCATATGTCCACATACCTGATTTATAACAGCTTATCTTGAATGATGTCACATCAGAAAGAATATCCTCATACTCCGGTTCAAAACCTACTATAGTGTCCGGGAAAGGATAGGTTGCCCGTTGCAGTCTTTTCTCCTTCAACCTGTACCATACTCTCGCCACCTCCCCTCTTGGCAGAATTGCTCCTGGATTTAAATTTCCACCTGTGGAAAAACTGATACCGAATCCTTCAGACTGAAACATGTTTTCGCCAATCTCAATAGCCGTTTTATTATTCATCCCGTTGAATCTGGCCTGTCTTGGAACCATTTGGGTAAAATCCCTTTCCATAACAGCCATAGCCTTCTGCAGTTCAACAAAGCGTCCTGTATGCTCCTCAATCGACTGATCTGCTGTTATCACACCTGACATAACCATATAGGAGCTTTGTGCAATAATAGCCATGATTACAATAGCAAGAAGTACCTCAATAAGCGAAAAACCGGCAGCATTTTTTTTCAGAGAATTCTGCCCGATATCTAACACTGAATCACTAACCCATCGCATAATCACTTGCTCACATATGTTCTCAAATAAGCTACCGGCGTATCCGTACTTGTCTTGGATGTCAGAAATACCTCTACTTCCAGTGATTTAAAGTTAGCATCCTGAGTGTTCTGACCGCGATATCTGTAATACCATGTTCTACCCGCCAGTTCCTGCTTATCTGAAATCCAGCTGTTACTCGGCCATTGTTTGGAAAGCTTCAACTGACTAAGTACATTATCCGCAACCATCTGACCGAAATATGACTCCTCCATACCTGAAAGGCCATGCATAGTATTGTATATAACATTCATAATTGCCGTTGCTGTTAATGAAAACACCACCAAAGCAATCATTACTTCGATAAGGGTCATTCCACGGAATTTATTCATGCTAGAGTTTGTCCTTTTCAGCATCAAATAATCTGAACCTTCCGGTTTCGGTACCTATTATCATTATCGGATTATTAGCATCATCTTCATTCTCCGGAATAAACCTGAGTCTGAACGGAGTAACCTCGCCTGTAGGATAAAATAAAACCTGAGGCAGATCTCTAGAACTCGCCTCCCTTTCCTGCTTATCAAAATCTACTTCATCAAGAGATTCATCTTTTGTTTCGACCTTCATTCCTCCTACTTTCAACGTGGCGGTTATCCCCTCCTCAAAAGTCACATCCGTATCGATTCCCTCAATGGAATACGGGACCCATGAAAGAGTATCCCAATGGGTAAGAAAAAGCTGTTGTTCAAGTGAATCTGACTGCACCTTTTTCTTACCGTTTGGACTGAGATAAAGAAATTTATATCCGTTTTTACTTACCTTTAATCCAAGAACGCGTCCTTCCATGGACGCCCTGTCTGATATCTCCTCCATGACATATACTAGCTTTTCCGCCTGACTGACGGCGATTCCGGACAAACTGTCATCCGTCGGAACTGTTAACGATATGAGAGAGGCTGATATCCCTATTAAAAGAATAACCATTAAGACCTCAATTAATGTAAATCCTCTATATCTCATACTTATCCTGTACGGCTGAATGCTTATATGCGGAATGCCCCGGAAGAATCGGCAACGACCTCATTTTCCGGATTAACAGATTATCCTCTCCGTCGTTTCTGACAGTACATTGTTTATCAGACTTTACATACTCGTATTAAGTTAAGCACATAAAAATCGTTCACAAAAGTCCAGTTACTGACCGTTTGAACAGTTTTCCAGACTTTCGGTGGTTACTGAATCCACATTCCAGTTTCCAATATCGTCACATGTACCGACTTCGCCGTCAGGACCAGCACTGAATACATCATACTTTGAACCGTGATCTGAAGGCATCTTGTAATAATATGCACTGCCCCATGGATCTTCAGTCAGTTTTTCAATGTAGCCGCCACTACGGTACTTTTTCGGAACAGGAGAAGATGTCGGCTTTTCCACAAGAGCTTGAAGGCCCTGATCTGTTGTCGGATAACGCTTTACATCCATGTTATACATTTTGAGAGCTGTTTCCAGTCCCTGTAAATCTGTCTTAACCTTACTGATATTTGCTTCATCAAGACTGCCCATTACATTTGGAACCACCAGAGCCGCCAGCAACCCCATAATTACAATAACCACCATTATTTCTAAAAGTGAAAAACCTTTATTTTTCTTCATGAAACACCTTCTGTTAAAAACCCTCTAAAAAATAAAAAACACCATCTGTAAATTACCTTTCTGAACCAACCGGTAGGTATCACACCGGATATGCAGATTATTATTTAATCTAAAAAAGTTTTATCTTCCGCCGACCATAGTGTTCATCTGTAACAGTGGCTGAAGAATAGAAATTACTATAAAGAGCACCACACCGGCCATGCAGATAATCAGCATAGGCTCGAAAACAGCCAAAGCCATGGCGACATTTCTTTTAAATTCATTACTTTGATTAGTCGCAGCACGTCCCAGCATATTGTCAAGTTCACCGCTCTTCTCCCCGGAAGCTATCATATGTAGCATCATGGGACTGAACAATTTTGTTTCGCTTAATGATCTGCTGAGCCCTTTTCCTTCTCTGACCTTTTCCGATGCTTCATACAATTTTTCTTTGGCTATAACATTCGTTAATGTATCGCAGGCAACTCTCATACCTTCTATAAGCGGAACAGCACTAGAATGCAGAATGCATAAAGTCTGGGCATATCTAGCAGTGTTCAGTGAACGGCTGACCTTGCCGATTACCGGCAACTTTAAAATTATCCCGTGAACTCTTTTTTTGAATTCATTCCTCCTCATGGCAAAAGAAAACAGCATAGCCAGCATGATGCCTCCGATAACTATAAAAATGCCGTAACTTTTTACAAAATTAGACAAAGCAATCATGAACAAAGTCGACTTAGGAAGAGTGGCTTTCATATGGATAAACTGATCCACAACTTTCGGCACCACTGTGGAAAGCAGAATGCCTATTACAGATGTTGCAACCAGAGTGAGCACTACGGGATAAATCATAGACTGTGTAACTTTAGCCTTTAAATCCTGTTTATTTTCAGTATAATCAGCAAGACGTTCAAGAACATCGTCCAAATGACCGGATTTTTCCCCGGCAGCAACCATGGAAACGTACAGGTCATCAAAAACTCTGGGGAATTTCTTCATTGAATCAGCAAGTGTCAACCCTTCACATACCTTATCCCGTACTGCATTTATTATAGCTGCATGCTTTGGATTCTCACACTGCTGCGATACAGCCCTGAGAGTCTCCTCCAGCGGCATTGATGAAGATACAAGCGTGGAAATCTGTCTAGTTATCAGGCACAGATTTGCATTCGACATTCTAGGTTCAAGAAAGCTTTTAAATGAAAAAGAAGATTCCTCACTTTTTCCTCCCGTTGTCTTTGCAGCTCCTTCCTTTATTTCGGAAGGGATCAATCCAAGTTCCTTGATTTTGGTACGGGCATTTTTGGGATTATCGGCCTCAACGATACCTCTTTTCTTCTTTCCTGATTTATCAACAGCAATATACTGATAAGTTGACATTTAACTAATCTCCACTGGTTACCCTCATAACCTCTTCAAGAGATGTTTTCCCCTCTAAAACCTTGGAAAAGCCATCATCTCTGATTGTCGGGGTATATGGTCTTACTACCTTTTCAATTGCAATCTCACCATCAGGACTGTGAATTGCCAACTGTACCTCCTCATTGACCTCAACCAGTTCGTGTATGCCGCACCGTCCCTTATAACCTGTATTATTGCATTCCGGGCAGCCTACAGGACGGTATATGGTTCTCGGTTCTTTTAAGCCTAGAATCTTCATATCATGAGCAGACGTTGTTACAGCCTGCTTGCAGAACGGACATAATGTACGAACCAGGCGCTGAGAAAGAACTGCCAGCAGAGAAGTTGACAGCAGAAAAGGTTCTATCCCCATATCCTTTAATCTGGTTATGGCTCCTACAGCAGTATTTGTATGAAGAGTCGACAGTACCAGATGCCCTGTAAGCGATGCCTGAACAGCAATTTCAGCTGTTTCATGGTCACGGATTTCACCGATCATCACCACATCCGGGTCCTGTCTTAATATAGCTCTCAGAGCCCGGGCAAAAGTCATATCAACTTTCGGGTTAACCGGAGTCTGTCCAATTCCTTCAAGATCGTATTCCACCGGATCTTCTACAGTTAGAATATTTCTATCCTTGGTATTTATTTCCGATATACCGGCGTAAAGAGTGGTACTCTTACCTGAACCAGTTGGTCCGGTAACTAGAATAATCCCGTGAGGCATTCTTATGAGTTTTCCGAATTTTTCAGTTATTCTCGGAGTCATACCAAGTTGACCGAGTTCCAGTCTGACACTGTTCTTATCCAACAAACGCATAACAACGCGTTCATTGTAACTTGTTGGAATGGTTGATACACGCACATCAACCGTCTTGCCGCCGACAACAAGTGAAATTCTACCGTCCTGAGGAATCCTCTTTTCTGAAATATCCAGTTTGGCCATAACCTTGATACGTGATATAAGATAAGGCGTAAATTTTCTCTCAAGAGATATATTCTCATGAAGCACACCATCTACACGGAAACGGATAACCAGCTTATTTTCATAAGGTTCGATGTGAATATCAGATGCTTCCTCCTTGACTGCCTGAGCCAGCATGGCATTTATGAAACGAACCATCGGGGAATTCTCACTGTTATCAAGCAGGTCAGCTTTATTTAAATCATCAGACAGGCTGAGATCCTCAACATCATCCCCCATGTTACTTGCTATTCGCTGTGCTTCTGAATCATCATTCTGGTACTTTTCAGTCAGAAGATTATCGAACGCTTCCGGCTCCATCTTCTCCAGAGAGAAATCTCTGGCAACGTATCTCTTTACCTCCAAAAGATCTTCAAGCTTCGGCAGTTCCTTGAAACAAAGCTTGATACCGTCTCCTTCCGTAACAAGAATCAGTCCTTTGTCACGGGCATATAGAAACGGCAGTTTATATTCTTTATCAGAATCATCAGGTTCAACTTCAGCAATAATCGCTCTGACCGGGTCGACAGGCTCCTCTTTGACCTCATCAGAGGTCTGAACTGACATTATCTGATCTATTTCAGCTGTTTCCACATCAGTTACATCTGACATTTAAATCACTCCGTATATTCTAAATACTGATAATAACTCTATATTATCGTCCGGAACTGTTTACTTCCTGAATAATATCCGGAGCTATAACTATTGTAGAATTGAGCTCAGGAAGCACCGGAGTGGATAAAGTAACTGGCAGCAACCTTATACCACGCTTATTTCTTTCCAGCTGTTCATTTCTAAACATTGAATATTTTGCAGAGGAAATCTCGTTATAATCCTCATCGTTGCGTAAAATTATCGGATGAAGAAAGACCATGAGATTTCTCTTGTCATATGTACTGCTAGTATATTTAAACAGTTCCCCCAATATAGGAATATCTCCTAAAAAAGGAACCTTTGTTACGCTTTCAATGGTCTTGGTATCCATAAGCCCCCCCAGAACCACAGTTTCCCCGCTTTTAACCAGAACGGAATTTTTAATGGTTCTGACGTCGAATGTTGCACCGTTTTCATTACTGGCGCTGCTTGCGTTTACACTTGATACTTCCTGTTCAAGTGTCAGCAGAACACTGTCCCCTTCATTAATCTGCGGGGTAAATTTAAGCTTTGTACCCACTGTTTTTCTTTCAATGGTGTCAAATCTTACGGAAGTATCAGAAGTACTTGTCTGGGTACCGGTTTTTACAGGGACTTCCTGACCTACATTAAACTCAGCTTCTTCATTATCCAATGTTATGATGCTGGGGGTTGAGAGCACATCATTTCTAGCATCCGCCTGAACCAGTGATAAAAGTCCGAACCAGTTTCCCTTATAAAAACCGATACCGCCACCATTAAGCTTGGAAAAAGCTGCATCAATATTGGAAACAAGATTAGTTACAGGTATCTGACTGTCCGTAAACTGGGTTACAGCACCAACCTTGCCGTCATTAGATGTCACCCCCCACTGAATACCGAGCTGTGCCCCTGTACTGTCACTGATTTCCACAATTATTGCCTCAACCAGTACCTGGGCTCTTCTTATGTCAAGTTTTCTGATAATCTCCTCAACCTCTTTGATATAGTTTGGTTCAGCATTGACAATAATGGAGTTGGTGGCTTCATTGGCATAAAGATTGATTTTCTTTCCGGCAGATGTACTGCCATTAGAAGCAGTTCCTTCCGTCCCGGTGAGGGATTTACTTACACCGCTGAGAGTTTCCAGAACCTCTGAGGCCTTGGCATATCTCAAATAAAACACCCTGGTATTACCCGAAGCGGCCTGTTCCATATCAAGTTTATTAATTATTTTAATCACACGTTCACGAGCCATCGGTTCGCCTGATACCACCACTGAATTTGTTCTTTCATCAGCAACCATTTTCGGTGTAAGTAAGGCAGAATTAGCAGATTTATTAGCATCATCCTTGATAATAGTATTAACGACTCTGACAACTTCAGTGGCTGACGCATGATCAAGTTTGACAATCTCTACCTCCTGATTACCTGCCTTATCAACCCTGGCGACGATATCAACAAGACGGTTAACCACCTGAGCCCTACCGGTTATCAGTAGAACATTTGAAGGCTCGTAATGTACAACATTCCCCGCTCCCTGATTATCAATAAGTCCGCGAAGAAGTGGAGCCAGTTCACGGACACTTACATTCCTTACCGGAACAACCCTGGTAATCATTTCATCACCGATTCCGCCGTTTTCGGTAACCGGTACACCGGCAGTTTTTGCAACTGCTGATCTCACGACCTTATACACATTATGATCAGTGGCAACAACAGCATAACCGTACACTTCCAGAACACTCAGGAAAAACTGGTAGTATTCTTCTTCATTCAGTAAATCATAACTTCTTACATTGATCTTGCCTCTTACAGCCGGATCTACAATAAAATTCTTATTTAAATTCTTACCTACAGTGCTGATAAATTCATTTATATCAGTACCTTTAAAGCTTGCTGAAAATTCAGCCGCATTAACTGGATTATTTATGTTCATAAGTGCAAAAGACAATGCTATCGCACAACATGTTTTTTTAAATCCGTTTATGTTCATTATTTTTACCACTTACTGAATATCCAATACTATAGTTTCTCTGCTGCCGTTTCGATCAACAACTATATTTATCTGTGTCATATTTTGCAATTCACCCATCACTGCCATGGCCTGTTCATTATCTGTGAGATCCCGGCCATTAATTTCAACAGCAATATCACCGGCCTTAAGACCGGCATCGATAAACAGTTTACCCTCAGATCCCGGATTTAACTCATAACCAACGATCTTGCCATCCTTCTGGCTCGGCTTTATGTTTATATAATTAAAAAGATTCCCGGGATTACTAAGCAGTTCCGTTCTTACAGTTTTTAACTGTTCCGGATCAAGGTTTTTAGAAGAATTCCCGGACTGTACTTTTGTGTCAGCCACTATGCCTGAAGCATAACGTTCCTCAGGAAGTACAACAACCTCCTCCACTCCACCATTGTTGATAATTATTTCTGATGGTTTTATCCTGGTTATAACAGCGTCCGTGCCGGGAATCTTATCACCTACCGTATAGACATCTTCTGTTCCTTTGTAAATGAAAGCAACTACCCCTTTACCAGGATCTGAACTCGCTGAAATACCCGTAATTTTAATATCCAGCTTAGCCCGTCTTGGACCGGGTTTTCCACTGGAAGCGACAGCTGTAATCTGAGGTTCTGTACCGAATATAGTATAACTGCTTAACCGGATATACTTACCTGGAGATCTGATTTTTTTTAATTCCTGAGCGGTTAACCCGGCAAGGGCAGGACTGGTATAAGGGATTTTATACCAGAAGAAAGCGGCAGCCTGATAACAGACAATAAAGCTTAAAAGGTAAAACAAATAGGCAGAAATTTTTGTATAATATCTGTCATGGCTTGGAGATTTATTATTTATATTATCTGCCTTTTTAGATTCAAAGGAACCAAAAGTTTCTGTGTCAGTTCTGGCACCTGTAAATCTTTCTTTTAGAACCTTTAAAGAAAACATAAAGACTCCACCCCATGTTATTTAAAATATTTTAAGATAGTACGAAATACATTCGTTTTTGTAAAATATTTAACAGTTTTTTTTCATTATTTTTTATATTAATCACTAAAACCCCAGAATATGACAGATACTGTAGGCATTAGACTTGATAAATGGCTGTGGGCAGCTCGATTTTACAAAACCCGCTCCCTTGCTAAAGATATGATTGAAGGCGGCAAGGTGCACTATAATGGTTATCGTACCAAACCGGGAAAAACAGTCGAAATCGGGGCAAACATTGAGCTTTGGCAGGGGTTTAACAAAATTGAAATTGTTGTAAAGGGTCTTAGCGAACAACGGCAGAAGGCATCAATCGCCCAAACACTGTACGAGGAAACCCCGGAAAGTGTTGCCCGTAGGGAAAAACAGGCCCTCGAACACAAACTGCAGATAATGTTTGCTCCTCATCCGGAACAGCGTCCGGATAAAAAACAACGTCGAAAACTACTCACTCTGAAGCACCATTTTGAATGATTATAATACATATATCAATGTAACGATGCAATATAAAATAACTCATAAACAGGAGAATTAACTTAAATGAACCAACTAGATCAACAGGAAGAAATTTTTCATAATGCAATTATGAATATGAATTCAATGTTGCCTAAAAGCTTTGATACGGCCAGACCTTTTGAATTCTCCGAATATGACATAAGAGGTTTTATAGTCCAGACCAGTGACTCATTAAAGGGATTACTGAAAAACCATAATTACCCTGTATGCTTAAAGGAACTGCTGGCTCAAATGCAGGTTGCTGTATGTCTGATGACCTCCATAATGAAATTTGAAGGGGAAATCATGCTTCAGGTAAGAGGCAACGGTAACTTCAAATATGCATTTATAAACAGTAATCAGAATCACGAGACCAGAGGTCTAGCTTCCTTTGAACCTCCTATTGATGACGATACCCCATTCAATGAACTGTTATCCCAAAACAGTATCCTTTCACTACACATAATTCCTAAAAAAGGGGCACAGTATCAGGGCATCATTGATATAAGCGGTAAAAATCTCGCATCATGCATCGAATCGTACTATGCCCAGTCAATGCAGATACCTACCAAAATATGGATATATTCTGACGCGCAAAATACTCAAAGAGCTGCAGGTATTCTGATTCAGGCTCTGCCTACCAAAGATAAAGCTAAGCAGAAGGAGGATCTCGAACACATATCCATCCTCACAGACACAACAACAATGGCGGAAATACTTACTCTAGACAATGAGCAGATTCTTTATCGTCTCTATAATCAGGAAACCACCAAAATCTACCCTGAAAAACCTGTATACTTTAAATGTAACTGTTCAAAAGACTACTTTATTACCAGATTGGCACATCTAAATCCTGATGAACTTTCCAAAATGCTTCAGCAGGACGGAAAAATCACTACAGAATGTCATTGCTGTGGTAGCAAATACGAATTCAATCACGATGAAGTCATTGAAATCATAAGAAAAGCCAAAGAATCAAGACACTGATAACAGTGTAAGAAGAATATATCTTGAAGCTGCAAGAAAGTAGCACAATAAAAAAAACAAAAAAGCTCTCTATTACTGGAGAGCTTTCTGTTTTTTTTAACGTTTAATACTGAGTATTGAAGTTACATGAAATTATAAGCTCTTTCACCATGAGTTGTTAAATCAAGACCTTCACGTTCTTCATCAAGTGAAACCCTTACACCGCCAAATATCTTACCGGCAAGAGCAAAGGCCACGAATGAAACAATGCCTGCCCATAATACGGAGATTACAACTGATGCGAATTGCCCTGTAAACTGCCCCATCATTGTTTCCCATCCTTCGTTATATCCCATACCGCCTAATGAAGGTGCACAGAATATACCGGTAAGTAATGCTCCTGTTATACCGCCTACACCATGCACACCGAATACATCGAGAGCATCATCTACGCGAAGCAGCTTTTTAAGACCATGGATACCCCAGAGGCATATAACTCCTGAAACAAGGCCAATTATTAAAGCACCGCCGATTCCCACAAAAGCACATGCTGGAGTAATCGCAACCAGACCGGCAACAGCACCGGAACATGCACCAAGTAATGATGGTCTCTTCATTAACAGCCATTCAGCAGCAGTCCATGACAAAGCAGCAGCTGCAGGTGCTACACAGGTGTTTGCAAAAGCAAGTGCAGCAGTTCCATCAGCAGCTAATTCTGAACCGGCGTTAAAGCCGAACCAACCTACCCACAGTAAAGCCACACCTATCATTGTCATAACCAGGCTGTGCGGAGTCATGTTCTCTCTGCCGAAACCGATTCTTTTGCCGGCAAAATAAGCACCGACGAGTGCACATACAGCAGCATTGATATGCACTACCGTACCACCGGCGAAATCATATGCGTGCCATGATGAATCAATGTAACCGCCACCCCATACCATGTGACATAAAGGAACGTATGAGAAAGTAAACCATACTACTATTACAAAAAGAAGAGCACTGAACTTAATTCTCTCTGCAAATGAACCAATAATCAAACAGCCTGTAATACATGCAAATGCCCCCTGAAATGAAAAGAAAGTCAAATCAGAAAGAGAATCTCTCAGAGTGTCCGGGGTTATTCCTTTCATTAAAAATTTATCAAAATTACCTAGAAAGGAGTTCACAAGTTCTGATTCGTTTGTACCGAAACTTAGTGAATAACCATATATTGCCCAAAGAACAAACAATAAAGAAAAGATAACTAATGATTGCGCTAAAACTGAAAGCATATTTTTGGCTCTTACCAGCCCGCCGTAAAACAATCCTATTCCAGGAATTGACATTAGAATAACTAGCGCTGTGCATATCATAACAAATGAATTATCCACTGTGCTTAATTCTGTTTCTCCTGCTAAAGCGGAGGCCGAGCTGAGTACACCTAAAGCACATAGGGATTTTATACTTTTGCGGTCCATAAATATCTCCTTAACCTCAAATTAAAATCATATACATATGTACATATGCAACATCTTTGCCAAACAGAAGATAATGTATTTTATTGATGAAAAATTTTTTATATACTAATTCAAAGGAGTATCCAGTCATCAGAACTATAGCGTTTCTTATGCTAATCAACACAGGCCTTATAATAATCATTGAGGATTATGTTAAACTTATAGTATCTGGCTAAAAAGCGGATTCATCCTATTATTTGCAACCTGAATTTAATCGAAGCCAAAATACAAAACTAATAAAATATATTCTTTGTTACTTTGAGTTTTTACATCCACAAACGGAGTAATACCATGAAATTACAAACAGAGATTATTGGAGACAGCCATAGCAAAACAATTGCCATGATCCACGGCTGGGGGCTATGCAGCAAGATTTTTTACCCAATTGTCGAGGAACTGAAAAATGAATACCGCATCGTCCTTATAGACATGCCCGGATACGGAATTAATCATAAAATTCCAGCAAACAGGTGTGACGGCATCATCCAGTCACTTGAAGAAACCATTCCTAGAGGATGTGCACTCCTCGGCTGGTCGCTCGGGGGCATTTTAGCACTGAAATACAGCATTCTGAATCCTGACAGCATCAGATCTCTCATTACAGTCTCATGCTCACCTAGATTCACTTCCGACCCTGATACTAGATGGCCAGGAACTGATAAAGAACTTCTTCTGAAATTTACTTCTATGCTCACTCAGGATAACTGCAAAAGCACAATTGATAAATTTCTTAGTCTTCAGGCAATGGGTTCATCAAAAATGAGAGACGATATAAAAGTTATCAAGGGACTCCTTTCTCAGGTTCCGGAACCGTCATATTACGAATTGCAGGCAGGACTTAAAACTCTTATGGATGAAGATTTAAGGTACAGTATCGATCATATAAAATGTCCATCACTGCACATCTACGGAAAAAAAGACAGACTGTCACCGGTTACCACCAGAAACTTCTGGGATAATAAGCAGGACAGTCATACAATTGTGTTCAATGAAAGTTCTCATGCACCATTTATAACCCAGACTCATGAGTTTAATGAGCAGCTTAAATTGTTCCTGTGCAGATACTTCCATTAAAATCTGGAGAAATAATACTGTAATGAAGCAGACTGCATCCTAGAAATGCAGTTATAAACAAAGCTATTTAACCAGTGTCTTTAAATAGTCCTGTTTAATTTTTTTCAGTTCCTCTTCACTAAGGATTTTAACCGGTTCATATTCTGCATTTTTGCCAAAATTAAACTTCGGTTTTTCAATAGGACCAAACCACTCTTCAGGTTCGTATGATATACGGTTGATATACCAGGTAACCTTTCCCTTAGGTGTAATGACCTCAGCATCATCATCTATGGTTTTATTAAGAATACCCCGGGCAATTGGACTTTCATAGGAAATAAAACCCTTTCGGCCATATACCTCAGCGGTATTCACTATATGCACGTGCAGGATTTCCCCATCATCATTTTCAATTTCAACATAAGCACCAAAATATACTTTTTGATCTCTTATACCGTCTGAACTGCGGTCAAGTATCTCTGTATTATTCAGCGTATCGGTTAGATATTTAACCCTTCTATCAATCTGGCGCAACAGTTGTTTATTGTATTGATAATCAGCATTTTCACTACGATCACCCAAAGAAGCGGCCCAGGCAAGTTTTTCCACAACCTCTGGACGGATCTTTTCCCAGATTTCTGTAAATTCCTCTTTTATTAGTTGGTGACCTTCCCTGGTTACAAATTTAAAAGTCATAGTTATTAGCCCTGAAAAAAAACCATGCCGCTATACGACATGGTTTTATACTACTTAAATTAATACAGATTTATAATCAGCATTCAAATTAAAGCTGTGGACCAGCCTTAACTAAAGCCTTACCAGCTTCGTTAGTTTCATACTTCTTGAAGTTGTTGATGAAGCGCTGAGCTAAATCCTTAGCCTTAACTTCCCATTCAGAAGCGTTAGCGTAGGTGTTACGTGGGTCAAGGATGTTGGTGTCTACGCCGTTTAACTTGGTTGGAACAACGAAGTTAAATAATGGGATAGTCTTAGTTTCAGCCTGATCAATTGAGTGATCGAGGATAGCATCGATGATACCACGGGTGTCGCGAATAGAAATACGCTTACCAGTACCATTCCAACCGGTGTTAACGAGGTATGCCTTAGCACCGCTCTTTTCCATGTGCTTAACGAGTTCTTCAGCGTACTTGGTTGGGTGTAATTCAAGGAATGCCTGACCGAAACAAGCTGAGAAGGTTGGAGTAGGTTCAGTAATACCACGTTCAGTACCAGCTAACTTAGCAGTGAAGCCTGAGAGGAAGTAGTACTGAGTCTGATCCTTATCAAGTATAGATACTGGTGGAAGAACACCGAATGCATCAGCAGATAAGAAAATAACCTGCTTAGCAGCTGGGCCAGCTGAAACTGGACGCTGAATGTTCTTGATGTGATAAATTGGGTAAGAAACACGAGTGTTTTCAGTTACAGACTTGTCAGCAAAATCAATCTTACCGTTAGCATCAACAGTTACGTTTTCTAATAAAGCGTCACGACGGATTGCATTGTAGATATCTGGTTCAGATTCTGCATCAAGGTTGATTACCTTAGCATAGCAACCGCCTTCGAAGTTGAATACGCCGTTGTCATCCCAACCATGTTCGTCATCACCGATGAGCTTGCGCTTTGGATCAGTAGAAAGGGTGGTCTTACCAGTTCCTGATAAACCGAAGAAAATTGCAGTATTTTCACCATTCATATCAGTGTTTGCAGAGCAGTGCATTGAAGCAATACCCTTTAATGGGAGGTAGTAGTTCATCATTGAGAACATACCCTTCTTCATTTCACCACCGTACCAAGTGTTTAAAATAACCTGTTCTTTGCTGGTTACGTTGAATACAACTGCAGTTTCAGAATTTAAACCTAATTCCTTATAGTTTTCAACCTTGGCCTTAGAAGCGTTGTAAACAATGAAGTCTGGTTCCTGTTCGAAATCAGCTTCAGTCTGTGGACGAAGGAACATGTTGGTTACGAAATGAGCCTGCCAAGCCACTTCCATGATGAAACGAACTTTCATGCGAGTGTCCTTGTTAGCACCGCAGAAACCATCAACAACATATAACTTCTTGTTAGAAAGTTCTTTCTTAGCGAGATCCTTAACAGCAACCCATGCTTCCTTTGAAGCTCTGTGGTTGTCGTTCTTGTATTCATCAGAAGTCCACCATACGGTATTGTGAGAGTTTTCATCGTCAACAATGAACTTATCCTTTGGTGAACGGCCGGTATAAACACCAGTCATAACATTAACTGCACCAAGTTCGGTTTCCTGACCCTTGTCAAAACCTTCTAAGCATTCCTTGGTTTCTTCATTGAATAAAACTTCATATGAAGGATTATAGAGAACTTCAGTAGTACCGGTGATACCGTACTGTTCTAACATTGACTTGTCAAACTTTGCCATTTTTTAAGTTTTCTCCAAATTATTGAAAAAATCGTTTAATCAATCACTGAATGATTTTAAGAGATTTATCCAAATTAATCTATAAAAAAAAACTTATTTCATAAAGTTTTTTTACATGACATTCTTCATAGTATAAAAATTCATATATTGACATCTGAATATCTGAATTATCAAGCTTAGATACTAGTACAAATCTCACTGCTTATACAGTCCACCCCTTTTCATGTACCAACTCTCTATTGACAGATTAAAAAGTATTAAGTATTTTGTGACTTGCTCATAAATCACAACAAAATGTGCAGGTTACTCTTTCCCTGTTGACAGAAATAGCCGCATCTCTTTTGTATGATTACCGTTTTTTCCGATAAACGGAAGATTTGCCGGAGTCTGCTACTTTCGCAAGTATCCGACGCCCTGTACAGACACTATCCGTAAATAACGAGTGAATATAGTCTTAAACAAAAATATTAGCAGGTGATAACTGTATGATTACTATTACCCCTAAAGCAGAGGAGTACTTCGTTCAACTACTGAAGACTCAGGCTCCAGAAACAAAAATAAGAGTATTCGTGGCCAACCCGGGCACTCCGGGAGTTGAATGCGGAATACTCTACTGTCCGAAAAACTCGGTTACATACGCAGATGATATATTCAAGTACAATGGCTTTGAGGTTGTTATTGATGCTGCAAGCCAGCCTTATCTTGAAGCTGCGGTAATTGATTTCAAGACCGAACCGAAGGGAAGACTGACATTTAAAGCACCAAACCTGAAAAAAGCTGATGTTGATGAAAAGGCCCCGTTAAAAGAAAAGCTTGAGGTTTTCTTTAGAAACACCATCAACCCGAGTCTTGCTTCACATGGCGGTTTTGCGAAGCTCGAAGATGCTACAGATGACGGAATAATCAAAGTCAGTTTTACCGGCGGATGCAGGGGATGTAGCATGGTAAACGTAACACTGAAAGAAGGAATCGAAGCCAATCTTAAGCAGGCTTTCCCGGGAATGATAAAAGAAGTTATTGATATCACTGACCACGAAGTCACTTCAGAAACATACACAAACAAATAACACGAATTTTTAGATAATTCCGCCTCAAAAATAAAAGAAACAGGAGACTTTAAGAGTATCCTGTTTCTTTTATTTTGGGTTTTATGAATATTCGGCTGTAATTCTGGAAAAACAGTTCTATTCTGTTTTCTGAGTTCTTGACAGCAGGGTTACTGTAGCAGCCTTGGCTGACTTTCCCTCATATAAAACTTTATATATCTCTTCGCAAATAGGCATTTCCACCCCGTATTTCCTTGCAAGATAATATACATCTTCAGTATTATGATACCCTTCAACGACCTGACCTATCTCAGTCATAGCCTCTTCAACAGTTTTCCCCTGTCCCAAAGCAATACCAAAACGCCTGTTTCTAGACTGATTGTCGGTGCAGGTAAGCATTAAATCCCCCAAACCAGCCATCCCCATAAAAGTATTTGACATCGCTCCTAACGCCTTACCAAGACGCTGAATTTCTACAAGCCCTCTGGTTATAAGAGCCGTTCTTGCATTGGCACCAAACCCGAGTCCGTCAGAAAGTCCTGCACCTATAGCAATTACATTCTTAACGCACCCGCCAATCTGAATACCAATATAATCAGGATTTTTATATACTCTGAAATTAATGCTTGAATGAATAAGCTTTGAAAATTCATCAATAAAATTATCATCCGAACCTGAAACAGATATAGCAGTCGGCATGCCAGCCGCCAGTTCCTTGGCGAACGTCGGTCCACTGATAACTGCAAACGGTATTGATGAACCGAATTCCTCACGCACTACATCACTCAGCAGTTTCCCTGATTTTGCCTCAATCCCTTTAGTTGCCCATGCCACCCTGTGCTTTTCAGTAAGAAAAGGCTTAATCTGCTTCAGGACACTTCTGAAAACATTACTTGGAACTACCACTAAAAGTATATCTGTTGACTCAACAGCGTATTTCAAGTCAGAAGTCAAATCCATACTGTCAGGAAATGTCACCCCCGGCAAAAAATCATCATTGCACTTTTTTTGCTGCATTTCAGCAATTTTATTATGATTGCGTCCCCATAATAATACTTTATTACCATTTCTAGCTAACGATATGGCTAACGCTGTGCCGTATGAACCTGCACCAAGTACAGAAATTGAATAATTCACTTATAACTTACCAAAATGAAATTATTGAAAAAAAACACAGAGCTAAAAAACAATTTAACCCTGTGCTTAGCCTTGAAAAATATAAAAATTATTTATTCTGCAGCCTTTGGAGCTTCCTGGGCAGCCTGAGCTTCCTGCTGTAATCTCTGCATGTAAATAGCATCAAAGTTCAGTGGCTGAAGGATAAACGGAGGGAAACCGGCCTTAGAAACGAGTGAACTAATGTTTTCTCTAGCATAAGGGAAAAGAATTGAAGGAACTGTTGCATTAAGAGCATGACCTAACTGCTGATCCTGAAGATTTTCAATATGAACAAGAGCTGCCTGATTAACTTCACAGAGGAATGCAACCTTGTCTTCAGCAATCTTGGTAGTTACTGTTAATCTCAAGGTAATATCAAAAACGTGATTTTCCTTATCAACTTCGTTAGAACGAATGTCAAGGTCAATCTTACTTTCCGGCTTCCATTCAGCACGAAAAACCTCTGGGGAGTTAGGAGTTTCTAAAGAAATGTCCTTGTTGTATATACGAATAATTTCAAATACTGGATTCTTCTGTTCACCAGCTGTATTCTGTTCATCAGCCATAATTAACACCTTTTTATATTATAATAATTGCTTGTTTAAGAAAAAAATAAACTAACTCTTTACCACAGGTAAATTCTGAGCCATCCATTCATCCATGCCCCCCTTCAGAATAAAACACTGATAGCCGTTTTTCTTAAGGTTTTTAGCACAATTGTAGGCACTCAGATCATTAATGTCTTTTCCAACCACAACAACAGCCTTACTCTTATATTTTTCGACATATGAGAGTCTGTTGCTCAGAATATCATCAGAAGTTACTGCTACAGAACCAGCCAAATGTCCTTTTCTGTATTCATCCTCTGCTCTTACATCCAACATTACTGCTTTATCATGGTTATACATATCAACGGCTTCTCTTGATTCAAGAAGCTTCAGACCGTCCTTTAACAACACTATCTGATAATAAACTGTATACCCTAAAGCTGAAACCCACAAAATACTGATAATTGGATGTTTAGTTACAAAATCAATCAGTTCACTGAGAAAATCAAAAGATTCTGGTTCCATATACCCACTTCCGGTCACACATCAATTAAAAAACACATTATTCCTGATTCAAACTATCTGACACTGATATATCACGAGACATTTGCTTCTTTGCAAATATCTAACGGAACACCGTCTCAAACCCAAACAACGTATTTAAACCGCATGTATGATAGCATAAGCACACAGATTTTAAAATAATTAGGAAAAATCTTCACTTTTTTACATCCTCAGTATCTAAATAATAAAACAGTGATCTATTTTTTGGTATAAATTGAACGCTTTATAACCAATAACTAATAAATTGAATCATCTTCCGCTATGTCTTTTTTGTGTCCGACCTGCAAATTTAGTGTAAAATACATGCATATGATTTTTTCTGTTATTTGAAGCATAACGATTTGTTTTTGTGCAAATTCAATGTTTCGTCAATTTTTTAAGCATGTATATTTAGGAATAAAAATGGCTAAAAAACCTTTCGCTCTCATCATTATGGATGGTTGGGGATACAATACCGTTAAGGAATTCAATGCAGTTGCAAATGCAAAAACCCCGGTTCTTGACAGCTTAACCAAAGATTATGCTCATACATTAATTTCAGCTTCAGGTGAAGATGTAGGTCTCCCTGACGGACAGATGGGTAACTCTGAGGTAGGTCACACCAATATTGGTGCAGGTCGTATTGTTTATCAGGATCTTACCCGCATTACCAAATCAATCAAGGATGGTGATTTCTTTGAAAACGAAACCTTCAACAAGGCAATAGACGCTTCTGTTGCTGCAGGGAAAGCTGTTCATGTAATGGGTCTGATGTCTCCTGGCGGTGTGCACAGCCATGAAAAACATATTCTTGCAATTTTTGATCTTTTGGCGAAGAAAGGTGTTAAGAAGGCCTATTTCCACGCATTCACTGACGGCAGAGATGTTCCTCCACGCAGTGCCCAGTCTTCTATTGATCTATTTGAAAATCATTTTAAAAAGCTTGGTACAGGCAGATTTGCCAGCATGGTAGGACGCTACTACGCAATGGATCGCGATAACAGATGGGATCGAGTTGAGCAGGCATACAATCTTCTCACATTAGGTGAATCTCAGTTTGCTCCGTTTGCTTCTGCTACAGACGCTCTTAATGCTGCTTATGCTCGCGACGAAAATGATGAGTTCATCAAGGCCTCTGTTATTGGCGAACCAGTAGCAATGGAAGATGGTGACACTTTGATTTTCATGAACTACAGAGCAGACCGTGCACGTCAGATTTCGAGAGCATTTGCTAACGATAACTTCGACGGCTTCACTAGAAAGGCTAGACCGGCTCTTAACTTCATCATGCTTACTGAATACGCTACTGACATCGCTGCAGCCTGTGCATATCCTCCATCAGATCTGGTTAATACCCTCGGTGAATGGCTGTCAAAGCACGACAAGACCCAGTTAAGAATTTCTGAAACAGAAAAGTATGCTCATGTTACATTCTTCTTCAACGGCGGTGTGGAAACTGTATTCCAAGGTGAAGACAGAACCCTTATCCAGAGTCCAAAAGTTGCCACCTACGACCTTCAGCCTGAAATGAGTTCAACAGAGCTTACAGACAAATTATGTAGCGCCATTGAAAGTGCCAAGTATGATGTTATCATCTGTAACTATCCAAATGGTGACATGGTTGGTCACACCGGTGTTTATGAAGCAGCTGTCAAGGCTTGTGAAGCAGTTGATACATGCATCGGTAGAGTTATCGAATCACTCAAGAAAGTTGGTGGTGAATGTTTAATTACAGCTGACCATGGTAACGCAGAAAGAATGAAGGATCTGGAAACTGGTGTTGCATATACTGCCCATACCAACCTGCCAGTACCTTTAATCTATTTCGGAAGAAAAGCTGAAGCAGTTGAAGGAGGTAAGTTGTCAGATTTAGCTCCTACAATTTTGAATCTCATCGGTATGGAAGTTCCAGCTGAAATGACCGGCAAGGTTCTTTTCAAACTTAAGTAATCAGTAACTCCTTCTTTGAGATGCACATATGAGGCAGCACGTTATAAGAGAATGGTCTATCAAACTGACAATGGTTCTCAGTTTACTTGTGCTGCCTTTTTTGCCAACTCATCCAGCATATGCTGCAACCACTGTGGAGAAGACAGCATCATCTGACAAAACAAAAGAAAAATCAGCTGAAGATCTCAGAAAAGATATTCAAAGAAGGTCTGAAATCATAAAAAAACATGAGAATGATTTAAATGATCTAAAAAAGAATACTAAAACATATGACATTTCTATCAAACAGGTAGACAGAAAACTCACCTTAACAGAGAACAAAATTAATCTCGTTAACAGCCAGATAAAAGAACTTCAAAACCAGATAAATGATTTAGATATTCTGATTCATACCAGTAAACAGCAGCTTAACCATATTCTTAAACAGCTGTACATGCTAGGCGGAAACTCAACTATAAAAATAGTTCTCGGAAACAATGAAGCTGCTCAAACTGACAGATATTTAACTTACTACAGGTATCTGTCATCAGAACACAAAAGAATGATTCAATCCATGACAGCGGATCAGAATGAAAAAGAAAACAACAGGATTTATCTGGAAAACAAAAAAACAGAACTGGCCTCCCTCAAACAGGAATATGACGAGAATCTCGGACAACTTAACAGAAAAAAGACCGAACAGTTGCACATGGAAGAGGCTCTTAAGTCCAATATTGAAACTGAAAAGAATCAGCTCAATGAACAAAAGGAAGCATTGAAAGAAATAGAGAAAGCCATAGCTGAGCAAAAAAGAGAACTCGAAAAAAAACGCAAAGAGGAAGAGCGTAAAGCCATAGAACTGGCTAAGCAAAAGGCTGCAAGAGAAGGTCACGATGCAGAAAAAGCCGCAAAGGAAGAAAAGATAAACTTTGCCAAAAGAAATTCTCTTCATGGTCTGAGTAGCAACTTACCATGGCCGGTTAAAGGAAAAGTAATCAAAAATTTCGGTACACAACGATTTGCCGGCACTAATTGGACCGGAGTTCTTATCTCAACCGGATTAAGTACTCCTGTCAGTTCCATTGCGCAGGGTGATGTTCTTTATTCAGGATGGCTTAACGGTCTTGGAAACATTATAGTTATTGACCACGGAAATGATTATTTGGCCATCTATGCCAACAATCAAATAAACCTTGTTAAAAGTGGACAACGGGTTCAATCTGGTGATACCATTGCAAGAACAGGGAACAGTGGCGGATTAAAATCAGATAGTCTATATTTTGAAATTAGAAAGAAAGGTGTTCCTTTAAATCCTCTTAAATTTTTAAAAAAATAAGGCATAACATATGCGGTTAACCATATTCCATGATATAACTCCACACGACTTATGGCTTAAAAGTCTGGAAAAACTCATTTCACCAGACACTCTTAAAGAATTAGAACAACAGGGAACTGTACACCTGGCTGTTTTTAATGACGGGGTAGTCGGAATATCCGTTACAAATGATAATAACATCGTTTATCTCAAGGTAAGGGACATTACCAGAAGACGCGGGGTCGGCAGATATCTTTTAGAAGAAACCTGCAGGTTTATTTTTGCCGAATTCGATACAGTCCGTATCGATACCACTATTTTCCCGGCAAACGAACAGGACGGACTAATCTATTTTCTGGAAACTCAAGGATTCGTAAAATCAGATGCCGGAAGTAAGCTTTTTACCCTGAATAAAGACTGAAAAGCCTCTCCCAAAAAATCTCTCAGCTATATAGGATTAAAAGTCAGCCAAAAATCCGGCTGACTTTTAATTTTCATAAAACAAACTTTTCTGTCTTGCCCAATAAAAATAAGCATCAGAAGCAAAAAAAATCCCATTACTGCACAGAGCAATGGGATCATGTCATATACAACCAACGAATGCCAATGATTATTTTCCAAAAATCAAATCGTAAATTGTCTGGGATTTCTTTGGTAAGGTATGTAAAGCCTTAATTCTACGTACTGTTTTGGACTTACCTCTAATCATAATACTTTCGGTAGTAGCAATGTTTCCGTTTAAAGCTACCCCTTCGAGTAAATCCCCCTTGGTAATACCAGTAATTGAAACAATAATACTGTCTGTCTTAACCATATCTTCAAGCTTCAGAACCTTCATAGGTTCAATACCCATCTTCTTACAACGGGAAATCTCCTCTTCACCATGGGCTACATTCTCAGGAGTATCCCCTTTAGCAATATGACGAGGAACAAGTTTCCCCTGCATATCACCTTCAAGAGATCTAGCTACAGCAGCACTGATAACCCCTTCCGGAGCCCCGCCAATGCAGTACAGAAAATCAATATTACTGTCAGGCATACATGTTAAAACTGATGCAGCAACATCGCCGTCAGGAATGGCATATACCCTCAATCCCATATCATGCATAGTCTTAATTGCCTTTTCATGTCTAGGCTTTGCTAATGTTACGCAGGTCAACTCACTGTATTCTTTTCCGACTGCTCTAGATATACGGTAAATGTTCTCTTCCAGTGAAACATTTAGATCTATAACCCCCTTGGCTTTAGAACCTACTATGAGTTTTTCCATATACATATCAGGAGCCTTCAAAAAGCCTCCTTTGTCTGCTGCCGCCAGAACAGCAACTGCATTATTCTGTCCCATGGCTGTCATTCTAGTTCCATCAATCGGATCGACAGCAATATCAACTTCAGTCTTTCCTGTACCTACATGTTCGCCAATGTACAACATCGGAGCTTCATCAATTTCACCTTCACCGATAACAATCTCGCCGTCGATATCAAGATCGTTGAGCATATATCTCATTGCTTTAACCGCAGCATCGTCAGCAGAAATCTTATCACCTCTACCCAACCAATGATAACCGGCAAGAGCCGCCGCCTCAGTAACACGGCAGAATTCTAAGGAAAGTTCTCTTTTCATAGCAGATCCTAAATAATTAACATTAACTTTGTGCGAATTTTATCACTATTGCATAATTTATTGAACTACTTCACATATACAAATAATAAAAAACATACAAAGAACTGACTTTATTCGATATTATAAAGCAAAAAATATATGTTTAACATATCAACACTCTTACCTGTATTGAAGCGTTGATTTAGTACACGCTGTTTCATTAAACACCAGCAACTTTGATATTATCAATCAGTACAGAGCCTAGATCAGCCACATTTCTTGGATCCCCGTCATTTGCCAGGGCAACTATACCGTTGAACATATCTTTAAAATTACCTGCTATGGTAAATTCAGCTATAGGATACTGTATCTGACCGTTTTCTACGTAGAAACCGCTTGCTCCTACTGACACCTCACCACTTATCAGTTTAATGCCATTTCCCATAATATCGTCAACAATGATTCCCCTGTCCATCTGCCTTATCAATTCCTCTCTCGACTTTATCTGTCCTCGGGAATCTGTAACAAATGTATTACTCACTCCGCGATTATGAGCATTATTCTTCATCTTTAACTTGTTGGAAAAATAGTTATTCAGAAAATACTCCTGAACTACACCATTTTTTATAATTGACATTGGTCTTGTTTTAACACCGTCAGCATCCATATAACACGAGCTAAGTTTGCCGTATACATGCGGATTCTCATCAATAGACAGCCATGACGGCATTACCTGCTGCCCTAACGAATCACTTAAAAACCCTGTTTTATAATACTGAACATGTCCATCTAAAGCAGCAAACAGCACATTAAGAAGCATTGATGACTGCTCCACATCAAGAATCAACGGATAATCACCAGTAGCCAGTTTACGTGGGCATAACTTGTTTACCCCTTCATTGATGGCTTCGTCTAGCAGAAAATCATCATCAAACAGAGCATCATAATTACTGTCGTAGGTATAAGAACTGCCATACTGCTTGTCACCGTCTTTTTCACATAAAAGAGTAAGATTTCTGACGTAGGTGGTTGTAGCCTCACTTTTAACAAATCCTAGAGAATTGGCCATAGCACTTATATTGGTTGAAGCTGACTCTCTAGCTGAAATAACTGTTGAGATAAGCGGATTCGCCTTAACAGCCTTAGCCTCCAAATCGCGACAGGACACAAATAGTTCTTCAGGCTCTACTTCTCGAGGATGAAATGTATTAAAATCAATCTCCTCTGTTACAAGCAGATCCTTGTCCGGCAGTCTTGAATCTACATCTAAATCGGTGTATCTGGCAATTGATAAAGCCGCCATAATACTCTGATCTATGGCTTCATGAGACAAATCACTGGTTGAAACACCGCCTTTACGATCATCCTTAAAGACCCCGATGTACATGGATCTGCCGTTCGTGAATGAGACGTTTTCCATTTCAGCATTTCTGCATGAAACAGACAGACCGGTAGCCTTACTGATGCGCACTTTTGATTCTGTAGCCCCCATCTCACGGGCTTTTTCAACCGCATACTGAACTAAATCTTCTAAATTTTTCCGTTCTTTCTGAATATCATTATCCATTTCAAAATTTTCCAAATAATCAGTCAATAATGATAGAATACACTATATTTTACATAGGATCTCGTAATATGCCAAAGTATACAGATTTTTTTCATAAAAATGATATCCCTGACGATGACGGATGGGTGTCAAAAAGTTCAGAAAAACGTCATGCTAGACATCTAAGAGAAGTTGGCATAGCCATACTTGCACTAGCTGATTCTGAATTCGATAGAATACCATTTGGTGAAAATGAATCATTGAAGGAAGCATGTCTTGTCGCTAGAAAGCTTAAGCCCCGTTCAGAAGAACTCAGGAGACAGATACTGCATGTTGAATCTCTTATGAGATCTGCCTCAGAAGACAGCATAAATGAATTTGAAAATATGCTGAAAGCAATAAAAGGGGCAAAAGTATCTGAAAACGCACATTTTCACAGCATAGAAAAACTGAGAGACGAACTGATTGCCGGAAACATCGAGCAGATAAACAGTCTCATGGCGACAAACCCGTCAATAGACAGACAGAAATTACGCTCAATTGTATCTAAAGCCAAAAAGGAAGCTGAATCAGCTAGCAATGATCGCAGATATTACAGAGAACTTTTCCAGTTTTTAAAATCCAACGTTGCTATTAAGGAATCTTAACATAGGGACTATAAAATGAAACTTATACACGCTATTCTCGTGATGGTACTTCTGCCATTAGCTTTCAGTTCATGTTTTGCAGCCGACTACATCATTGATGTAAGATCAAACCAGGAATATGCTTCTGGTCATGTAGAAAACAGTCTTAATATAGTTCATTCTGAAATCGTTAAAGGTGTCGCAATGAATGACATCAAAAAGGATGACACCATTTACTTATACTGTTTTTCCGGAAAAAGAGCCCAGCTTGCCAAAAGTGCACTAGAAAACGCCGGTTATACTAACGTTATCAGTTTAGGCGGCTATGAGGATGCTATGCTTTACTTCCAAAAACATCCGTTAGAAAACAAATAATAAAAAAAAATTATCGCTAATCCACCGGATTAAAATACGTTCTTGTTACTTAGTTCCACCAACTGTAACACTATCCATTCTGAGGGTCGGCTGACCAAGACCGACTCTCACCATCTGACCTGCCTTGCCGCATGAACCTGTTCCCTTATCAAATTCAAGATTATCACCGACCATTGAAATATTCCGCATTGCAGTCATGGCATTGCCTATCAGTGTTGCATCCTTAACCGGATATTTAATTTCTCCATTTTTAACGCGGTATGCCTCAGTAGCGGTAAACGTGAACTTTCCGGCAGCTGTGTCTACCTGGCCGCCATTAAAATCAACAGCATAAATACCATCATCAAGACTTTTAATAATATCTTGAGGCTTATCCTTGCCAGGTAACAAATAGGTATTTGTCATTCTTGGTATTGGCTTACAGTAATAGTCAGCTCTACGCCCGTTACCGGTGGACTTCACGCCATCCATCGCAGCATTCAGTCTATCATACATAAAACCCTTTAAAATACCATTTTCTATTAGTATATTCCGCTGACTTGGAACACCTTCACTATCAACATTAAATGTTCCGGTGCCGTTTTCCAATGTTCCGTCATCAACAATTGTACACAAATCAGAGGCTACCTGTTCTCCAATACGCCCGGCAAAAACAGACTGTCCCTTTCTACATGAATCGCCTTCCAAACCATGGCCTATAGATTCATGAATAAGAACTGCCGGCCAGCCGCTAGCAAGTACCACTGGCATGGTTCCGGCACGAACCTGTAGTGCTTTCAGTTTATTTAAAGCCTGCCTTACTGCATCTCTGGCCACAGCCATATATCTTGCTTCCATTGAAGATAATGAGTTATCAGAAACACCTCTTACATAATCAAAAGGCAGGACAGGAACATCCTCAAGGAAAAAATTTAAATCAGCGCTCCTACCTGAAGCACTCCACCCTGTTTCAGAAACTCCGTTATCTTCGACAATCACAGAACAATTGAGATTCACCTGCGGATTGTTCTCAGCAGCAGCAACACCATCAGTAGTAAAAAGAAGACTCTGTTGATTTGAAGAACTCAAACTGACCTTTACTTCACGTACTCTTGAATCCAGTGAACGGGCAAACTTATCCATTTCATTTACTATAAAGACTTTCTTTTCACGTGAAAGACTGTTTATAGGATCAAAACTTCCGTCTCGATATACCTTGTAGGAAGGACTTAAACACAGATTAACATCACTGGAATTAACTTTCTGAGAAAAACTTCTCGCTGCTTTTACTGCCTGACGCAGGCTTTTTTCGTTTATTTCATCAGAGTGTGCAATTGTGGTTTTTTCTCCTGACACCCCTCGCACACCAAAACCCTGATCTATTGAAAAAGCGCCTGACTTAATTTTACTTTCACTGAGTCTCCATGATTCAGAAACAGACCTCATAAAGAAAATATCACCGAAATCTATACCGGATGATTTCAGTTTGTTTAGCATTTCACCAATATAGTCAATACTCAGACCATTCACTGTCAATAATCTACCTACTGCAGTATTTACTAAGTCAGTTGCTGTTTTCATGTGTTCACCATCCCGTCTAACTTAATTCAATCTCTGAATTTTGTTGAACATAATATAATCCTTTCATCCGTATTTAAACTGTCGATCTTTCGTACCCAATAGATTAATCGTCAAAAATAGGCATATTTCTGCGTATTTCACTAATAAAACTTTTATCTATAGTTGATATCAGAACCTGAATTTTAACATCCGGTGCGGTTTCCGACAAAACTGCGCCATCCGGATCTACCACCATGGAATGACCATAGCATGCGTATCCGTCAGAAGTTTCTCCACATAAACCAGCTCCGACCACATAAACCTGATTTTCTATTGCTCTTGCTCTTAAGAGGACTTTCCAGTGTTTAATTCCTGTATTTCTGGTAAAAGCAGCCGGTACAACAATTATGTCCGCCCCCATACGGCGAAGCTTTAAAAAATGCTCGGGAAATCTCAAATCAAAACAGATGGCCATCCCTACCCTGAAATTTCCCATGGTAAATACCACTGGGGATTCTCCAGAAGTAAAAAAATCGCCTTCGTCGTATTTTTCATTATTTACTATAGCTTTGAACAAATTAATTTTATGATATCTGGTCAGTATTTCGCCGTCTTTTGAAATAACATAACTGCTGATATAGTACTTACCATTTACTTTATCAGGCACTGTGCCGGCTATAATGTATAGCCTGTGCCTTAGGGCTAGTTTTTGTAATCCTGAGAGGCAATTCTCAGCATTCAGCACATCAACATTTTCTGCATAATCCCGGCTGTTGCGACAACAGCAGATAAAATTCTCCGGCAGGACTAGAAGTGTGTCTCCGCTGAAGACTGGCAAATCTCCCAATCTGATATCAATATCATTAATCAAACCGGCATAAACTTCCTTCAGGCATTCTTCAGCATTTATTCTTCGGGCAGTTAATTCAATAACCACGACCCTGCATTGACAGTCCCCCATATGCTTAGGCCATTACCACATCATATTTTTCACGCCTGTACATATGCTCAACACGTACATCTACACTCTTCCCCATAAAAACTTCTAATTCAGCTAAAGCATGCTGCTCATCCAGTTGAAGTGCCTCAGCAACATCCGGAGACGCGTATACAATAAATTTTTCAGCTTTATAAGCATGGTTTACACGCAGAATATCACGCAGGATTTCGTAACACACTGAAGCGACACTCTTGACGTACCCCCTGCCCCTGCATTCCGGACATTCACAGCACAACAGATGTCCCAAACTTTCCCTGGTACGTTTTCTGGTCATTTCAACAAGACCGAGTTCAGAGAAATCTGAAACTGTTGTTTTTGCTCTGTCTTTTGACAGCTCTGTCAAAAGAGCCTGCATAACTCTATCCCTGTGTGCGGAATTAGTCATATCAATAAAATCAATGATAATAATACCGCCGAGATTCCTTAATCTCAACTGTCTGGCTATTGCCGTAGCCGCTTCAATATTTGTATTGAAAATGGTATCTTCCAGATTTCTATGTCCGACAAATGCTCCTGTGTTGACATCTATGGTAGTCATTGCTTCAGTCTGATCAATAACCAGTGAGCCACCACTTTTCAAAGACACCTTTCTGTCAAGAGAACGCTGAATCTCATTTTCTATATCATAAAAATCAAATAAGGGAGTTTCTCCGGAATAATGTTCTATCTTATTTACCATTTCCGGTGCATACTCAGCACTGAACTTCACAAGTTCCTTGTGAGCCAGTCTCGAATCCACTCGAATTTTATCAATATCGTTTCCAACAAAATCACGCAACAACCTGAAGGCGATGGAAAGATCCTCATGCAGTATGGTCCCAGCTTTAGCCATACTATACTTCTTTTTGATGTTAAGCCACATTCTTTTTAGCAACATGGCATCCTGTTCTATTTCCTTGTCACTTATTCCCTCAGCTGCTGTTCTGACAATAAAGCCGCCTACATCCTTTTCCACAAAATTTGAGACGATGTTCTTTAACCGGATTCTTTCCTCATCACTTTCAATCTTCTGAGAAACACCTACATGCGCACTGTCAGGCATAAAAACAAGATAACGTGAAGGCAGAGTAATATCAGTAGTCAGTCTTGCACCTTTAGTACTAATCGGATCCTTCACAACCTGCACAAGAATATCCTGCCCCTGTCTGACAAGTGTTGATATATCACAAGCCTTGAAATGTTCTTTTTCATGAGGAGTTACACATTCAGTATGAGGAACAATATCCGAAGCATGTAGGAATGCAGCTTTCTCATGACCTATATCCACAAACGCAGCCTGCATCCCTGGCAGAACTCTGCTTACCTTACCTCGATAAACATTTCCTACCATACTTGAGATGGAGGAGCGTTCTATATATATTTCAGAAAGGATTCCGGAGTTAACAACAGCCACTCTGGTTTCTGAAGGTGTAACATTAACTAGTAACTCGTTCATTAATACTTCCGAATTTAAACAGAAAAACTACTGAAAACATCCCTTAATTCCGCCTGAGGCAATCCTATAACAGAGCTGACGCTTCCGGATATTTTTCTGATAAACGCATTGCCGATGCCCTGAATGGCATAACCACCCGCTTTATCTTTTGGTTCGCCTGTAGACCAGTAGTATTCAATATCCTTTTCTGCTAATTTTACGAAGGTCACTTCCGTTGTAACACACATATTAACCTTCTTTTCTATACTTACAACACTTAATCCTGTATGAACCAAATGTGTCTGTCCGCTAAGACTTGTCATTATTCTCTTGAAGTCTTCGTAATCTGCCGGTTTGCCATATATCTGCATCCCGAGGGCAACAATTGTATCCACACCGATAACAATGGAACTTCTGTTATCATCAAGAATTTTCATGGCTTTTGCCATTGAAAGTCTCTTCACATAATCAACAGGAGATTCAGTAGATGACAGTCTTGATTCATCGATATCTGCCGGGATAACCAGGAAATCGTATCCCATGTTTCTCAACAATTCCCTTCTGCGCGGGGAGGCTGAGGCCAAAATTATATTAGACATAGTATTCATCTTTCTGAGGAATTATCAATCTGTGAAGGGAAACCAGTATCAGATAAAGAAGCGGCCAAATAACTAGACAGGTAATTGATGACCATATTATGTGATAATCGGCAGTGACAACACCAAAAATATGTTCACTCCAAAAAAGCACAAACTGACCGATAAGATTTATTGTTGCAACTACAACAGTAACTTCAACCAAAGAGTAGAACCTGAAAGACTCAAACTGCGAATGAAGCAGCCAAATCATAAATGAAAACGCAGCCGCATGAATTCCCAAGGTCGTTCCCAGCAGAAAATCCATAAATAATCCAGTTATCCAACCGGAAAAAACATTAACCTTATTAGGAAAGGCAACTACCCACACCATCAGTACCAGCGAAGCATAATTGGGCAGATAATCACTAAGAAAAGCGGGAAGTTTAATAATGGAAAGAATCAAGGCAACAATTATTGATCCCCATATCAACATGAAGGAACCGGTTTTTTTAATTATCATTTCCGTCTCCTGATGTACTATTCTTAGGCTTATCCTCCTGCCTGCTACCGACATCCTCCTGATTGGTATTCTGGAGTTTTTTGTCCTCAGGCTTCTTATCACTCATTGTAGGAATTGATTTTTGCGGAGTTTTATCCTTGATACCCCTGACGTTATTGTCAATTTCCTTATTAGAGGTTATTTCCTCAATAGTCTCCTGATCGGAGTCGGGAAGCCAAAGAAGAAGCATATATCTCAGTCTGTCTAGTGTTGCAAGAGGCTGAGCTTTAATTTCAGCAAATTGAAAACCATCCTTACGGTCAAAGGCCGTTACCCTAGCAACAGGATAACCGGCAGGAAAGCCACCGCCAAGGCCTGATGTTGCCAGCAGATCACCAACCTGAATATCCACATTTCTCGGCATATTAACTATATTTAACTCATTGATAATACCGGTACCAGTGGCAATAGCCCTAATTCCGTTTCTCATTACAACAACCGGTATAGAATGATTCTGATCAGAAATAAGTAATACTCTGCTTGTCGATTTGGCAACACTTATTACCTGCCCTACAACACCCTGTTCATTGATTACCGCCTGACCTTCATAAACCCCGTCTTTTGCACCGCGGTTAATCATTACGGTTAACGAAAACGGGTTTGTATCAACCATCATTACTTCTGCACCCATTTTCTGAAAAGACTCTTTAATGGGTGAATTATTCAGGCGTCTTAATTCTTCATTATCTCGAACCACACTGTCATATCTCAGCATTTCAATGCGAATCTCTGACAGCTGCTGTCTCAACAGGCGATTTTCTTCAACAATGTCATGATATGAAAGAAAACGTTCACTGTTTGAAGTTATTAAGGAAATAGGACCATCTGCGATATAATAGACTGGGGTTAAATAACTCTCCACATAATACCGCAAATCTTTAAAGAAACTAAAATGATTATCAGCAAGGATCAACAGTAATGATAGAACACCTGCCAATGCAAATCTCAGATTGGTAGATATCCTAACATTATATGAATATTCTCTCATCGATGTTCATGCTCAAACAACGAAATACCTTTTTCATCATGGAGTGCCAGTGCCGCATCACAGCCTCTGACAACACAAGTAAGAGGATCTTCGGCAATTCTCACAGGAACCTTGGTATGCATGTGAATAACTTTATCAATGTTTCTGAGCAATGCTCCGCCACCGGTTATCACCATTCCTTTATTGAAAATATCAGCAGACAATTCAGGAGGAGCATTATTGAGCGCCATAGAAACCGCTTCAATGATGCTTTGAAGAGGATTTTCAATTGCTTCCATAACCTCAGATGAAGTAATGGTAATTGAACGTGGGGCCTGTTCAATAATACTCTGGCCTCTTATTTCCATTTCCCGCTTCTCATCATCATCACCTTCAAAAGCGCAACCGATGTCGATTTTAATTTTCTCAGCCGTAACTTCACCAATTTCCAAACGATGCTTGTCTCTTATATAGTGAACTATAGCCTGGTCAAACTTATCACCACCTGTTCTCACTGACGAAGCGTACACAATCCCCTGCAGCGCAATAATGGCAACTTCCGTGGTACCGCCACCGATGTCAATAACCATTGAACCACATGGTTCAATAACCGGAAGACCTGCACCAAGAGCAGCCGCTAGAGGTTCAGTAATAACTCTGACCTCACTTGCGCCGCATTCATACACTGCATCCCTTATTGCATCCTTTTCAACTGAAGTTGAACCGTAAGGAACACAGACAACAACTCGCGGCCCCCGGGATATAAATCTTAAAAATTTAACCGTAGCAGTAGGAATAGACCTCATGAATTCGGCAAGCATGGTCTGAGTATATACCTTGTCAGCAATCACACCATCTTTCATTGGTCTGATAACTTTTATGTCACTAGGAGCCTTACCCAGCATTTTTTTTGCAACATTTCCCACAGCAGGCTTTACTCTTTCATCGCTTTTTGTATTTTCAGCGACAACTGAAGGCTCATTTAGAACAATGCCTTTAGACTTGACATATATGAGAGTATTTGCAGTACCTAGGTCAATAGATAAATCAGTTGAACACAAAGATCTAAGTTTTTTGAACATTACTAAATCCGGATAATTTATTTTTCAATACAAACGTTACGATAGACGTTATACAGCAAAACGGTGACTTCGCCTGCCCGAGAAATACAAACACTTTGTTGTAACCAGCAAAAAAGCATGTACGTCGCCAATGGCAGTTTTATGCTGACATAATATGCCTACAATACTTAAAATTCGACTTTACATTAAAGTAGGCAAATTATATCACTAAAATTATAATCTTATAATAAAAAGTTAATATCGAATCCATCCTTTCCGGAAGGAGTTTGGATACTTTATTTAAGTCGTATATTTTGACAATAAAGCACACGTTATACAGTAAAAAAACAGCTGCATAATACTGTCAATCAATGGTATTCCAGTTAATATCTGCTGTTTTCGTAACCTCTCGGCGTCTGACCTCATAATTCCTTTCAACCTTTGAACAGGCTAGAGTATCACACCCATTTTCTGTAAACGGAACAAGGCAGACAGCTTCTGAAATAATTGTGTATTCGTAATTAACATCAGCCCCGGTGACCACACTGCTTTCCAGAACCTCTCTGGCATCAACCTGCAGTTTTTCTAGATAACACCCGTTACGATATCCGTTACAGAATATATTATCATCATCTTGTAAAACAACACTGCAATTGTCCGGAATCAGAGATTTTGATGAAGGAGGCTCCCCCTCCCATATGGATGACTGAACCGCTCCCACTTTATTAATTTCAAATAATCTGGACATGGCGTATTCAGTACCGGAATGAGCTAGAAGCTCTGCCTGAGTACCGACGGATGCGGTCAGGTTGTTCTGGTCACTGTTAGAAAGCATTCTGGCCATAGCAGCAAGAATCAGGGAAAAAAACACAATTATCATCAGTGCTGTAATCAGCATAGAACCTTTCACTAATCTAATTTTTGCAAACATACAGCCTCCGAACCGCAAATTATTTACTATGAAGTTCAAAGCGTTGACTGACTGTTATAAAATCATCACCGCCGGATAATTTTATGGAAACAGTCACCGAATTGGTATTGGTTACAGTGGTTACACCGTCATCAATTTTAAATATGTCATACCTGTATCCGTGATCTTCTACGCTACTGATATTCATCGGTCTGGCATCAGTGGAGCCTTCTTTATAATAAAGTGTTCCACCTGTATCGGCATAGTATATTTTTTTACTCAGATCATCCACAAAATACAGCTTTGTTCCTGAACGGATATATGAATTCTCCGTAAAGTTTGTGGAGGTTGTTATTTTGTATACACCAGCCGCACAGTTCTCCCCCGCTTCGTTGCCGGAAAGTGTTTTGAGAAATTTTATTGTTATGGAGCTATATGTATGATTTTCATTCAGATATCTAAGCTCCGGATTGGTAGATTTTGAATATTTGCATAAAGGATCCTTCTCTTCCAACGGAAGGAAAATTGTATTGGTTCCACCTATCTGAGCAATACGATAACTCCCCTTTGGAATAACCATGGACAATGCTGTGCGAGAGGGATTACCAGTGTAACTGTTGGTTTCAGCACTAAGTGAATACGGCATGGCTGACTCTACCTGCAGACGAAGTCTCATCATAAAATTATGAGCAATGGTTGATAACTGTACCCTGTTGGACAGTCCCACAAACATTTTTGTCCCCATCCACAAAAAAGAAACAGCCGCTGTAGCAGTAACACCGAGAATAACCATTACCACAACCAGCTCTACGAGTGTAAAACCCTTTTTGCGTTCACGATAGCCCATCAGTAATTCCCCCTGATAAACTGATAATCAAAACTGTCGTATCGAGGGGACACCACAACAATCTTAATATTTTTCACGGAAACGCCTGACAAATCACGATATGACACATGAATATTCACAAAATATCCGTCATAACTCGAACAGGCAATATCACTGGAATCTGTAATACAGGAAATATTGTGTGTACTGTCCACAAAAAACTTGGCAGGAATCAGACAGTCATTATCTGAAGAACCGCATACGTTTGTCAGAATAGCATTTATGCTATTCAAACATTTGGCATCAGATGGCTTGCAGTTGTTGTTCTTACTCAGACATATCCCTGAAAGTGTGGCGGTTGAACAGAGACTGCCGGTATCAAAATCATCAACATCATTGAAAAATTCCTGTTTGAGATTAATTTTTTCATCTCCGTCAGGACCGAAATCAGATGCAACAGTACAATCTTTCAGATTGCAGACACTAACGCCATAATGACTGATGTTCTCCCCGCATCTGCACTCTCCTCCTGAATGATCCGAATTCTCGTCAAAATCCCTCTGTTTTATCTGATTGTATATACGGTGAGCCAAAAGATCAGCCTTGACCTGAAACAGAGGTTCGACTGATTTAACCTCCATGGATCCCAGAATAGGAATTACTCCGGCAACAACAATTCCCAGGACAATAATCCCCACAACGAGTTCAACCAGAGTAAAGCCTTTTCTGTTTATTTCCATGAAACAGCTCCCTCCTTATTTACACTCACAACACAGTATGCATCAGCATTTTTTGTGTTATAAAATTTCAATTCAACGGGAGATGCGGGTTCGATCAACTGTCCCATTCCGTTAAACCTAACCCAAATACTGTCTTTATTTGTTTGCAGAAGGACATTCGGGGCCTGTGAATCCATATGGAGCACGAAGTTGTTAGCATCATTGGAATCACATGAACCTTCCATACAAATTCCGATCTGTCCTGTTTTTAAGGCGATGAACTTTACATTAGGGGAGGCGCCCTGATTGATGTTAATACTTTGCGTATGAAGAATTAAACTTGAAGCTTCCTGACAGACAGATATCTGTTCATCCGAATAAAACAAAAACCTAGGAGCGACATAAGCAGACAGTATACCTATCATGATTATGACGATAACTAACTCCAGCATTGTAAATCCGGATGCACATTCTTTCATTTCTCATTACTCTTGATTACTACTGTGTACATAAGGAGTAATAAGCCCCAGAGCAGGAACATAAGTAAAGCTCATATATTTACTTGTGGTATTCGCAGGGGACTTATATCCACCACTTTCAGTTCTATCCAGGGAAACAATCAGATAGTAATGACAGATCCCATAGTTCTCAACAGCGCTGTCGTTAACTGATCCCTGATTATAAGATATGAAATACTTATAGTTTTCATTCTTATTATCTGCTTCACTGATATTTGTTGTCGCCTTAGGAGGATTCTGCAACATACTTTCCCATATATCCTGACACTTCTGAGCGGACATACCCGGTTCGTAATATGATGCATACTCTGCAGAAACAGGTGAAGATGATGAATTAATAGGAGTAGCTGCTATTGGATAGCCCGGACTCATAGTTCCATCCTCAATCTTAGAAGATGAAGGAGTGGTTAAATAGAAACGGCTGCCGTCATACAGCACACTATTTACTCCGTCTATTTTCGGTCTGCTTTTAGCTTCCCACTGAGCCCTTACCAAAAGTATACCCGTGGCAAAATTACCTGCAACGCCTTCAACACTTGCCTTTTTAGCTTCTTCTGTAACATCAATGAAACGAGGCAATGCTGTAGCAGCCAAAATACCCAGTATAACAATTACTATGATAAGCTCAATCAATGTAAAACCGCGTTTACCGTGTCTAATTTTTTTTAGATTTTTTTTCATCTTTTTCTCCTTAAAAGACTACTCATATACATTATTCTTTTCAGAGCTCTGTACCTACATCCTATAGATATCATCAGAGAATAATTAAGGGAATAATCGCAACTTAAATTAATTATAGCGATTTTTCTAATAATTCCCTTTATATATCTCAAAGTAAGATTGTATTTGTTGGGAGATATCTAATTTTTTTAATTATAAAGACTTGGGTCAAAATTTTATCTAATAACCATTATTTTCCGCCCTGCATAGCACCATACATGTCCCACATAGGCGCAAATATACCTAAAGCCAGTATACCAACAATTACAGACACAATCGCCAGAAGAATAGGTTCTATTTTAGCTGTCAGTGATTTTACTCCATAGTCAACTTCTCTTTCATAATAATCAGCACCTTCAACAAGAAGTTCATCGACACGCCCGGTTTCATCACCAACTGCAAACATCTGCAATACGAGAGGGGAAAACATTCCACACTGGACAGCGGTCTGAGATAGAGAAACCCCCTGTTCAATCTGTTTCTGCATACCCAAAACCTTATCCTCAAGATATTTATTGTCAAGTGCTTCTGCAACAAGCTTCAAGCACAGATTAAGAGGTACGCCTGATTGAAGCATCAAAGAGAAGCTGCGACAGAAGCGACCTAATAGAGCCATATACTGAATGTTACCTAGTACCGGTATTTTTAATTTATACTGATCCCACTTGATTCGCACCTCTTTGACCTTTAAAGCTCTCCTGATGCCGAACGGAACAACAATTGACACGACAAGAAGCAGGGGCCAGTAATGAACAAAGAAATTTGAAGTTCCAATAAGAATTCTTGTTGTGAGCGGAAGATCGACGCCGAATTTAGCAAACATATCCGAAAATACAGGAATTACAAAAATGTTTAAAATAACAACGGCGGCTGCGATAAAAATCATAACTATCATCGGATAACGCATCGCGGACTTTATACTCTTTTTAGTAGACAGATCCAATTCAAAGTAGGCTGCCAGCTGGGCAAAAATATTTTCCAGCATACCGGTATTTTCACCAACATTTATCATTGCTATAAAAATAGGCGGATATATTTGCTGCTGCTCCGACATAGAAGCCGCAAGAGATTTACCTCCTATCAGGTCACGGTTTATTTTTATTAATGATTCCTTTAAAGCAGGATGATCAATAGAGTCACTCAGACCTGTAATAGCTCTTATCATGGGAATGCCGGCTTTGCTGAGTGAGTACATCTGCCGGCAGAACAGCACCAGCTGTTCTGTCTTAACCTTCGGTTTAAACAGATTGCGAATTCTTTTAGGAATAATAGAACCATCACCGGCGGAAATTTCAGTAATTTCAATAGGGATCAATCCCGCGCGGACTATTTCATCAATTACATCCGCTTTACTCGCAAGTTCTGTGGTTGCATTTATGTAACCTCCCACACTGTTTTTGGCTTTGTATCTAAATTTCGGCATTATCCATTAATCTCCGCAAGTTTCATAACTTCTTCGATTGAAGTTATCCCCTTAACTGCCAGATCATAGGCAACCATAGCCAGAGGCTTGTATCCCGGACTTGCTTTGGCACACTTGGCAAATTCTTCCAAGTCATCCTTTCTAAGAGCATCCATCATCTCATCGTTGAGAACGAGAAACTCAAATACACCTATACGGCCCTTGTAACCGGTAAAATTACAATACTGACACCCTTTTCCCTTGTTTCCCATTCTGAATTTATGCTGTCTCTGTTCTTCAATAGGAACGCCAAGTGCTGACTCTATAAATCTTTCCTGAGATGATTCAACATCGCAATAGTCACCACATTTAGGACATATACGACGTACCAGACGCTGGGCAAGTACTGCCTTAAGAGAACTTGCAACCAAATACCCAGGAGCCCCCATATCAACAAGTCTCATGGTACTAGAGATGGCATCATTTGTATGCAGTGTTGATAAAACCAAATGACCGGTCATAGCACCTCGCAGACCGATTTCACTGGTCTCCTTATCTCGCATTTCGCCCACAAGAATAACATCAGGGTCCTGACGCAGGCAGGCACGAAGAACATTGGCAAAATCAAGACCTATTTTCTGGTTTATCTGTACTTGAGTAATTCTTGGCAAACGGAATTCTATAGGATCTTCTACTGTAATAATCTTTATGTCAGGAGTGTTCAGTTCGTTGAGAGCACCATACAGGGTCGTTGTCTTACCGGATCCTGTAGGACCGGTAACCAGAATCATGCCATGCGGACGATGAATCTGAATACGCATTTTTTCCAGTATTTCAGGAGGCATACCAGTGGCATCTAAAGACACCAGACCGCTGGCCTGATTAAGAATACGCATTACGATCGACTCACCATATTGTGTTGGCAAAGTTGACACACGGACATCCACACCACTTCCGGCGATTTTTATATGAAAACGGCCGTCCTGAGGCAATCTCTTTTCAGAAATATCCAAACCGGCCATAAGTTTTATGCGCAGAGCTATAGCGGCACCTATATCGGAGCTATTCAGAACCTGTTCCGTCAGACTGCCATCGATACGCTGACGTATTCTCAGCGAACCATCATCCGGTTCGATATGAATATCTGACGCTTTCCAATTAATAGCATCTTCAAAAATTGACTTTAATAAATTAACAACCGCAGCATCAGATGAAGTATCATCAACATTCAGCGTGTCAGCATTACTGGTATCAAATGCTGATTTGGTAATCTCACTCTGCAGCTGGTTAGCATACTTGGCTATATTTTCCGTGTTGCGGTACAGCATAGGCAGATATTTGACGATTTCTGATTCAGGAGTAATCACAAAATCAACCTGAGCCGGATCAAGTTTATCAACAATATCGTCTCTGCCGTAGTAGTCTAGAGGGTCGGCAATAACAACTGTAATCACATCGTTGTCTGTGTTCACATCGTGACTTTTTGATATTGCCAGTGCCCTTTTTTGTCTTGCAAGGTTTTCAGGTATCAGCTGTACAACGCTGTTATCGATATTTAATTTAGACAGATCGGTAATTACCGGCATCTGTAACTGTTGCCCCAAAGCAATACAGATATCAGCCTCCGAAGCAAGCCCCAAAGCCACAACAGCCTGCCCCAGTTTGAGGTTCATTTCCCTAGAATAGCTGAGGGCGTCGTCTACATCCTTTGAAGTAATTATCCCGGATTGAACTAATACGTCACCTATACGAAGTCTTTTTTTGGTACTACTGTTACTGTCAGTCATTATTTGGTAGCCTCCAAAAACTTAATTCTCTGGTCTACGAATTTACGGGAAGACTGACTTAAATACAGAGATGAGGACTTTTTATATGCCACCAGTGCCTGTTGCAAATTTCCCTGTTTTTCTTCACATATTGCAAGACCGAGTAACCATTTACCATCACCGTTTTTCATGGTAGAAAGCATCCTGTATGCATCTGCCGCTGTCTTAAAATCACCTGAATCACGGGATATTGAAGCCAGAGTAGCGTAATAATCAACATTTCCGGATACAGGAGGTTTAGCTTTTACCAAGGTTCTTATTGCTTTTGCATTATCTCCAAGGCTTTTATATATCCTGGCCAGAAAAAGCCGGTAATCATAGTGGTAGGGATTTAATGCAATTCCTTTATCCAATACTTTTACAGCTTCTATATTATTACCCTTGCCAAAATACAAACTTGCCAGTTTTTCCCTTGCCTCTATATCGTTAGGTTTCACAGCCAGAAGATTTCTATAGGCATCTATTGCCTGTTCCCCTTTGCCACGCCCCATAGCGTTCAGAGCATCCTTCCTGTACAACTCCGCAAGTTCACCCTCAGAAAGTTTACTTTTTGAAACTTTGAGAGACTTTTTACTGTCAGCATGAGTACGTACGACAGGAACCGGATCCTCTTCGATTATATAATGCTCTGCATCGTAGATATAATCCTGTTCCTCTTTGTTTCTTTTTTTCTCAGCTGTCTGCAGTCTGCTGTTTTCAGCACCTGCTTTACTGACTGCAGTTTTCTGGCTTACTGCAGGATGCTCCTTCGCGGAATTATTTTCAGCCGGTGCAGGTTCTTCGATAATAACACCTGATACAGCTGTACTTTCAGGAGCGTCTGCGACAACCAGTTCAACAGAGGGGGAATTATCACTTTCAAGAACTTCCGTCTGCCTTGCAGAACTGTCCTCTGTAACAGAATGATTATTTTCTCCAGAAAGATCATGAGTATCGGTATTAACCGTCATTTTCAAATCTTCCTGCTTCTGCTCATACTGTTTATTTACCTGTACAGCCACCTGATTCTCCGCATCACCAGTATCACTGACAGCAATCTCTCTATTGCCGGAAGACTTCGTCATATATGAATATGCGTAATAACCACCACCGATAACTGCACATGTTACAAACGCTAGAACAATCCATTTTACGTACCCTGGTGAAGTGCTCTTTTCAGGGGGAACATATTTATCATACTCTGTTCCGGAACTACGTTTATTTAACTCTGTTAAAGTCTTATTTATAACACTCATTGACTACGCTCCGCTTCCGAGAAAGAGATAACAACCGCCGACTGTAGCTAAAATCATGGTTATTATTGAAATTACAAGATAAAAACCGGAGGTTTCTCTCGGATGATGCCAGTCTTTAGTAACCTCATTAGTGTCCTTAATAGCTTCAGCTACAATCTTTCTGGTTACGGCATAGACCCCGAAACCGTAACAGAGCATCAGACATTTATTGGCTATAACGTTAATGAGTCTTGGTATTCCGTAACTGGCCACATAAATATCTCTTGCTACCTTTGAATCAAACACCTCTACTCCCTTGAATCCGGATGCCTTCATTCGATAATTCAAATATGAATACGTCTCATGTTCATTTAACGGTCTCAGGGCGTAGGAAAAGGAAATGCGCTGTCTCAACTGTCTAAAATTATCCTGCTGCAGTTTCAAATCCAGTTCCGGCTGTCCGAACAAAACAATCTGCAACATCTTATCCTGTTCGGTCTCCAGATTACCCAGCAAACGGACGGTCTCGAGTGTCTCATCACTGAGTGCCTGAGCCTCATCGACAACCATGACAACCTTCTTTCCGCTTTTGTTCAGATCCAGCAGTCTGTTATTTATCAAATCATTTAGCGATAGATTGGATATATTCTCCACATCCAACTGAAGTTCCTTAGCAATAGACTGCTTCAATTCCAGTGGATTCAAAGTCGGATTCGGGATATATACCAGTTCATAATTATCCTCAAGCTTACTTATGAATAAGCGTAAAACCATGGTTTTCCCGGTACCGACTTCACCGGTAACCTTAATAAATCCCTCTCCGTTCACTAAAGCCGTATGCAAAACCTCCATTGCCTCTTCATGTGGAGGCAGCCCGTAATATAGACTGGTATTCGGTGTAAGTCCGAATGGCTGCTGCTCTAGTCCAAAAAAACTCTGGTACACCTGATTATTCCTTTTATGCCCAATACAGCAGGAGACATACTATTTCCGTTCGTTATACATACCGCCTGCTGTAGGAAATTATATTTATAAACTGTTTAAGATATCATCTTCACTTGTGTTTGTGATCCCACTATTTTCATTATCCGGGTACCATTTTTTCAGTAAATTCAAAGATTTACCTATTTCATTCTTCCAGGTATTTCCGTCAACAACCGTTGGCTTCAGCAGAATCACCAATTCCTTCTTGTTAGTAATATGATTGCGGTTTGTAAACAGTTCACCGAGCCAAGGGATATCCCCCAGCAGAGGAACTCTGGATTCCAAATCCATTTTCTCAGTTCTCATTAAACCGCCTATAAGTATAATATCGCCGGATTTCACCTTAACGATAGTATCTGTTTCTCTTACTTCTGAACTTGCCAGTGGCAGCTCCATCATGTTTTCACCAAGATTTACGGTCTTAGTATCTTCTTTTACATCAATTACTGATGGATGAATATGCAACAGCACTTCGTTGTTTTCATTGATCTGAGGAAGCACATCTAATGCCACACCATCAAAGAATGGTTGAAATTCAACATCTGAAGTGATGAAATTACTGCTACTGGTGGTACTTGTTGATGTGTCGACCGAAATATCCGTCAGGAAGTATGAATCGTTACCGACCTTCATAACAGCTTTCTGATTATTCAGAGTGGTAATACGCGGACTCGAGAGAGTTGACACATCGCCCTGGGTCTTTAAGAACTGTACCAGTGCATTAAAATGCTTGTTTGTAGCTGTAAAAGCTCCACCACCACCGATTACTCCAATTATGGAATCACTGACTCCTCCGGAAAAGTCTCTAGCATTTCCGAATGTAAATTCATGACCTGTTAAAGCAGTCCAGTCTATACCCTGAGCATAATTTTCACTAAGAGTAACTTCCATTATCTTTGCTTCGATAACAACCTGACGATGCAGAGTATTCTCAATGCTTTCCAGATAATTTCTGACATTCTGAATATCCTCAGGCATACCTCTCACTGTTACCGCTGAAGCCTGCGGATTTACCTTAACCAGCCGTCCCTCACCTGTACCGACTATATTTGAAAGAACATCTTGCAGTTCCACCCAGAAATCACTTTTGGAGGTAGTATCAACTTTAGTACCGCTCTGACCACTACTGGAACCACTTGAATCATCCGAACTGCTTGATGATGAATCACTACCGGAGCTGCTGGATGAATCACTTGACTTATTAGATACAGTATTATTTACAATGGAAAGTTTGGTACCTGATTCTCTGACCATAGCAAGATAATTAACATTAATTATCTCTGTATGAACACCAGCAGGATACACGTAATATATGCCATTCTTCTTCTCTGTACGATAACCATACATTCTGTACACAGAGTCAAACACTTCATCTGCTGTCACATTTGACAGATTCAGGGTAATATTACCGGAAACTTCTGGGTGAACTACAACAGACGAATTTGTCTGATTCATTATCTGAGCAAAAAATTCCGCTGCCGGAACATTATTGGCGGAAATGGTAATCCTTTGACTGCTACTGACAGAATAATTGTCATCCATAGGATTATCAGGATTCAATTCATCAAGGACATCATCGGGGACATCAGAAAGTCCTGTCTGAGTAAGAGCCTGTGACAGTTCATTTTTTATATCTGTTGGATTATGGTGTTTATAGCTACACCCCATACTCATGGCCAAGGCCAAAACAAAAGCGGAATTTATAATTTTACTCATTTTTTACCCTCTGATGAAAAGAGAGACAATTTAATAGAATCCTTGCCACCTTCTTGAACCAGTATCACACTAGACTTTTCTATGGCATAAACCTGATATCCGAAACATGCATCAGCAATGTAGCATGTTTTTCCGTTAATAATGGCTCTTGTGCGCCCGTTACCTCTTATAACAGCCTGAAGCTGGAGTAAATCATTATCTGATCTTTCAGTCTGTTTGGCGCCGTTACTCATCCCCTTCAAAGGTGTTGTCGGGTCATGGAGAGCTTTATCATCTGCATACGTCGAAACCGTAACTAAAATCAGCAGAGCTACAATTATCCTAAACATGTAAAAAATCCTTATTTATACTTAGTGTATAAACCTCAATAGTTACTTCTGAATATGGATGTTTTACCACATGATAATCAATAGAATGCCAATAAAACTTATAATTCATTTTTTCTATTTTTTTCAAATGATCCATAATATCAAGATACTTTCCTTTGAAAGTTACCCTAACAGTATGCTGAAAAAGATTAACTTCTCCTTCATCCTGTATTAGCACCTTCGGTGGCAGATTCTCCATACTGAGGACCTCAATATCTCCACTTGTTGACAGCATTTTTTTCAATATGTCGGCCATTGTTGAAGCATCAACTAACGAGGCAACACCTTTATCAAGCTGTCTGTCGATATCAGAAATCTGCTTTTCCATAACACTGATTTCATCCTTCATTGCCACATTGGGATTCTTAGTGACACGGGATCGCCAGGTTTCAAGTTCACTTTTCTTTTCCTCAAGATCAACTTCAATTGAGGAAATACTCGATTTAACTTTTTTTTCAGCACTGGCATTGGCATCTATAATACTGAAGTATACCGGCCACGCAATCAAAACAGCAACACCGGCAGCAATGAGGACTCTTTCTCTCATTGATTTTCCTGCTATCAGTTTTTCGTATTCCTTAAAAGATTTCGCCGCCATAATTACTTCACCTGTGTATCAATCTTATTGTCTTTCTCATCCCTGATTTTGCTTTGCATAACAAAGCCAAGATATTTATCATCGCGATTGTAGATAAACTTGACCGATTCGAAGGATATATCTGACAAATCAGGATAGTTCTTAAATCTGTCTATCCAGGCAGGAACCACTTCTCCATCTACAGCAACACCTTCAATATCGGTTTTCCCATCCATAATCATAAAACGACTTACCGATACACCATCGCTTGGAACACTCGCAAGACCATACATAAAACCGTAAAAACCGTGACTTTTGGCATTTTGGTTCTGCAGCAAGAAAGAACTTAATCTAACTTTGGATTCAAAAAGCTTTCTAGTTTGAGCAAGCTTACTTTCAATAGCAGGATCAACATTCAGTGTTGCCACCAGAGCCTGAGTCTGCATCAGTTCATCTTCTGTTTCTTCAAGCTCTTCTCTTGCGATACGCTCCTTTTTAACCATCGCATTTTTCGATTCAATAGAAGCATTAGCCCATACTCCCATAATCAAAATAGTAGCAATCCACAGAAGAATCATATGTTTTAAACCAAGGATAACTAATTTAGGATGAAATTCCTTGCTGTAGAGATTTATTCTAGTCTTTCTCATTTACAAGTAATCCTTCTTTAAAAATGCCAAGAAGAGGCGCATAACCGATACCGTTCTTCAGGATATCCCTAAGTTGAACGTTTTTACATACTGAAAAACCGGCACCTTCCACATTATTCAGATCATCCTTCAGCGGAACAACATCAACTGCACGCCTGAAATTTTTACTCATTTCCATTGTCAAATTTTTTAACTGATCACACTCCATGAGTATCAGTAACTTACTCATCGGAGGCAGACCGAGTCTAGCTGTGAAAAAATCGTCGTTGATTCGCAATATTTCAGTAACAAGACGACTCAAGGTCGGATCATCTGCTCCTATAGGATCTGTGGCCAGACTTTTGTATCCCCTAAGAATTCTAGAATAGCAGAGCTCTCCGGCATAAACCCCGAAAACCTTAAGTTCCTTATTTTTTTCTAAAAACAGAGTCAGGCAGAGCTGCGGAAGATATGCAGATTTTTCATTATCCTTAACCTTCCCTAAAGAATCGGCGTGGTAAAAAGAAATGAACTCCGTCATAGCTAAATCCTCGATAGTAATTGTCTCTAGTTTAGCAAGACCATTGACTATATCAGATATGCTTGAAATTATTTTTCTTTCTACAAGTACAAAATTAGCAGAAGGTTTGGCATTCTTTCCTACTTTTGCGTCATAAAAATCCCAGACATAATCCGTAATGTTTCCTTGGACTGATGCCTCAAGTTCACGACTCATAGCTATACTCTTAAGCTCCTCCTCAGAAAGATTGGGATTCTTCTGCAGTTGCACAACAGAATACAACCCCTGAGAGAGCACCACAATGACTTTAGCTGATGACGATACTTTATGACTGTGAAAAATTTCTGTTATAGCCTTTTCCCATTCACTGTTACTAGAACACGATTCTCTGTCGGTAACGATCTTTCCGCCAGATGAGCACAAAAAAAGAATTTCGTCATTTGACACGGCTAGAATAATTTTATTTGAGTTACCTTTTGCCATAGTAATTCTCTACCTATCAAGACTCTATATAACACAAATAAGACTTTATCACGAAAAGAAACATAAATTATATAAAATACAAGAAATTGATTTTAAAAATTGAATGAAACTAGCAATACAATTCAAAATAAACACAATATTCTCCTGTCATACTAAGTTCCCCGCATATGGACTCTTTTGTTCGTCTTTAGTACCACCCGCACAGTTGATAATATGGATAAAATCCAACATATTTTTATAACACCTCTACATAATATAATCAGGTTAATAAGAGTCATGCAAACTGTACAAAACGCCAAGGTTTACAATATAAATATTATATCTAAAAACATTGATTATTTATTTTTATTTCTTAGTATCATATTTTATATTGCAATACCTACCAATATAATTACCATACTTAAAAATAATTATAAAAAATATTTGAACTTAAAAAAAAAAGAAGTTAGAATTCACTTCTAAGATTACCTTTGGCAAAATATTAGATAAGAACGGAATATTTCACGCAAAATAAATCTACTTGTTTTATTGGGCAGTCAAGACTGGTATAAAATTACGAAAATTCAGAAGTCTTGATTTTTTTAAATTTTGGAGTTTTTATGGTTCGTGGTGTAAATAAAGCAATATTACTTGGAAATCTTGCGGCAGATCCGGAATTCCGGATCCTCAGCAATGGAAGCAATACAGCTGTGGCTACAGTAAGTCTAGCAACAAATGAATCCTATCGTGATCAACAGGGAAATATTCAGGATCGTACCGAGTGGCATCGTTTGGTTTTTTGGGGCAGACTCGCGGAAATCGCTCATGAATATCTTCACAAAGGCTCACAGATCTACGTCGAGGGAAAGATCAGAACCCGCAGTTATGATGATCAGAACGGACAGAAGAAATACATCACGGAAGTTCAGGTTACTGACATGCAAATGTTAGGAACAAGAGCAGAGAATAACTCTCAGTACGGTAACAACCAGTACAGTAACAACCAGTATGGTAATAACCAGTACGGCAATCAGTTCAACAATTCACAGAACTACAATGGTTATAACAGCAATCCGAACATGCAAAGTAACTACCAGTTCAACAGTGCTGGAAGAAACCAATCACAGCAACGGAATTACGGAAACCAGGCAAACATGATGCAGAACAATCCTATGCCTGAACCGAGTTTCAATCAGCAACCGAATTTCAGAAATACACCAAATAACAATTCCTACGTTCAGCAGGACACTCAGCCTGTCCAAAACAGTGGTGGAATGAGTACTCAGGATGGTAACAATCCACTGCCTCCTCTTCCGACATTAAAGAACTCTCAGGGAAATCAGAGTGCCCCTGGCAATCTCAATGTGAATTCAGCGGCTGCTAACAATTCAGCACCAAAGGAACCTGAACCTAGCGCCAATAATTTTGACGACGATCCGTTGCCGTTCTAGAAAGTGTCATATAATCTTCTTTACGGCATCTGCTTACAATTTTAAGAGCCGTATAATGACTTATATCTCCGAATGCCATCCTGCTTTGAATGGCATTCTTTTTTTTTTAGTCTCGTATGCCCAGCGTAATTTGGCGACAGATCCTTTCCATCTCATGCACAACAAATGTGGAGGTATACGACTTATAAATAATTTATCAATACATTTAACCTGCTCCGTTTTACATTATCCTGAACACAATGATTAACAAAGTATTGTGGTCATCAATCTGTATTCCAACAGAAGCTTAATTTGAATAATTGCCCAACCTCGATCAGATGTATGTGAACGCTATTAGAATTTGTTAATTTTAAGGAATTTATTTATAATGAGGCGTCACTTTGTTATCTTTATCATATTGAGGCATGGAATTGCATCATTCTCTTAACTACTATATAAAACTGACAGTATGTTTTATGAGCCTGGGTATCAGTCCGATAGTTCTGGGTGAGTCGTCTTTTATGCAACTATCCGAATATGACGAAAAATGTTATGGTACCATTCCGGAATATGTAGCTCCACAGAAAGGTGAAGATATAAAAAAGATACCTATATCAATAACCGCAGATTCCATGAATTCTGATGTTAAAAGCAATATAAATTATCAGGGTGATGTTGAAATTATTCAAGGTAACAAGAAACTCCATGCTGATACAACAACCTTTAATCAGCAAACTCAGGAGATGACTGCCAACGGCAACATTCTATATCAGGATGGAGAGATAACTGTCAACAGTAATCACTCTCTTCATACCAACCTAATTACAAATACAACAGAACTGAATAATGCCAACTATCAAATCAATGGTACTGTTGTACGGGGAAACACAAGAAAAGCCCTGCTGAACAACGAAACCAAAACCATTTCTCTTTACGATGCTTCGGTAACAACCTGTCCTGAAAATCAGGAATCATGGTCTCTCAGTTCTTCTGAAATAAACATTAATCAAAATGAGGTTTTCGGCGAAGCCTACCATACTGTATTCAGACTAAACAATGTACCGGTAATGTACCTTCCGTACTTCAATTTTCCGATTAAGAACCAGAGAAAATCAGGTTTTCTGTACCCAACACTTGAATATACATCAACTGACGGAGGCATGTTCACCATACCTGTATACTGGAACATTGCGCCGAATTACGATTTCACATACAGTCCCAAAATCATAACTAGAAGAGGTATTCTCAACACCGGCGAATTCAGATATATGCCGTTCAGAGACACAACCGGGACTATCTATGCCCAGTACATAAATCACGATAGGCACAAACCTTCATCAGAATATGAAGAAAAGTATGATGAAAGATGGTTGATCCACTGGTCCCACTCAAGTTATTTCGACAATCATGATTACGGTCTGCGTGTCGATTACAACAAGATTAGAAAAAGGGATTACAACTACGTTAATGATCTTGATCCAAAAATAGATAACGTTGTGGATAACCAGTTACCACAGACAGCTTTTGCCTACATTGACAAACACATATTTGATGCACGGGTTTCAGTTAATGATTACCAGCTTTTGGTACCTTATGCTTATGTAAAAACCCCACCTTTCAGACTTCTCCCCCGCGTGGAAATGAATATTCATGACGAAATCGGTTCCTATCTGTCATATCTCGGACACTTTGAATATTCAAGATTCGACATTAATTCAAGTGAGGGAAAGGATCAACGATATACAGGGGAACGATACCATTTTCAACCTGAACTGCTAATTCCATTAATTAACAGCAACGGAGCTGAACTAAAATGGACTTTAAGAGGTTTTCTGACTCATTATAATCAGGACATTCCTTCATCCCTGTATTACAAATATACGGAAAAGGGGTTTACCCCTGCATTACTGGATGAATCTGTAAATAGGTATCTTTATGACACCGAGTTATACAGTAAAGCCACCTTTATAAACCAGCTACAGAACTACACATTAACTTTAGAGCCGGAACTCCAGTACACCTACCTGCCATACAAGAAACAGGACAGCATTGCTATTTACGACTCAACAGACCGTGTATATGACTACCACTCACTGTTCAGTTATCAAAAATACGCTGGTATCGACCGTATAGCTGACATTAACAGGGTCAGCTACGGCATCACCTATCGTATGTTTGATAACGATCTAAGTGAAGTATTCCGATTCAACATCGGTCAGGGATATGATTTTCACAGCCAAAAAGTTCATTTTTACCCTGCTGACACATCAAATACCTATCAGAGAACACCTATAGCCACCGGACTTAACATAAGCTTCAATGAATATATCGGAACCAATGCAGGTGCAGTGTACAACACTCAGAAAGGGGAAACCTCCAGCTGGAATGCACAACTTAACGGAATGTATAAAGATTTCAAAGGTCATATAAACTATCGATATATCCGAGATGGTAACAGAACCCAGAACGTTTTCCTGTCAGATTCTGATTTAAAACAGCTAGGCGGTACAATCAACTTTCCTATCACTGAAAACGTTAAGGGGATAGCTGCCATGTATTACGATGTTGAAAGAAGTAAAAACATCGATCAAAAACTGGCGCTTAAATACGAATCATGCTGTTACAGTGTTGGAATTCAACTGGAACGTTATCGTAAACCGGACAATTTCACCATGTCAGCGGAACAGGAAACAAAATATGGTTTCTTCTTTGAATTAAAGGGACTGACTGAATCCGGAATGACCACGTCATTCTCTCAGGAAACTAAACTCATACCGTACAATGATGCGGTGAATTTAAATAGATAGGCTTCTATTATGTTAAAAAATTTTTCTGCGAAAACATTAGCCGTCAGTATGGCTCTGTTAATTTCAATAACTGCCACTTCAAGTGTCTGCGCCACAGACTATCTGGTTGACAAGACAATTGCCATTGCAGGAGACGAAGCTATTTTATTCAGCGATCTGAACCATGAAATAATTAAATTCAAGAATTATCTGCAAAGCAAGGGAGCGGAAATTCCCCCTGCGGATATATTGAAAAAGAATGTACTGGATCAGCTAATAACAAGAAGACTCATCATACAGCTTGCAGAAAAAAACAATATTACTCTGAGTGACAGTGAACTTGACATGGCAATCAGCCATATAGCTGCCAGTCACCATGTTACCGTTGATCAACTTATGAACCAGTACAGGAAGACCGGACTAAGCGATGCAGCAATAAGAGAATCTATTAAAAATGACATCATAGTAGAAGAGGTAAAAAGAAGTCAGGTACGTAGCAGAATTCATATTTCAGAACAGGAAGTAGACCAACTGGCTCATCTGCTGAAGGAACAGGCTGCGCACATGCTTACCTATCATTTGGCTGTTATCAGCATATCTCTTCCTGTAACACCTAATCCGGCTCAGACAGATGCTGCCAACAGAAAAGTCAATTTAATTCTCAAAGAACTTAAGGAAGGACAGCCTTTCGTCAAGGTAGCTCAGAAATATTCAGAAGCAAATAATGCTCTGTCCGGCGGAGATATGGGTAGACTAACAATTGATGAGATTCCGGAATATGCCTCCATTGCAGTTTCAAGAGCTAATGCCGGCGATGTAATCGGTCCGATAAAAACAGACATGGGACTAAACATCATAAAAGTGTATGATATTGCCAAAATGGCACCGGAACCAATTGAACAGGTCAAGGTAAGACATATCCTTCTGAAAACAAACATTATATTTGATGATGATGCAGCTCAAAAAAGACTTGCATCTTTCAGAAACGAGATTATTAACGGTTCACGTAAATTTGATGATACTGCCAGAGTCTATTCTGAAGATCCTGTTTCATCATACAACGGAGGTGCTATGGACTGGATGAATCCTGATGTATTTGATCCTAGATTCAGAGCCGCCATAAAGAATACCGGGATCGGAGAAATAACCGAACCATTCAAAAGCAGTTTCGGCTGGCATATTGCGGAAGTAATGGATCGAAAGATAGATAAGGATTCCATTGAAGCATATAAAATAAAAGCTAGAGAAATATTATCCAACAGAACTCTCATGGAAGAAAGTGAACGTTGGGAACGAGAAATTCGCGACAGTTCATATATAAAAATTTTAGAAGACTAGTTTCTACATCAGATTTAGCAGTTTAGAGTACACCATTATGCATGATTTAGTCACTCAAGGACATACAGCAAGAAAGAGATTCGGACAAAACTTTCTTCAGGATCAAAATGTAATTGCAGGTATCGTAAAAGCAATTAATCCGTCTGCTGACGACAATATCGTTGAAATAGGCCCCGGACTTGCTGCCTTAACAACACCTGTTAGTGAAAAAGTTAATAAACTACATGTTATCGAACTGGACAGAGATTTAGCTCAGAGATTAAGAGAAAATCCTTTTTTAGCTACGAAATTGGAAATTCATGAAACTGATGCTTTGAAGTTTGATTTTTCAACTCTCGGCAGCAAAGAAAATCCAATCAGAATTTTCGGCAATCTTCCGTATAACATATCTACACCGCTTATGATTCATCTTTTTTCCCAGGCGAATGTCATCAAAGACATGCACTTTATGTTACAGAAAGAGGTGGTTAACCGTCTTGCGGCTGCCCCGGATTCAAAAGACTATGGCAGATTGTCTGTAATCACCCAATACTACTGCAGGGTTATCCCTATTATGGAAGTTAAACCACATGCATTCAGACCCGCTCCTAAGGTTACCAGCGCGGTAGTCAGACTTGTTCCTTATACACAGAAACCATATGAGGTTAAAAACATCAGAAAACTGGAACAAGTAATTGCTTTAGCTTTTAATCAGCGCCGGAAAACCATACATAACAGCTTAAGAGGTTTCATTACCGACGAAGAACTCACGGCAACAGGTATTGATCCTCAAACCCGTGCTGAGAATATATCTATTAGACAGTACTGCATGCTTGCAGATATTCTGAATGAAAAATCAATATCTGATGAGCTACTGACTGCCTCAACACAGTCATAATATGTAGCACTATGCATAAATCGGAAAAATGGATTTTAGGGCTTACGGGTGGAATAAGTTCCGGGAAAACAACAGTTTGCAATTTTTTAAAAAATTACGGATGCAGTATTGTTGATGCGGATATCTGTGCACGGGATGTTGTCGCACCAGGAACCCACGGACTAAAAAAAATTCAGGAACATTTCGGAAATGATATTGTTGACCAGAACGGTTTTCTAGACAGAAAACAATTGCGCAACATCATTTTTCAGAACGAACATGAATTACAGTTTATTAACAGCCTGATGCAGCCCCTTATTAAAGAAAAAATTATAAACGATATAGAACATTCTCAGGGGTGCTACACAGTACTCGCGGCTCCTTTACTTTTTGAAAGCAATCTAGATAATATACCGGACAGAATACTCTGCATGGACATAGATAAGCAGACCCAAATTGAAAGAACAATGCAAAGAGACGGCTGTTCGTACAAAGTTGCCCAATCCATGGTGGAACACCAATGGCCTAGAGAAAAGAAAACAGCCATGAGTCATGATGTACTTGTTTCCAACTTTCCTTCACTCAATGAACTTGAGAAAGCTGTGTTCTTACTGCATCAAAAATACATGGATATCATTAAAAACCGTAATTAGGAATGTTGATATGATTAAAGTCAAATGCCCGATATGCAACAAGGAAATTGAGTGGAATTCAAACAACATATATCGTCCATTCTGCTCAGAGCGCTGTAAAATGAAAGATCTAGGTGGCTGGGCGGACGAAAAATACCATATAAGTTCACCACTCACCCCAGATGATCTAGAAGATGAAAGAATCGTTCAGGAAATAGAACAGGCTCTGCTGAACCAATCTAACAACAAATAGTTAATCCGGTTAAACACAAAGTAACAGTCAAAGACAGTATGATGTGGTCACAAAGTTAGAGATCATCGTTTAGGATCTATACCATATCCGGATGAAATGCTATGAATTTTTAAAAAATTATTTCAGGGGCGATGAATGATTAAAAATCAAAAAAGTAATAATTATTCACTTGTCAGGAAGATAGTAGTCTTTCTTAATGACCCTAATGTAGGAATGATATCACTCATAGCATTTATAATTATTTCTTTTTTTTACATATTCATCCATACATACCACGAAACTTCACTCATCGTTCCTGGAAAGAAACTGGAGAAAACACTTAAAGAAATATCTAATGAGGCGCTTCTGAGCCACGGCAGGAAGGAGGAAGTGGTTTGGGTATACAATTTTACATGCAAAGATAAATCACAATTTTTGGGCGAAAGGTTCCACTGTACGGCTGATGTTCTTTTTTCAGATGGAAAAACATCACAGATCTGCATTCTCCGTGATTTTTACCATCGTCCATACAGTAAAAGTCTCCATAGTTACTATGTCACCATGACAGTTTCCATGTGCAAACTGGATTCTGATATCGTGATCAATAGAGAATTTAGCTTCAACACCATGTTCTATGATTATCACAGCGAACTGGAAAGCCACAAATAACCGAAGATGACGTCCATTTCGACAGTTCATCATAATTTTATTGTAGCAGATACCGTCAGAAACTCTCTACATCTACCATTCCATGGTTCAAAAAATTTTATTCTTTTACTAAAAAATACAGTCTACATGAATTATATGAATTATATGTATTGTATATATCTAATAATAGTTATACAACAAAAACACCAGAATAATCTGATGCATAGATCGTTCTAAAACTTTCTTAAGAAATCTGATATTACAGCCACCAAATTTATAGAGGCAGTAATTTATGATTAAATAACCTGTCCGTCATAAATTGCGAAAGTCAATCCTTACACATAATTTTTTCTGATTAATATCTTGAACAGAATAATAAAAAAACTTGTTTTATACATGTCAGCTCCTATTGTTATTATTAAATTTATTTACTGGCTCAAAAAAAACAATCTATCAGGTATTACCTGCCGTTTCACTGATATATAATTTTTATTATGCGAATTATAACCAATAAAGGATAGATAATTTATGGCCGGTGTTCTAGCAATGATCTTGGCTGGTGGAGAGGGTACCAGACTGCAACCTTTAACAGTAACCCGCTCAAAGCCAGCAGTGCCATTTGCAGGTAGCTATCGTTTAATAGATTTTGTGCTTAACAATTTTGTTAACTCAGATATTATCAGAATTTTTGTTCTCACCCAGTTCAAAAGCCAATCTCTTTACATGCATATGAAAAAAGGATGGACTGTAAATGGTATTCCTGGATGTTTTATTGATCCGATTCCGGCACAGATGAGAATGGGCAAAAGATGGTATGACGGAACAGCCGACGCTATCTACCAGAACATGAGTTTCATAAAATTCAATTCCCCGGATCAGGTTTGTGTGTTCGGTAGCGATCATGTCTACAAAATGGACATAAGACAAATGCTGGAATACCATAAAAGCAAAAAGGCGGATCTTACGGTATCAGCTATAAAAGTTCCAATTAAACAGGCCAAAAGTTTTGGTGTTATTGAAGTTGATGAAGATTGGAAAATGATTGGTTTTGAAGAAAAACCTAAAAATCCTAAACATATTCCCGGAGATCCTGAATATGCTTTGGTCTCTATGGGCAATTATATCTTTGAGGCCAATACTCTGTACGAAGAACTGGCTCTGGATTCAATAAATCAGGATTCATCGCACGATTTCGGCTGTGATGTTATCCCAGCAATCTATCCGAAAAGACCTGTATATGTATACAATTTTTTAGAGAATAATATTCCTAATGAAAAAACCAAAGGTTACTGGCGTGACGTCGGTAGCATAGATATGTACTGGCTTACCAATATGGATCTGATTGCCAATGATCCTAAATTTATCCTGCACAACTCATCATGGCCTCTTCATACTTATTATCCCCCATTACCCCCAGCAAACTTTATCAATACAAAAACATGCAAATGCAATATAACTGAATCCATGATATCTGCTGGATGTGAAATATCAGGAGCTACAATAAATCACAGTATTCTCGGATTCAATTGTCGTGTTGATGAAGGAACTGAAGTTACCGATTCAGTACTGCTAGGGGATGTTTATATAGGTGAGAATTGTAAAATCAGTAAAGCCATAATTGATAAACACGTTAAGATTGCCCCAGGCACGGTTATTGGAGAAAACCCGGAACAGGACAGAAACTTCTATACAGTATCAGAAGGTGGCGTCGTAGTTATCCCAAAGGGTGCAAAAATAGGTTACTAAGATCATGAATGTACTGTATCTTACATCTGAACTTTGCGATTTCGTAAAAACAGGCGGTCTGGCTGACGTAGCCAAAGCGCTGCCGCTTGAACTGCATAAACGAAATCATGATGTCAGAATAATGATGCCGTGTTACTCGAAAATACCTAAAGTAAATGATTATCCGGTAATTGCCGATCTTAATCTTACCAACCCACAGAATAATTTCAGCATTGAATTTAAAGTAAGAGAAGCCAAATTAATGAAGACTGTTACGGTATGGCTTATTGATAATGAGCATTACTTTAATCGTAACAGTATCTATGCTGAGAATAATGAAGCCTACTATGACAACGGCGAACGCTTTGCCTTCTTTTCAGCAGCCGCACTCCTTACAACGGAATATCTAAAATTCTGTCCGCAAATCATCCACTGTAACGACTGGCATACAGCTCTTACTCCAATGATTTTGGCTTTAAAGTACCAGAACTCATCATTCTTTGCACATACCAAAACAGTTATTACAGTTCACAACGGATCATTTCAGGGAATCTTTGATAAAAGTCAACTGTGGATGCTTCCGGAGCTCACTCAGGTATATAATGAAAGTATTACCCATGGATATAACAATATCAATTTTCTAAAATGCGGTATTTATTATGCCAATAAAATCAATGCCGTAAGCCCGAGTTATGCCGAAGAACTAACCACCTTCCTCGGCGGCCATGGTATGGCTCAGAATTATCTCGACAGAATAGATGATTTATGCGGAATTATTAACGGATGTGACTACTCAGACTGGGATCCGAGCATAGACCCCAACATACCGTTCAACTTTAATATAAAAACAATTCTTGATAAGAATTTATGCAAATTTTTCCTTCAGGAATACACTCATCTTCCAGTATGTAACAAGCCGCTATTCGGGATGGTTTGTCGACTTACTGATCAAAAAGGTATTAATCTGCTAATTCCTATTCTCGATGAACTGCTTAATCACCAGATACAGTTGATTATTGTCGGAACTGGAGCCAAGGATCTCGAAAAAACTCTGGAGGAATACACCCAGAAATACAAAAATAAATTTGTATTTAAAAGTGTTTATGACAACAAACTGGCTCATCTTGTGGAGGCAGGTGCAGACTTTTTTCTTATGCCATCAATTTTTGAGCCATGCGGATTAAACCAGATGTATAGTCTTGCATACGGCACACTTCCTATCGTAAGAGCTGTTGGAGGCTTAAAGGACACTATCATTTGCTATGATGATAATCCAAGCGAAGCCACCGGTTTTATTTTTAATAAAGCTGAACCTGAGGCACTGTTGAACTGTATCCGAAGGGTTATGATATTCTACCTTCAGGATCATTTTGAACTGATGAGAGTAAGAAGAAACGCTATGCGGGTGAGGTATGACTGGGCAACATCAGCATCTGAATACGAGGAAATGTATCAGGGTGCTATCAGTATGAACGGCAGTTCTTACTAATCAGCCTTTTTGAGGTTCACTTTTTCCACTTCTCAAATATTACTGTCTGTCCTCACAACACTATTTGTACCAATTCACTAGTTTTCAAAGTATAATAGTCTTTTTATAATCAAAATTCTGATAAACCTTTTCCCCATCCATCTGATAATTACTGGTATATTTTTATGGATAATTTTTTTCAGAACATGGATGAACCTAAAGATCTTGATTTAAGAACATCTTTTGTTTCTCCTATTACCGGGATAAGTATTTTAATTAATAACTTTTCCCTGTTCATGCTGGTTCTGCTATGTTCATTAAGCACATGTTTTTCTCTGTTTCTCACTGTATTTGCATTAGTAACCATTCCAGTGTTTATATCTATGATTAACCTTATGGTGATTAACAAGGTTCTAGGGACGGGATTAACAGTTTTAGAACTCATGCCGTATGTTTATAAAAACTTCAAAGTTAAATTGCTGTTTTTCTGCGGAATGATCATTATCCCTCTTTGCCTGTCCATGATAATTTATTTATTATCTGGCACAATCTCCAGAACTGCTATGATATACACCGGTTTCGGATTTGTTTGTTTTTCCCTGGTATGGGGACTGCTAATAACCAATGGGCTACTTCTCTGCAATAATGATAAATACAGACTATCTGATATTTGTGTAAAAAGTATTGATCTAATATATAAAAAACCCGCTCTGTTGTTCGGTCAGATTATAGTATGGATTATGGAAATAATGTTCTGTATGTCCATACTATTTTCTTATGTGATTATACTGCCATATCTTGGTATGGGGGTTGGCTCATTATCCTATACTGTTACAACCTATATAATCGTATTTTTTGTAGCTTCATTGTTTATAAGCTTCTACATATCAGGCATATCTGTTTTGCTTTTAAACTGGTATCGTAACGATATTAACCGGCAATAATTAAAGTCCCTATTGAAACGGAAAATATTTTCTGAAATAAGACCGAGGCGGTATAAAATGACAATTTACTGATTAAATTTCTGATTTAACCAGTAAACGCCTTTGCCTCTTATATGTTCTAATGCTGAATAACATCCATCACTACAGGGGCTGAGTGCATATATATATCCTCTATCATCTTATCGCCTGCTCTAGGTTCAACGTCCATCATATTCTCAACATCTTCAAATCTTTCGCCATGTCGTAAATCCTGAATTGAATGCTTTCCTAGAAAAATCCTCATTTTAAGGTATGTAGAAGAATACTGCTCTTCCTTAAAGATCACACCAACCTCTCTGAATAACACAGGAATGTCCCGTTGCACGAGAATATGAGAAATATTACTATTGTCATATCCAGCAACCAACAGAATTGATTTAACATCCTTTTCCCTGTCATACATCAGTACGTTATGTTGCTTCGGCGTAATAAAGAAACGACTAGCATTCACTATAGTCTTATCAAATTGTTCACATGACAGCAGTTTTTCTCTGGAATCCTCATCGCCACCGACAGCAACATTAACAATATTGTTTAAAACCTCGTTATCTGATAACTGATACAGACATACCATTAGATTGTGTGGCACATCATTATAGATATTTAATTCTTCAGTGGAATATACCTCCATCTGAATTCCGTTTCTCAGCCATTTATATTTCACTGAATCAATATCTTTAGCAGGTTTATCCGGGGTATCATCAGGCAAAACAAGACTGTTCTTGGTATCCTGAGTCTCTGGTGGATCCTGCTGTTTACTGCTGCAACCAAAGACACAGCATAATAATGACAACGACAATAATATTTTATTCCACATGTTAATACATCCGACTTCCGTTGCATCAATGACATCTTTATAAATAAACTACAGTTCTTTAATTACTATAACAGAAAAAGCAAACAAGAGAATATACTGACTTTAAAAAACGGTGAAATAGAATTAAGAGACAATGCCATAGCATCATTACACTCTGGATAAAAACTACCACATTTCATGCTATATAGGTTATGACGGTAATAACTTCTGGCATAAAAAAAAGGATTCCCGAGGAATCCTTCTTCAACCAATTAAAAATAACTTAACCTGAACTAAGCCTTCCAGTCGTCAGTAAATTCAACATTACCATCAACATAAGACCAAGTAATCTTTGAGTATGTAAAAGAAACATCTTCCATATCATGATATGGTTTATTTTCAGCAAGGAATGTTAAAGGTGTGTATTCCCTAATATTAACAATAATTGCATCTTCAAGAGTAATCTTAAAATACAATTCCTCTTCACCGGTTGGACTTATACGATAGAAATCCAATTCAACAGAAACCTGTTCCCCCTTACAGCAAGCCGCAAAAAGCTTCGGAGATGCAACGTCTTTGCCCTTGGTAATGGAAATAGGTAAATGAATACGCTGACCTGTAGGCAAACCTGTGTGAGTATCACGAGGAATTTCTACCTGATGGTCTGTGCCGTAAACAAGGATCTTGTCCTTCTTGTCACCGCCTTGATCACAAGAACCCTTGATTTCACCCTGATTCTTGCCGGTAACCTTCATGTACATTGTTAAAGCCATGTTTCTGCTCCTTAATGTATTAAAAAAAACGATAGTCTTAGCTGGTATCAGACATAATTTTCGTCCCAACCTTGTAGGTGATTATATACCCCTATTTTTGGTATTTTTGTGATAATTATCGACTATAAATAAAAAACCATTCCTCTATTTTCAAAACGCATCATTTATCACGTTTTAGAAATATTCGTACCATTTTTTATGAACTTTTAAAAGACTTAATTATCAATGCCTTAATCATCTGGTAATACCGTTTTCATGCTATCAATAATTGTAATTACTACCACATATACGAATAAATAACAGGGAAAATAAACAACTAATTAAGCACTTTTATTCCTTTTGAATATTTTACATCCATACCTGTCGATGAGTTAGGGATCTGACCTTTACCATCTCTTCTGGCTGAACGGGATCTGTTAGTCTTTTTCTTATCTGTTTTTACTGAATTTTCTTTAGGAAGTTGTTTTTTAACGAATTCTACATCTTTCTGATAGTTCGCTATTTCACTGTACACACCACGGCTTGTATAATCATACAACTCATTACTTACAGGCTTTTCCGCGACATTCATACGATGATGTTTCGGCTTATTCACATGCTTTTCCGTCCGTTGAATAACCGGTTCGACTGTAATAGGGGGAAGTGGTTTTGTCTCCTCCTGATCTATATCTGAATTAGCATTAGCATTTTTTAAATGTTCCATCAAAATCTGACTTGAATCAGACACACTGTTTCCAATTCCTAGAATATCCATTAAATTCAATGTTAGATTATTACCTATATTCTGCCACCTGATATTAGAAAAACTCATATCAATATTCATCATTGTTAATCTGACAATGATAAATACTATGACCAACCAGCCAGAAAAAATAATCCAGGGTAATTTATTCACGTGAACAACCTCTCTTATTCCGGACATTCCGCAATATATGACGGTACACCATAATCATTATTTCTAAAATTAATACTCTGAATAATTTCATCAGCTCCTGTTACATTGAATGTCAACTTCAACCACTTGAGATTAATCGAGTTGAATACTCCTGCATCATTTGGAAAATCGCTAGAGGTATAAACAAGAGTTCCCCTCGAAGCAAATCCCCCAAGCAGATCAGCTATACCTGATTCTTCATTGTATGTCTTTCTCAAGGAAAAATCCCTGAATCTGACAACTATATCAGCCTTACTACAATTACCTATGGCCCAGTTGAACTTGGTCTTACCTGAATAATTATAATTACTTATAGTAATGGTTTTATCCTTGCAATAGATATTCATTTCAACAGAATTTGGCAGTTTCAAAGCATCAGGATTCACTTCAAATGGTACAGTGGATACAGCAATATCAGCATCCTTAATACGATACGCCTTACTGTACTGATTCTTTAAATACAGGAAATTAAAGAACGGAAGTTTAAAATTAACATGGTATCCGTTCAAATCAATCCCCTGATAACCTGAATTGGTATTAGTAATAAAGTACTTGATATCTTTTTCTACAAAATTTGTAACCAGCCCCTGTTCCCCAAAAAGATCCGCTGTATCATCAGAATAATCTGTTAATTTCAGTTTGACCTTATTTTCCCATTCAGACTGAACCATACAGGACAGAAGATCATTCATCAGCTGTTGCAAATAATACTTGGTCTGAGTATACGGAATAAGACCGGAGATAGTCATAGCCTGAGGGCTTTTCGGCTCAAGAACACCCTCCATGTCATACATGACCTTATCCAGATCGGAAACATAATCCTCAGCCCCCTTTTCACCTGTGGCATAATTTACAAAACTCTGATAGGCCTTAGGTTTTGTGCTATAAAGCATAAGCATTGATGATAACGTGGTAAAATACTTTTTATTAAGCTCTGTCAGAGTTGCAAAATTCTCCATATCATTATCATCATTCTTTTTATTTCCAAGCTTCTTCAAATCACCGATAATCTTACTGACATTTCCAGCCTGCTTTTTAATGAGGGCATCCGCCAGAGAATTATCTGACAGTGTTTTATAGTACTTAATTCCCATAAAACTTCTGTCCATGTATGTATTGTTTATCTTTTCATTAAACTGAGAAATGAATTTCAGTTCCTGCTCCCCCCTAAGGTAAACATTAAAAAAAGGATTACTGTCTACATTATCCATTACCGGAGCCATTGAAACTCGATCATGCATTCCAATCCCATTTATAGCCAAATGAAAATTAACTATAAAATCGGTCCATTTATGATAAAAATTCTGAACATAATATTCCATAAAGACTTTTTTCTTTAGGTCCAGATACTTCTTGAATCCAGCTTCAGGAAGCATATCGAAAAGAATTTTCAGGTATTCATAACCATCCTGAGTAAAGGCTCCGCTGAAATCATACTTATATTTTCGCGACATTCCTTCAGGTATATAATCACTAGCTTCAACAGGAATTGTCTTAGAATCAATCCAGCCAACAATCCATGAAAAATTATGATGTGAATACAACAATTCCATCAGGTTTGTATGACTTGTTACACTGATATCCTTGTTTGGATAATACTTTTCCGTGTATTTCAGATAATTATCCATAAGATATATACAGCTGTCAGTACTCATATCACCACATCCTAGGTAACGTGGATTAAGAAGTTTCATATTCTGCAGTATGGCAAAAAGTTCTTTGGAGTCTGCCCCGTTGACTTTTGCATTAAAATAACGATCTAGAACAGCATAAAACAAAATACTGTCTCCTAGCATTTCCGCCTTTTGCTCTTCATCGGTCTTACCATTACTGTTTGTATTCGGTTCAGGATTCTGCCAGAATGAAAGAGACATCAGTTTATCAAAATAAACCTTTCTATATTTATTGACAAAAAAGAGTCTCACTACATCCATACTTGTATCAAGAGAAGCTCTGGTAAACTTTGGCTGATATCTGTAAATGAAATCCTGTTCAGTTTCATCAACATTTTTGAGAAGCTCCTCAAAATAGCCCAGTCGCTTCTCACTGATTGTATATGAGTCAGCTATCGAATTTATTGAACTGCCGAAAAATTCACTCTTGTTTTCACAATAGGTTGTAGCGTAACTGAGAAAAAGGATATGAGCCAGACATAATATACATACACTCAATAACGCCAGGTTTGAAGATATTACACGCCAGCGCAGAAAATCAGCTATAGGCTCATATAGGTTGCGATCCCGAGGCAGTAGTTCATGGAACAAATTCTTAAGGAACATCCCGCGACTTTTTGCAGAACTTTGCACCTTCTGATCACCAACATATTGAGATGCAAAAACACTGCTACTCTCTCCTGTCTGCAGGGAAGAACAGAAATATAATCCTCTGAACAATACTTTTTCATGATAGGTATCGCTGCCAAAAGCAACCTGAACAAACATTCTGATACGATCCTGCAGACCTTTTATATTATTTGCAAACAGCAGCAGTCCACTTTTATTTTTGAGAATCACCTGACTGTTGTCCATCCCGGGAATCTGTTGCAACACCAGTCTAAAAATACATTCATTAACATATGAAACCGCTTTGTCCACAACGAGAAGATGACTCTCATTCAAATCTGAAGTATACCCGCATACCTGCTCCAGTTCCTCTGGAGACAGTGCGTCCTTAAACGAATTGAAACCAGAAATAAGATCGGTTTTGGTAATCAATAAATACACCGGTACTCTGGCATTAACAACCATTACTATGCGATTTATTTTCTCTGATATATAAACCCCATACTTATTTATAACTGTTTCATCTGGATTCAACAGTTTGTCAGCAGGCAGAGTAACAATTATCCCGTTTATCGGTTCTTTTTTTCGGTAGGTGGCTACCTGAATCAAAAATTCTTTCCATTCCTTTTCATCAATCTTACCGTCTATCGGAACAGCATATTTGCCGGCTGTATCAATAACAATTGCTTTATCAAAAAACCACCAGTCGCAGTTTCTGGTACTGGACACTCCGGGAATAGGACCGACTTCAGATGCAATACTGCTTAAACCACAGTGGGAAATAGATGAAGATTTTCCGGAATTTGTTTCGCCAAGAAGCATAAACCATGGAAGTACATAGAGAGGATTTCCTCGACCTCTAAGTGAACTGTGTCTCAGGGTTTCAACTGCCTTCAGCCAGCGTTCTCTTAATTCCGTAATTCTGGCATTTTCCTCACTTCTTGACTTCTGAATTAAAATATCATCCTGAGCTACAATTTTTTCAACAAAACGCTTATGATGAGCCCTACGAATGAAATAAATAACAAAATAAACAAGGAAGAAAAGCCCTAACAACAGGGCAATTACCCCGAATGCTATCCATATGGACAGATCTAAAATAACTGTAATAACATAAAATACCAGAGCCATTACCAAAATGGTCACCAGCAGTACCACAGTTCCTTTAAGTAAAAATAATAAAAACTTTCCCATTGTCAGGCTCTGATTATTCTAGATGATTTGTTAAACAGATTTTTCTGGCAATCTCTATGAAGCCATCCTGTTACATTTATCGATAACAAAGCACAAATTGCATATCGATTTAAAAATTTATTGCATCAACTGAATGCTTCTTTTTCTCTTAGTGATCCTGAAGAAGGTGCCTCAGAACCTCAAGCCAAATTTCGTTATGTGAGTTAAGATAATCATTGTAAAGAAGTGAAACAAGTACAGTGCACAGCACCACAAGAACCATAACTATAATAGAAATCAGGTTTATCCTTCTTAAACTGCTCTTATCTTTAACCTTAACTGATGAATTCACTAGACTCACAGTACTGTCTATGCCGATGATACCATTCAGTTCGGATCTGATTTTTGTTATGGCATCAGTCTCTCCCGACCAGTACTTTCCCTTAAATCCGAGAGATAGCAAAAAATCATATAATGATACCAATTCGATATAACTATCGTCACGTTCCTCTTTTTTCATTTCTAGAGACTTATTTATCAATTGAAAAAACTCTTCCCCTCCGCAGTTGGTCTGATAATATTTCATCTGCAAGAGAGACCAGTTTTTATAATTGGTCATCATTATTTCATCAACAAAAAAAGTAATTGCATGGCGGGCGTTCTCCGCAGTCTCTTGAGACAGTCCTAGAAATTCCAAATTTTTTACAGCTTCAAGATACTGTTCCGTAACACAGAATACAAAATTATCCTCATCGTTAACATGCCGGTTACCGCCAATAAGAACCAGTGAGACAAGAGGTTCAACAACTTCAATTATCTTCATAACTAATTCCGGGTAATGTACATTATCAATTCACCATCCTCAGGTGCATCCCATAGCATTGCCGCCTTATGTGAATTAACAATATCAAACCACATATTATTATGAACATCTACAGTACTGTAAAAGCCATGATCCAACTTAGGCAGGCCACCGGGAATACTTTCAATAATCATTATAGGAATTCCCGAAAGAGATCTAACAATCAAATCATTCATGGAATCGGCAGAACTAAGTTTTAACTGGCGCCAAAACGATAAACTGAGTTTATCAGGTTCAAGTTCTGTTCCGCTCATCGATAAATAAACCTCATACTGTCCTAATTTACCCAAATCTGGAATATCTGCATACCAGACAGAATTATCCCCCCGTATAAATCTGATAACGTACTCCGGTCCGACGGAGAGGTTCCCCAAACAAATCCTTAACTGCTGCTGAAGCAGTGAAAACACGCCATATAAATCGTCATGATTATACTCTGGGAATCTTCGCCCCTGATCAACTGCACTTAATTCTTCAGTACAAGAACTTAAAATAGAAACTACTCTTGATAAAATACGCCATACTTCTACAGGGTGAGCCTGCTTTATACTCTGCAGTGTCTGAACTTCTGCAGCGCAGTCACACAAAACAGAAATCATATTTATCAGCATAATCTCATAAGCACTCTGCTGCTGACTGAATCTTATATGCTTATACTTCTCAAACATTCTAGTCTTTGATAGTAGCATAGCGCTTATATCATTCATAATATTCACCAGCAGTCTGCTGTCAAAAAAATTTACCAGAGGAGGAACATAGTTACTGTTCAGAAGAATTCTCGTACCATCGCGATATACCTCGGCAATTTTTATTAGTTCATAATTTGATATCTGACGAATCTCCTCTCCTAGAAAAATTCTCAGATTATACTGCATCAGCTCAACATTACCTGAAACGGATGTACCGTACAGATCGTTTATTTCCTCTCCACCATAGTTTCCCACGTAACGGCAATCGCAATCTGAACTTATCTCATCTTCAAAAATGTTCAGATTCGTTCCGTTTTCATCAAATCTTTTCAATCCAATGTAAACTGGCAGAACCATACCATTTTCCAGCATGTCAGAAGGGATACTTTTTGCTGACAGGTAGGCATTTTCGCCCAATACTGCCTCAGAACCGTCTAAAAATACAAAGTGCCCGACTGTTAGTGATACAGACATATTACTGAGGGAATCCTGACTGATATCAATTTCCTGTACACCGTAACAGTATGGCTGCAACATTCTTACTGTGCGCACCAGTCTCTCATCAGACATCAATCTCTCTAACTGAAAATGCTGAGGTTTTAACAGCATTCCCTGCTGATAATTAATTATGCCTCTTTTCACCTGTATCTCCTATAGTAGTATCCCTGTTCTACTCCAAAAAACATCTGCTTGCTACACTAAACCATTAATCTGAATACCCGACACTCCGTGGAATCACCGTCTCCAAGCCCCTCGCCAATGATGATTGATGGAATAATTCCTTTTATTCTCACGTAAAAGCTATCACCCTTTTTTAAGACATTACTGCATCCCCACGCTGTATATTCCTTGCCATTAAGTTCAAGTTTTGCGTCTTTAAAAGGATAGTTGAGAGTAGTTCTTTCCGGCATTGCTCCCGCAGGTCCGACAGCCTGAAAATCAATATATCCATCAAGACAGGTATCCACACCAAGAAACACTCCATTCCATTCAGTTTCAGCGTTCGGGCCAATTTCAAACCAAAGACCTATTCCGGTCTGATTGTGCACACTGATGTTAAAACCATAATCAGACCACTGCTTTTTAATTGCAGTCTTGCTCACCAGCTTTGTTCCGAAATTATCCACTGAAAAAAACTCCACATCCTTGAATACATCGGACAAATGTTGTTCTTTTCCAACGACCAGTACTGGAACGCGGTATTTTGCCCTTAATCTTAATATCAGCCCCATAACGGAAAGTCCGAACATTACTTCAGGGGGGATCTGTTGATCATTGACAATAATTACCCAAGCATCAGCCACTTCAAATTCACGTCCTGGAATTTTTTTGGTTAACTCCGGCTCATCATAATTCCAAAAGTGGCCTACAGCATTCATACCGTACTTTTTCACAGTAGCATAAACCTGCTGGATAATCTGTTCATTTTTATCCAGTGCTGTAATAAAAACATTTTTCTGCTGCATACAAATTCCGTATATTTATATTCTTACAATCTCTCTCCCGCTCCCAGTTACCCCAACTGAAAACGATTCTGAGGATTCAAGCATCAATAAAATTAAAAAAACGAAAAGCTACATGTTCATATCAGTAAACGGACAACTCCGACCTGCCTTACCTTTGTTGTACAGAAAGCCGGAACAGAACCTCGAGAATTCCTGTCCGGCTTTACCTGAAAACTAATTTTCTCTTCATTCCTCCGCATCTGCAGATGATGTGATGACAAATTCACCTTCATCGTTTACAGATACAGCAATCGACTCAGGCAGTACACCATCCGCCATTCCCTGTAAAACAAAAGTTGAAAGTTTTGGTAGAAGATTAACATTGATAATAAAATCAATATTTCTTGCACCTGTTTCGGCATCAGTACATTTTTCAGAGACTAAATTAACAACCTGATCATCATAAGTCAGTGTTAATTTATTGTTATTCTTCAACATATCTGCCAGTTTATTAAGCTTCTGTACCGTAATCTGTTTCAAAGCATCCTTAGATAATGAACAGTACGGTAACACGGTCATTCTTGCCAGAAGAGCAGGCTTAAAATAATTATTAAGAATTGGTCTTATAGCCTCAGCCAATGCCTCCCCTGTACAGTCAGGATCTGCACTCATCTCAGAAATGACATCTGTTGCCAGATTACTAGTTAATAAGATAACCGTATTGGAAAAATTAATCTCCTTCCCCTCTCCATCACTCAGAACACCTTTATCAAATACCTGATAGAAAATATTCAGAATATCCGGATGAGCCTTCTCAACCTCGTCAAGCAGAACCACACTGTACGGCTGCTGTCTCACTGCTTCAGTGAGCATACCTCCCTCGCCGTAACCGACATATCCCGGAGGAGCACCCACCAGACGGCTTACCGTATGCTTTTCCTGAAATTCACTCATATTAATGCTTACAAGACTCCGTGAGCTACCGAACAGCTGTTCAGCTAGAGTAATTGCCGTCTGCGATTTCCCCACACCGGACGGCCCGACAAGCAGGAATACCCCCAAAGGCTGTTGTGGGTTGCGCAGACCTGACTTAGCATTCTTTATCACAGTAGACAGATTTCTGAGAGCAAAAACCTGCCCCTTAATTTTGTCATTGAGAATCTCTTCCAAATTTATCACTGTGGAAAGTTCATCCCTAGCTACTCTGCCAAGAGGAATACCTGTCCAATCGGAAACTACTTGGGCAATAAGTTCTGGAGTTACCTCATAATGAATTCTAGGGGTACCATTTTGAATAGCCTTTAATACCGCATCAGCATCCTTTACTTCCTGCATAACAGAAGCAATTTCCTCCTCGTTTTGATCCTTCTGACCGGCTTTGAGACTATCAAGTTTTTCTCTCAACTCTATAACAGTATTTACTGCCTCCAGTTCTTTCTGCCATATATCTCTCAGTTCTTCGTATTTGGTATTCTTATCGACAAGCTGAGTCTTGAGTTCCTCCAAAAGAGTTTCATCAATACTAACGTTATTTGATTTATCTCTTTCTATTGACTTAATTCTTCTTTCCAATGCCTGACAGCTTCGGTGCAGATCCTCAACATCACCTGGGGTTGCTCTTAAATTTACTTTTACTCTAGCACAGGCAGTATCGACCAAATCAATGGCCTTATCCGGAAGGAATCTTGCTGTAATATAGCGATCGGCATATTCAGCGGCTGTTGTTAAAGCATCATCTCTTATCTGCACATGATGAGCCTTTTCATAACTTGACCTCAAACCTCTCAGTATCAGCCCTGTTGTTTCCACAGAAGGTTCATCAAGTTTCACCAGCTGGAATCTTCTTGCCAGTGCAGGATCCTTTTCAAAATACTTCTTGTATTCTCCCCAGGTTGTAGCCGCACAGGTTCGTAATTCACCTCTAGCAAGGGCCGGTTTCAGCAGATTAGCCGCATCTCCGGTACCTGCACTACCTCCCGCTCCAATAAGAGTATGAGCCTCATCAATGAATAAAATAACAGGTCTGACTGAAGCCTGAATCTCCTGAATAACACCTCTTATACGGTTTTCAAACTCTCCTTTAACCCCAGCGCCAGATTCAAGAAGCCCCATATCAAGTTCTATCAGACGGACATTCTTCAGAATATCCGGTACATCTCCTTCAGAAATTCGCAGAGCCAAACCTTCTATAGCCGCAGTCTTACCCACTCCGGGCTCCCCAACGAGAATAGGATTGTTTTTTCTGCGTCTGGCCAGTATATCAATCATTTGCCTAATTTCTGCATCTCTGCCAAAAACCGGGTCGATCTTACCGCTTTTAGCCTTCTGAGTATAATCCTTACAAAATCTCTCAATAAAACCTCCGGGAACATTCTCAAGACCTTCCTTCTTCGGAGATTCATCTGAAGCAACAGAATTCTCTGCTACATTTTCACAGCTTTTTGCCGTACAGGCAGCAAAATTTGCTTTAACTTTATCTGAATTGATGGTTCTCAAGAATGAAAACCATTTGTACTGGGAATACACCATAGGATGTTCGAGAATAGCAATAATCACAGCACCGGTTCTTACCTTGGAGAGACCTAAATCAACTGACGAAATCAACCATGAATCCGTGAGCAAATCATTAAGTCTTGGAGAGAATGTAGGTTTTCCCCCATTTCCTACCTGCTGTTCATCCAATGACTGACTTAACGCCTTCATGAAGTCAGCTATCAGCGACTGATTACCTTCAAGTAGACAACCCAAATCCCCTTCACGATGTTCGAGCATCTTAATTAACCAGTGCTCGACTGATACCTCATAATTTGTTCTTGATACACAAAGACCTGCTGCCTCATTCAGTGTAGATGTGCAGTATGATCCCAGTTTTCCTAACAACTGTCGTAAATCCACATTTATCATATACTGTTTCTCCAGTTTGGGATAAAAAGTGACTATGTTTATAATGCTCTATAAATACTAATAGGAACCATGATCAAACTGCTAGAATTATGTAGTCATTTAGTAGTCTAAGTCATATTTAAAGACAATTTTCTGCCTGCACCCGGAATATAAAACGGTATTCATTCCCAGTTTTCCGTGCTCATTTCCCAATTTAATATTATCTCTTTCGCTTACCTCATAACTGACGTTAATGATAACGTCTATTCGGTCAATCATATAAGCGCGAAGTATTTCCTTTATTCTTTGATAGATATCGCCGCCGGTGACAATTCTCTCGTATTCTGATATTGTCCTGCACACTATGTTAACTGTAATAGCAACATCAGCTGTTCTCACCTTTGTTCCAAGATAACAGTCTTCTCCGAGTGTTGAACATGCCACACCAAGCTTATTCAACTGTTCAGCAGGAATATCAACCGTCTGAATTGTATACTCACTGACGGTAATATTTTTATTAACCTCTCTGCGCAGGATAGTCTGCAACCCCTCAGTACTTCTCGGCATCATGGAAAAAATTCCGAGATATGGAAAAAAGATGTATGGATTGCTATGGGCTTTTCTTATAACCGGAAGAGACATTCCGGCAAACATCATAATTCTTTCTATAAGTCTTTCATCCTGAGATTCAACTATACGATTAAAAATACGATATTTTCTGTTCGCTAGAAGATACTGATGATAGATTACCTCGTTAATCATGGAAACAAAATCAACTGTACTGAAGTTGTCATCCGAGACGTCTTTAATAAGTCTTTCCGTATAGTAAACAGGAAGCGGTGATGATGACCCGAAAAGTCCGAGAAAGTTTACTTCGATATCCACCAGAACACCATCTCCGTAACTGGCTTCCTCTATAAGTTCAGATGAAGAAATTTCAGCATAAAAATGAACTCTGTTATCTATAGACTCCACAGGTTTGTTCAGACTGTAGCATTTAATGCTCGCCACATCATTGGCATTAAAACCAAGAGTAAGAGCCGGCTTGGTTCTTATTTTAATTTTTCCGCCCCTACAGATACTTTTAAGCAACTGTACGACCATAGAAAATTCATATCCTTGGGGATGTTCAAGCAGATCCCTGATTATAGAATCTTCCGATTTCCCGTACATAAATCCTGACATACGAACTCATTTCCCGTACTAACATCTATAAAGTGAACTATAGTAAAATTATTTATACTGGTATACGCACCGGCCATTTTCTGAATCACGCTTGCGAAGATGAACATATCCCCTGATGATGCGAATCCGTCTGGATTAAAAAATATTTTCAACAGTTTTCCACGGATATAAATCCCCTTAATCATCCGTGAAGTATTCTCTTCCTTCACGTCCACAATTGATTCAACTTTATGAATATTTATCTGTGCTCTGGTTTTATTGTCAGTGTCAGTAAATACGTATAATTTAAGCAGAGATCTCAAAGCACCGACAGAAACTATGGAACTCTGATTCAAATAAATATGGGATAAAAGACGCCACAGCAGGTTTTCTCCAAGAGGACTTTCAACAGATGAGGTTGGATGAGTAATATTGGTATAATCTATGAAAAGCGGCAGCTTATCCGTAGGTTGATTAATATCACCAAGACGCAACCTGTCAGCAAGAACCCCGTTAGTACAAGTTACAGATATAACCAGTGTTTCCGATTTAAACTCACTGGGAGAACCTGTATTGGCAACAGTTATATAAACATCTATTCCCCGGTTCAGACTTGAACGTCGCCGAATAAGTGAATAAACCGGACAATCGGATACACTCGGATTGAACTGCTCAAATGGTTTATACTCTCTCTGTGAAACACTTCCCTGAATAAACCCTACCACACGATCGATAGAATAAATACGATAGTAATTATGCCCGCCGTATGGATTTATTCTGTATTCCCGCTGACGGTAATCCACATTTATGGTATCAGCCTCATGCTTAAAATAATTAACAGCAGGAACACAAAACAATTCAAAATTAATATTCTTATGAGCTTTATACTCAGCCATTCGATCATCGGTAAATTCAAAACTGACCTTGAACGAAGATTCCTCACTGTTTAATTTGGCGAGTCCCGTCAAATCAAAAAAACAAAAACTCTCGGGTAACTGAAAATATTCCTGTATTTTTCTGAAAGCGCCAAACATGTTCTGGTTATACGGGATAATAGAATTAAAATGCTCTGATAAAGTTTTTACTGCCTCTGACGGTCTTAAAACTATTTTATGTCTAGAATCGCTGATGACAACCGCCTGAAGTTTACTGTTAAGTTCAAAAATAAAATTGGCTGCTTCCCCGTAATCTCCGCCTACATAAATTCTTAAACTGTTAATATCAAAAGTCTTAAGACTTCCTGTTCTGAAATTAAACTCAAGTTCCATCACCTTGCTTGAATCTTCAGAAATCCTTACATCAAGAGGGTAAACAGTTACATTATCCACAGTTGTGTATATACACCGTATTCCTGATACAGGAATACTTAATAACTCGGCTCCTTTTTCTATCAACTGTTCATCAACCAGCTCTTTTCTACCAGAAAATCTGATTATAGTAGCCGAAGGAATCGGATACAGATAGTGGGGGAACATCAGACTGGTCATACTATGAATAAGCTCAGGAAAATCATCATCAAGCTTTGCCTGAATCTGTCCTGTCAAAAATGCAGTGCCTTCAATTAGACGTTCCACATCAGGATCAGCACTCTGCCCCGCTAGCATAGGAGCTAAAGCAGGATACTTTTTACTGAATTCTGTACCTATCTCACGTAAAACAGAAAGCTGGTGCTGATAATATTTATAGATCATTGACTATGTGTGCTCCACTCTGATTCTTCCATCCATGCCCAATATAGTTTCAAAAAGAACAGGGACGATTTTATTTTCCCACATAACACTCATGTTTACTTTAAAAATCAAAGAAATTCTTCCGGAACTTTTTTCTTCCATAAAGGTGACTTTTACGGCAGAACAGCGTGGTTCATAATTCAAAATGGTTCTCTCAATACTTCGTTCTATCCAACGAATATTTTTCAGACCATCACCGAATTTAGATGAGTTTAAATCAGGTAAACCAAGATCAGGCTCTGCCATGGCACTGCCCTGCTGATGATTTAAAATACATTCAAGATTTCTGATAATAGACGCTAGCAATCTTTCTTGATTACTACCAAGCGGAGTATATCCGTTATACTGATTACTTATACGTTCTAGGAGACTTTCTGAATTCATACATTCTCCTACACAGTGCGGGAGAAATCTCCCGCTACTGATAAAAAAAGTAAATTAACTCTTATCAAGTTTACCAACCAGAGAAAGTGTGAATGAAGCCCCCATATACTTGAAATGAGGTCTTACCTTCATTGATACCTGATACCAGCCAGGATCCC
>JAEEGK010000450.1_pt1 | contig 103529 bp, 82 predicted proteins | sample 8958771 | NCBI WGS metagenome assembly JAEEGK01 (sample SAMN16246547, study PRJNA631951) | gut metagenome | biome: gut microbiome; feature: rumen; material: SC-attached | host: Bos | place: Iran: Karaj | collected 2018-10 | reverse complement strand
AAGAGGGTCCGCGAGAGCTCCGCCAAGGCGCAGTTCATCCAAGTCTCCCTGAGGAAGGTCACCCTGACCCTCGCAGACCATCTGATCGGGGTCACCAGGCCGCCCACAGGAATTAGCAAGGTAATAATGCAGCCCGACATCGCAGAGGTCTCTAAGTACGAGGAGGAGGCCTTGAAGAAGCAGAAGGAGAGCAAGGAGGAAGCCTGATGCCCGGAGACATCACAGAGCTGGAGCAGCATCTCCTGTTCCACAAGGCCATCTCGGACGACGAGGAGACGCTCAACAAGATCGGAGGGTACATGGAGATCCTCTCCCATGCGGAGACCGGCGAGAAGCTCGCCGACCCCGTCGACGAGGCCATCCGCTCGGTATTCAGCCTGGTCCTGGTCAGCGGGATGGACCCGTGGGAGATCGACCTCTCCGAGTTCGCCAGGCTATATTCCGAGAAGGTCCGCGACGACGACTTCGACATGATCGTCGCTGGGAAGCTCGTGCTCATGGCATGGAAGATCCTGAAGCTCCAGTCGGATTCCACCCGCGAGAGGTCCGAGCCCCCGCCGGAGCCCGAGTTCGACGAGTTCATAGAGGACGATTTCAACGACGACTTCATGCCCATGCAGGTGCCGGAAGTCGTTTTCAAGGAGGCCTACCGCAGGGAGCCGGTGCGCCCCGTCACGATGATCGAGCTCATAGACGCCTTCGAGGACGCCAGGAGAGAGGTCGACATCATGCGCGAGAGGGAGCGCGTCCGCGAGGCCATGAAGGCCAAGGAGCCCAGCAAGAAGTTCGACAACAAGGCCCACGAGGAGGACGACGAGAAGACCGTCGAGGCCGTGTGGGAGAAGATCCTCAAGATGGGGGCCGGACAGATGGACATTGCCGACCTGTACGGCCCGGACAAGGACGAGAACCTGTCCATATTCGTATCGTTGCTCCACCTTGTCAGGAACGGCTTCATAGACGTCTGGCAGGACGAGCTTCCCGGGGGGCCCATACACCTGGAGATCAAGAACGACTCCGCTTCGGGAACGGTGGTCGATATGGCTTCGGAGACGAACCGAGATGAATTCCAAAGCAGCAGTTGAGGCGGCCCTGTTCTCGGCGGCAGGGAATCTTCGCATATCGGAGATAGCCGAGAAGACCGGAATATCGGAGGAGGAGGTCCGCACCGCGTTGGTGGACCTCCGCAGGGAGTACGACGTCCGCGAATCCGCCATCATGATAGCCAAGATCGGCGGCGAGTACAGGATGATGCTCCGCACCGAGTACACAGAATGCACCGGGTCCTTCGCCAAGGCGGAGATGACCCCTGGAGTCATGCGCACGCTCAGCACCATCGCCTACAACCAGCCTGTGCTGCAGTCGGAGCTCCTGAAGACCCGTGGACCTCGCACCTACGACGACGTCCATACGCTCGTGGACCTCGGATTCGTCTCCGCCAAGAAGAGCGGACAGACCAAGGAGCTCACGACCACCAAGAAGTTCTCCGAATATTTCGGCATAGGGAGCACCCGCAAGGACGACATCCGGAAATGGATCGAGTCCCAGGCCAAAAAGAGGCCCGAGCCCAAGCCTGAGGATCCTGAAGAGCCAGAAGAGTCATGAGGATATTCGGACACCCCGTGGTCATAATTAAGTAGTTAGCCACGGTTCGATGAACGATGAGTTCTATGTTCGGGACCAACGGGATAAGGGGTCTGGTCAACGAGGCCATGACCTCCTCCTTCGCATACCGCCTAGGCAGGGCCATAGGCAAGGTCATGGGGAGCCCCGTAGCGATCGCCACCGACACCCGCCCGTCCGCTGACATGCTGAAGAGCGCGGTCATGGCGGGCCTGATGGCCTCCGGTTCAGAGATCATCGACCTAGGCATAGTCCCCACCCCCGCGCTGCAGCTTTTCGTCAAGACCCGCGACAACGTGGCGGGAGGGGTGATGGTGACCGCTTCCCACAACCCTTCCGAGTTCAACGGGGTGAAATGCATCTCGTCCGACGGGGTCGAATCCTCGCGCATGGAGGAGAGCAGCATAGAGGAGGCGTATTCCCACGTTCCTTCGGAGACCGACTGGTCCTCCTGCGGGGATGTCCGCAGCGAGTACGGATTCATCCCCGAGTACATCCAAGCGGTCGCTTCGCATGTCGACGCCGCAGCGATAAGGTCTGCAGGCCTCAAGGTCTGCGTGGACTGCGGAAACGGGGCAGCTTTCCAGGCCGCTCCGGAGATCCTGAAGAAGCTCGGTGTGCAATGCGTCGCGATCAACTGCGACCCCGATGGGAAGATGGCATGGAACGGCCATACCGCTTCCGACACCCTGAAGGCGCTGGTGACCGCCACCGGCTCCGACATCGGAGTCGCTTTCGATCCTGACGGAGATCGCTGCATTTTCGTCGATTCCAACGGCAGGTCACTGTCGGGGGACGACATCCTGGCCGTGGTCGCCTCCAACAGGCTCTCCGGTGTCCCTGGAAGGGTGTTCACATCCGTGAGCTCCTCGTCCGTCGTGGACGACGCCGTAGAGGCGGTAGGGGGCGTCGTGGTTCACACGCCTGTTGGCGCACCGGTTATCGCTCGCAGGATGATGGAGTCCGGCGGAGTGCTGGGCGGAGAGGAGAACGGCGGACTGATCTTCCCGGAGCATCAGTACTGCCGCGACGGCGCCATGGCTGTGGCTGTCGTATTGGAATGCGTCGCCAAGAAAGGCCCTCTGTCGGAACAGGTTGACCGCCTTCCCGAGTACTTCACGGTGAAGACCAAGGTCCCGTGCGCCGTCGATAAGAAGGCCGGCCTGATGGACTTCCTGAGGGACAAGACCCTGGACAGGGATGTGGACATGACGGACGGCCTGAAGGTCTGCTTCGACGACGGATGGGTGCTTCTGAGACCTTCCGGCACCGAGGAATCGTTCAGGATATTCTCCGAATCCAAGGACGAGAACGTGGCGGTGTCCAGAGCCGACGAATACAAGGCTCTTGTAGAAAGCTATCTCAACGGGCGAGGTCAGCTTCTGAGGCTCTTCGCGTGGACTGCGATTACCTCGTTTATGTATCTCGCAGCGAGGATCGAAGTGATCCCGGCGGGGTCCGCAGGAGGGCACACCTCGACGACGTCGAATCCGGCCATCCTGTCGCCTATGGCGTTGATGACCTTCTTGACGTCTATCGGCATGAGCCCGAAAGGCTCGGGAGTTCCGGTTCCGGGGGCGAAGGCGGGGTCTATGCCGTCTATGTCGATCGTCAGATAGATGCGGTCGTTCTTCACGGTCTCCAGCGCGGTCTTTATCGCCTTGTCGATTCCTGTTTCCATCACCTCGTACGAGGATATGAACGGGATGACGTCGTCCCTGTCAAGCTCCTCTTCGCCGATGGCGCGACAGCCGATGACGAAGGTGTTCTCGATTCCCAGATGCTCCGCGGCGCGCCTCATGATGCAGGCGTGGCTGTTGGGGGTTCCGAGATACTCGTCCCTGGAGTCCAGGTGAGCGTCGATCGAGATGACGGCGATGTCGTCCTTGTCGAAGTTCCTGACTATGGGGATGTTGACCGTGTGCTCCCCGCCCATGGCGATGGTGAACTTGCCGTCCCTGATGGCAGGTCCGACGCAGAAGTTCACCTCCTCGAACATGTCCTCGGGAAGGACGAAGTCGTCGCAGTTCCCGTAGTCGCACACGTTCAGCGTGGGCTGGTGGATGCCGTGCTCGAAGTGTATCTCTTCAAAATTGTAGGAGGCCCGCCTTATAGCGGTGGGGGCCTCCCGGGCGCCCGCTTTGAAACAGGCAGTATGGTCGTACGGGATGCCGTAGATCACGACATCGGCGTCATCGTATTCTGACTCCGCCCCTGCGTAACCGATCCCGAACGCCATTCTACCGTCTCACATGAATTTGTATCTGCCCATGGCGACAAGGTAGAGAACTTCCGCTCCCTCCTCGATCTTCTGCTCAGCGTCATCGTTGATGCTGATGGACAGCTGCTCGAAGGTCTCCATGTCCATGACCAGGGCTTCTTTGTCGGAGATGGACAGGATCTGTCCTTTCCTCTTATCGATCATAGGGACCTGCACCTTGGTGCTGACAGGTCCGACGATGGACTTCTTGGCGCCGGTGAATATGCTGACCGCGTCGATGTTCGCTTTCGCGGATCCGTGCTTACCGGGTTTAGAGGTGGTGATCTTCACGATCTTGCAGGGCTCCTCGTCGACGTTGACGTACCTGCCCTCTTTCAACTCTCTGATCTCTTTCATCTCCCACATCGATTTCACTTCCTTTGTGTATATCTTGACCGGCTTATGGCCGGTAGTTCACCACCCTGCGGGCGGTGTGCACATACAGGCCGAACTGCGTTGCGGACCTCATGTTATCATGTTCCCCATGGTAGCGGGTTCTTTAAATGTTTTGCATGGATGCTGGCTCGGATTCGCGACGCAACCCAATTCTAATTTTATACGGATGTTATGTTTGTTCAAAACAAAAACATGGGCATATGTAGTTCTTAAAGAAGCGTTTGTTTTCAGTCAGTAAGACTAGGAAAAGTAGAACAGGGTCGATTACCGTAGACAACATCGTCGGAAAGACCTTCATCGGCCAGGGAAAGATCCTGACCCAGACGGCCTGAACAAACTTTAAGCTCCGAGGGCATCCCTTGGCGAAACCTCTTGTTATTCATCATAGGATTGAAAATGAAGAGACAGACCCGACCGCGGTTCGGCCGGATCGTCTGCGACGGTTTGGGAATTCAGCGCCTTTTGGAGCGTCCCTTTCCGCCCTTCTGGCCTTTGCGGCCCTTCTGGGGCTTCTTGGGAGCTTCGGGGTAGCGTTTCTTGATGTCGGCGACCCTCTTCGCGAACTCCTCGTTGAGGATGTCTCCGCGGAAGTCTCCGTGGTACTGGTCGATCTTCGCTGCTATCAGGACCTTTCCTGCCAGCGCGCGGGCGATCTTTCCTCTCTGCCAGTACGGGGCCCTGTGGATCTCCGGATGCTGGAAGATGATTCCGTGCTTCGGGGGCCTCTTCCCGGACTTGAGATGCCTGAACATGGCCTTCTCGGCTCCTAGGAGCTGGACGGTGGACGAAGGCAGGGAAGCGAGCCTCTCCAGCCCTCCGGCGAGGGAGATCATGCGGGCGGCCAGCGGGGCGCTCAGGACGGCGCACATGTTGGGGCAGGCTTCCGATACGATCCCCTGGATGTACTCCTCGGTCCTCGACTTGTCGTCGTAGAGGCGGTAGAGGGTGTCAGCGAGGTCCTGGACCGCACGCATGTCCTCGGGGTCGAAGTCGGCTCCGATGGACGAGATGTCGAGCCCCAGCTCCTCTATGATCTGGTCCCTGTCGCCGTATCTGGCCACCAGGTCGGCGTATCTAGCGTCGTGGGCGTAGTCGGCGAGCTCGGGGAAGTGCATCCCATACCATTCGTGCAGCCTCTCGTCGTAGAGGTTGATCGTGGCTATCTGGTCGTCCAGGTTTCTGATGGCCTGGACAAGGTTCCTGTCGCGTGGGATGGGCTCGGACGTCCTCAGCTTCCCGAGGTCCATCATGACCTCGTGCATGAACTTGTCATCGAACCCGAACCTGTTGGGCGTGACGAACGAGGAGTCGAACAGGGTCGGCTTTCCGAGCTCGGACTGCCTGCGGTCTCCGACTGCGAGCTTCCCCTCTACGGTGGCGGCGAGCTCCCTCTCCTCCTCCAGGAGGTTGCCCCTCTGCATCTCGGCCAGCTTCTCAGCCACTCTGTGGGCGTCGTGGGGCATGACGCGCTTGTCGGTGATCTTCCCGGATTTCTCGTCGATAAGGAAGGTCCCGAACCATTTGGTGACAAGTATGGTCATCTTCTCATCTCCGAAAGTTTGGCGATCTCCTCCGCCGGGAGGTCCTTCACTTCGCCCACCAGCATCTGGAGATGGGCTTGGAGCTCGAGCTCCTCCATGCGGTTGTAGGCTTCCACGAGGGTGCGGCCCTGGGTGAGGGCGCCGTGCTTGGCCATGATCATCGCCATGGCATGCCCTTCCTTGGCTACGGCTTCCACGAGTTCCTCCGAGCCCGGGGTGAAGTATGGTATCATCGGGACCTCTCCTAGAAGGAGGACTCCCTCGGGGGTGATGTTGCACCTGATGTCCTTCCCGGCTACCGCCAGAGCGGTGCAGTAGAGGGGGTGGCAGTGGACGACGGCGTTGGTCTCGGGATTCATCCTGTACAGGGCGAGGTGGAATCTGTGCTCTATGGAGGGCTTCCCTCCGGAGAGGACCCTTCCATCCAGCGAGAGCTTGACCATGTCCTCGGGCTTCAGGAACCCCTTGTTCACTCCGGAAGGGGTTATGAGGACCTCGCTCTCGTTGATCCTGACGCTCATGTTGCCCCCGGCGGACACGGTGATCTTCCTGTCGTACAGCAGCTTGCAGATCTCCGCCAGGCGCTCGCGGGCGTACATCTCGTTCATCGTCTCACCTTGCTGATCTCGTCCGGCCTGAGGATCCCCTTCTCGGTGATGAATCCGGTCACCAGCTCTGCAGGGGTGACGTCGAAAGCGGGGTTGAGGGCCTTGGATCCGACAGGGGCGATCCTGCGGTCTCCGATCATGGTGACCTCTTCCTCGGCGCGCTGCTCGATGACTATGCCTTCGCCGGTCGCGGTGGAGAAGTCGAAAGTGGATATGGGAGCGGCGACGTAGAAGGGTATCCCGAAGTGCTTCGCGACGATCGCCTTGTCGAAGGTTCCGATCTTGTTGGCGAAGTCTCCGTTGGCGGCAATCCTGTCGGCTCCGGTGATGATGAGGTCCACTCCTTTGGACATGTAGTATGCGGATGCTCCGTCGGGGATGATGGCGTGGTCGATCCCCTCCTGGTTGAGCTCCCAGGCGGTCAGCTGCATCCCCTGCAGACGGGGTCTGGTCTCCGAGGCGTACACGAAGAACCTCTTCCCCTGGGCCCAGGCTTTCCTCATCGGCGCCAGAGCGGTCCCCACGTCCACGGTGGCCAGAGCGCCGGCGTTGCAGTGGGTCATGACCTTCATCCCATCCTTGATGAGAGCGGATCCGTACTCCCCGATCAGGGTGCACTTGTCGATCATCATCTGGGCGTATCCGTCGGCGGCCTTGACGGGGTCCTCCCCCTTGGAGAGCCTGTCGCACATGTAGTCAACGGCGTAGAACAGGTCGTTGGCGGTGGGGCGGGCGGCTTTGACGTCCTTGGCAGCCTTCTGGATGTCGCATCCTTTCAAGGCGGCCAGGCACATGGCGTAGGCGGCAGTGGCTCCTATGGAGGGCGCTCCGCGGGTGGTCATGTTGCGTATGGCCTCCGCAACGTCGAGGTAGTCGTCGAATCCTACGAGGACCACCTTGGCGGGAAGCTCCCGCTGGTCGATCATCATGACCTTTCCGTTCTCGAACCAGACCGCTTTGATATCGCGTACGATTCCGTCTATTCTCGCCCTCATCTTATCACCTGGCCTATTTAACGCTATATATAAGGAATTTCCCAAACTAAGCGTCTATGGAAATGAACATAACTGTTTTAAACGCAAATAACTTTGTCGAGACATGGGAGACGGGCCACTTACAGATTTCGAGATTTATTACACCCAGAAAGGCTTGGTTCAGGTCTCCAACGAGGTGCACAGAAGGATCCTAGCGGAGATCAGAAATTCTGACAAGTCCCTGACGGATCTTTCCCATTCTCTCAAAAAGGCTCAGTCTACGCTGTCGGTTCATCTCAACAAGATGGTCGAGGAGGGGCTGATATCCACCTACGACGATCCACAGGACAGCCGCAGGAAGGTGTACACTCTGATATCGGTGAGGTTCGCCTATTCTCGTCCTCCCAACGAGAAGTCCATGGACATGATCATCAACACGCTTTCCGACATCGTCGAGGATCCCGCCAAGACCCGCGACGCCATGATGAGGTTCATGTTCCTCGGCCTGGACGGCATAGGGCTGTCCGTGGAGCCGATGGCCAGCATCCTGGGGGGATTGCATGCTACGGCCCTGTACGGCGCCCTGACCGGCTCCACGCTCGAGGAGACGGTCGCCAACGCCCGCGAGTATTATTCCAAGATGGGAATCGGAGAGGTCCACATCTATTCTCTGAACCCTCTGACCATCATCCTGTCCGATAAGATGACCATGACCGAGGGCTCCGCCAAATCGTTCGGCGGATACGCCTCCGGGTTCATGATGAAGGTCCTCGAGGATGCGACCGGCAACCAGTACGAGATCGTGTCCAGCGAGGTCTACGGTTCGGAGTTCAACAACTTCAAGTTCGTGCTCCAGCCGGTAAAGAACCGATTCAGAACTTCGGCTCGAAGGTCAGAAGGGCTCCGTTCCCGAGGACTTCGCACTCCATCAGCTCCAGCTTCACGCCTTCGTCAAGCACCCATCCGTTCCCGTCGCAGGGCGTGGGGGCCTCGGCTCCGCCTATGACAAGGCCGCCGACGAACACGGTGTAGCGGTCCACGAGCTTGGATCTGAAGAATTCCGATATGGTGCGTCCTCCGCCCTCCACGAGTATGCTCTCGAGGCCGATCTCCTCGCTGAGCTCTTCCATGACGGCGGGAAGGTCGATCATGTCCTTCCCCTTACGGATGGTCTCCTCGCAGTCCCATTCCCTGTCGCAGTCCTCGAGGGTGACCATGACGGTCGGGGCGGTCTCGTTCAGGACCTTCGCCTCGTCGGGAGTCCTTCCGTGGGGATCCAGAACGATGCGCACAGGGTTGGTGTCGTAGTTCGCTCCCTTGACGGTGAGATGGGGGTCGTCCGCGATGACCGTTCCTACTCCTACGAGAATGGCGTCGTACTTCCTTCTGAGGTTGGTCACGCGGGCCTTGTCCTCTTCGGAGGAGATCCTGACCTGGGTGCGGTCCTCGCCGGCGATCTTCCCGTCGGCGGACATGGCGCAGTTAATGTGGATGAACGGCCGCATTGTTATCGCCGGGGGCAATGGTGAACCTGTATATGTCTTCCTTTCTCTCGACTCCGAACTTGACGTCGAGGAAGGATTCCAGGGTGTCCATCTGGCTCAGGAGGTGCCTGCTTATGCGAGAGACGGAGAATCCGCTCCTGCCGCCTGCCATCGCCATATAGGGCAGGACCTGGTCTGCGGTGTGGACGTCCATGGTGGCGCCGCTGTCCATCTCCTTGATGAGGTCTGCCGCGGCGTCTTCTCCAGCCTTTTCGGGGGAGTGCCCGCGGGAGGTGAGGGCGTTGCTTCCCAGCATCCCGTTCTCGAACTCCGCGACAAGGACTATTCCTGCTCCGCGGGAGTCGCCCTCGGTTCTCTGAACCTCGAAGTCCACATCTCCGTACTTGGCGAGGGCCTCTCCGCAGGTGTGCATCATGTCGCGGGTCATCCAGTCGGGAAGCCTCTGGCTGAAGCACACTCCTTTGATGCTCTTCAGCTCGCCGAGCGTCTCGATATCCAGGGGCTTGATCTTGTCGATCGGGTCGAGGGAGGCTATGACTCTTCCTCCGCCCTGTGGGTAGAATCCCCTGTCGATGATCTTCACGTCGGCGTGGATGTCCATCTTCTTCAGAAGAGGGAACAGAAGATACTGATAGGAATCGATGGGAGGGGCCCACATGACGTTGGTTCCGCCGCTGATGTCTACCGACAGCCTCTTCTTGTGGTTGCGGGCGGCCAGGAACATGGCCTGCAGCACGAGGCTGACGCTACCGGCGGTTCCGATGTTCATCTGGATGTCGTAGACGTGATCCGTTCCAGGTTTGAACGTGAGCTCTCTGGACCCTACGGTGTTGCCTTCGACCGTGGATCCGGCCATCTCGGCTACGGCGTTTACGGCGGCGCAATGCTGCTTCGATAGGCCGTTGGTGGGTCTGTTCTCCCTTATACGGGTGAGGTGGGTCTCCTCTCCGGTGACGGTAGCCATAGCGACAGAGGTGCGTACCATCTGCCCTCCGCCCTCGCCTCTGGAACCGTCTATCTCTATCATATGAATCGCCCCACCTTATGACTGCTCAGTTATTATAAGTTGAGTCGTGGATGCAGACGAGCCCTACGAAGTTCGGTTTACAATACAACAGAAAGTGGAAGATGAGTGCGATTGCCGGGATTCGAACCCGGGTCAGAGGCTTGGGAAGCATCCGTCCTAACCGCTGGACTACAATCGCAACGCATCTGCATATCTTTCCAGTATTTTATAGTTGAGCATTTTGCTATTTATTATCGGTTAAAGGTTGTTTTTCAGGTATCGGCGGTTCCTGCTGACATCGGATGCAGGGATCGCCAGGGACAAGCTGATTCTTTTCGATACTGAATATGTAACGTTATAGTCTACAGTATAATCCAGCTAACATTTCATTTTTATATCAGTTTTATGGTCTGGGATATTGCATCCATTAAGTCGGGATGCATCGTTTGCCAATTCCTCCCATTTAGCGTCCCGACTTTTTGCCTCCCCACGATATCATTTTCCGTTTCATCGGTGCTGCGATCCCTGATAGCCACTTTTATATACGGCAATCGGTTGGGGAGATTGAGGACTCGTGGTCTAGTGGTTATGACGTCGCCCTTACAAGGCGAAGGTCGCCGGTTCAATCCCGGCCGGGTCCACTCATTTTTGCACCAATGGTGTTTAGAACTGTACATTGTTCATCGACAGTATTACAATTTTGCCCGATTGTGTTGAAGGTTTCATCCAAGTGTACATGGTTATAAATACTGGCGTGTTATATTGGATGATACGTCCAAATATCTGTGGGAAACCCGGGAAGACTCCTCCTTCATCTTTCCGGGATCCCACAGAGGATTGTACTCTTGTTTTCCGATGGTTTCTTTCGATGTTTGTTCATCGAGAGCCAGTATTTTTATAGTAAAATTGAATGAGGTGGTGTACGGACTCATGGTCTAGGGGTTATGACGTCGCCTTCACACGGCGGAGGTCGCCGGTTCAAATCCGGCTGGGTCCACCATCCTATTTTTTGCTCTTTCGACTTTCTATTGTTGTTTTCCAGCGTTTTTCTTCTCCAATATGCTTGGGTTGGCTGTATTTTTATTCCGTTCTATTAATTTAGGATAACCTAAATTATAAATATGCTCCTTTCTGTTCTTCCTTCGATAAAATGAAGACTATGCTGAAGGACAAGGTCAGGGTAGTCCCCGGCATCATATTGGCTGTTCTGATCGCCGCGGCGATGGCAGTATATCTCACCCGTTGAACCGGACGCTTGTCCGGTTCCGCGGCATCGGCTGGACGGGAGCGTCGGTCACAATGTTTTAACATCAGCGCTCGGATATGGTGGCATGGATGACCTTCCAGATTTACAGACGACCGAAGAGGGACGTCAGTACGAGAAGAACATAATGCTCGTGCTCAACGGTGAGAAGAAGGACTACCCCAGCTACTATGGGGGGTTCAAGATCGCATCCGGAAACGAGTTCGTGGTCTCCAGCCCCATAGACGACACGATAAGGTATGGGATATTCCAGGAGCCTGAGGACGGCATCATGGTCGAGGCTGTAACGGCTGCCGTCAAGGCCCAGGCAGAATGGGCGAAGGTCCCCTCGGCGGAAAGAGCGGCGTTTTTCGAGGCTCCTCTGGCCAACATCACCGCTCGTAGGCTGTTCTTCGCCGCAGCGGTCACCGTCAGCACAGGAATGGTCCGCGAGGACGCGGTTCGCGAGGTCGACACCCTTATCGACATAATGAAGAAGGCCATCGAAGACGGAAAGAAAGGCTCCCTGAAGGCTCCTACCGGGGTATGGGCGGTCATATCCGCACACAACTCCCCGTTCGCGGCTCCTGTGGGATACGCCGTGGCCGCCATGATAGCAGGGAACTCAGTCATCATGAACCCGTCCAAGTACTGTCCTTACCCTGCATACCTGTTCTACAACCTCATGGACAAGGCCAACCTTCCCGGAGGGGTTCTCAATCTGATCGTGGACCGCAAGGACGTCTCCACCGAGGAGCTGGCCAACGACATGCGCGTGAAGGGCGTCGTAGCCACCGGTTCCGGAGAGAGGCTGGAGGATCTCATGTTCCTCCAGGTGGACGACGAGCTGGCTTTCGTCAACGAGATCAAAGGGATGAACCCCGCCGTCGTGTACAGGCCCTCCGATATGAAGGCGGCCGTCCGCGACATTCTGGAATCCGCTTTCGCATACAGCGGCCAGCGTCCGTTCTCCTGCTCCAAGGTCATAGTCACCGCGGATGAGCAGAGGGCGTTTACAGACAAGCTTCTGGAGGCCCTGAAGGACCTTTCCGTGGACGATCCGGTCAACGACACCGCATTCACCGGACCCATCATATCCAGGGATGCCGAGAAGAAGTACAACGAGCTCCTGATGAACAACGCAGGGTTCGTCATCGCCAAGGCATCGCCCAAGCGCGACGTCCCCGACGGGCCTTACGTGCCTCTCGCCGTCCTTTCCGGTCTCGGAGAGGAGGACGACCTGAACTACATGGATTCCGGGTTCCCCATCCTTAGCATAAAGGTGGTCGCCAGCCTGGACGAGGCCATGGCCGAGCTCGAGGACACCGAGTGCGGGCTGTCCGCCGGGATGTTCTCGAAGGACGCCAAGGCAATCGACCGCTTCAAGACGACCGTGGACGTCCCGCTGACATATGTCAACTGCAGCAGCCGCACCCTTGTGCCGGGACTCTATGCGAACGTCTCGAGATTCACTGAGTGACCAATCTGACGTCCTTGGCAGCTCCTCTTACGGAGTTCGCCAGGGATGTCAGCTCTTTCTGATCCAGCTTCCTCGTGGGGTCGGCGCTCTTTCCGACCTTCAGTATCAGATGCTTGGATCCGGGTATCGCCGAGGCCAGCTCCTTCAGTGCCGATTCAGATATGCGTCCGGGGATGAGAGTGGCGGTGACCATGTAGGGACACCCGCAGTTGTCCAGTATCTTCACGCATTCCGTCTGGGACTTGTCCAGAGGGCCGTCCACCTTGAGGTTGACGTAGTTCACGTATCCCGCCCCTACAAGGTCGTCGAGGTCGCTGTACTCGTTCCCGTCGGTGATGAGGAGAAGGTCGCGTCCCGGAAGCTTCAGGCGCTTGAGAAGTCTGAAGAGGTCTTTGATCGCCAGGGGATCCGTTTCTTCCGACGTCACCGCGACGCCGTCTATGGAGTCTATGTCGGCGCGTATTTTGGCGGAGACCTCTTCGATGTCCAGACCGTCCCCTTCGCCATCGGAGACGTAGACCACGGACAAGAAGGATCCTGGCCTGATGGTTGTATCCATCCGGGAGTATCTGGATATATACATGATTTTGTAACCGAAGTGTCATATATAAATAAGATATGGAAAAATGTCTGAAAATGAGCCTTGTGTTCGTCACTTGAACTAGGGCTATGGTAATATTTCGAGCATTTTGTCATTCTATGGGAAGATTGAATTCTGTTTTGATGTTGAATATGTGCTTGTGCAATCCGTCCTGGTACTTCATATGGACGGGGCACGTGCCTTCGAACGTCTTCACGGAATCGTCGATGAGGAAGAAGGATCCACCTGCTGACACCGTGAAATCGCCGTCCACCTTCTGGATCTCCGGTGGCACGGAGAACTTGTACTTCATGATGGTCCGATTTCCAGCTCCGTCTTCTCTTTCGTGATCGGAAGCCGCTGTCGAAGGACTATAGTCCGATTTGGGGACAGACCAATACAGCGCCCCGCTTCCGGCTGGCAGGTTGTAGGCGATGCGGTCCTCCTGGAATCTCGGGATGGCCTCTGTCGGGTAGGAAACGCCTTCTCCAGCGCTGGTCTCCATCAGAATCTCGTTCATGTACATGCCGTCAGCGACGAAGTCGAGGAAATTCACGCAGGCGAAACCGTGATTCGGGGAGAACGGCACGAGCCCTTCGTCTGTCTTCACCCATATGGGGAGAATCCTGCCGTTGTTCATCCAGTACATGTTGGTCGAGACGATGTCCGGGTATTTTCCGCTCTGATACACGGAAGTGGATATGCAGCATGGCACGCTTTCGGAGACTGTGACGGATCTTTCCGTTGATCTCCATCCCGGGTCGAGAACGTGGGCCATCCAGTCGTCATCGCAGGTCAGGCTCAGGCAGAACGAGGTTCCGCCGGAAGAGCATATGGCATGAAGGCAGGCAGACGGTTCGAAATCGGTGGCTACGTTTTCTTTCAACGGATCGAACACCGAGCAATTCGGTGTCACTATAGTGATATGATCGTCGATCCATGTCTTCAGGAGAGTCATCAGGCACTCCTTGTTCTGCTGCGCCCAGTCATCCCCCATGAAGACGAAGCTTCCTTCCCCTATAGATTCCGCAGACGTCTCTTTCATTCCGGAGGAATCGAAGGTGTACAGGCCGCCGTAGCCTTCCAGGTCCATGCCGCCCTCCATGCTGTGGTGCTCGGAGGATATCCCGACCATGGATGCGATCATCCATCCTATAACCGCCAAGACTACCACGGCACCGGCTATCAGGAAGATCTTCATCGGGCGGTCCATGACGGAGCATGGTCACGACGGTTGATAACAATTATTCAGGAAAATGCTGTTTTCTTGCTGGAAGGGTCGAGAGGGGGAAGGACCCCGCTCTCAGTTCATGACGGCGAACTCGACGAGCTCGTAGACTCCGTTGAGCTTGGCCATCTCTTCCGGAAGGGCCTTCTTGATGTCGTCCGCGGACATCTTGCTCTTTCCGATGTCCATGAACAGCTCGAGGTACATGCTCTGGTAGCAGACCTTGATCTTGCTGAAGACGGAGATCAGGTTGACGTTCCATCCAGCGATGACGTTCAGCATCTGGGTTATGCCTCCGGGACAGTCGGGTATGGTTATCCCGACCTTCACGAGGCTGGTGTCGGGCTTGAAGATGGTCAGGGACATTATCCAGGAGTCGGCGTCGATGGTTATCAGCGTGTTCTTCCCGTCGATGTCGCCGAGGATATCTCCGTACTGCTCGGACACGTCGATGCAGCCGTCTGTGATGGTCATGGGGTATCCGCGCCTGATCTCCTGCTTCCCGTTGGAGCTGTATCCGCTCTTGAACAGCCTTCCGATCTCCGCGGGCTTGACGTCGATCCTCCTGATCTTGGACACGGAGGCGTCTCCTTTAGCCTTCAGGCTGTTGAAGGCGTCCACGAGCATCTCGCCCTCTCCGGCGAAGTTGAGGTCCGCCATGAGCTTCCACACGATGACCGTGTCGGAGATGCCGTTCAGAGAGATGGAGTTCAGGATGTTGATCTCCTTCTTGGCTAGGAAATCGGCCGCCTGGGCGCTGGATCCCGGGACGTCGTCGAGGTACATCGTGACGTGGGTGAGCGTGCGGTAGTTCTCCTGAGGGAACATCGAAAGGATGATCTCGTAGTCCTTGGGTCCCTGTTCGGGGTGCTTGAACAGTGTGCTGTACACGCATCCGCCGTCCACCAGGCCCATGGTATCGGACATCCAGTTGTCCACTTTTATCTTAGAACCTTTAACTTTCGCAAACTCCCATATCTTCATCGGAGGCCCTCTTACTCTTGCGAATGGTTTGAATCGATATAGGTTTTCCTAGCGGCATCGAACGGCTGGTTCTTGGGGGAGGTCAGAGGCTGGGTCCAGCAGGGCTGTTCTATGTCCTCGTAGTCCATGTCGCGGGCGATGTTGGCGAGGCTTCCTCCGAATTCCGGGGATGATGCGATGCGGCGTATCGTCTCGGAGCTTCCTGCTGTCCTGCCCTCCATCCCCGACATGTGGAGCGCCTCGTCCATGAGGTCGGCCGCCTCGTTGAGAAGATCCTCTGCCTTCCTCAGGGCGGCTATCCTCTCCGATCTGTCCATCAGGCAGCCCTCACGATGTATCTCGACGGCCTCATGAATCCGGAAGTGGCGCTGTATCCGCATCTGGGGCATCTTGCTCCCATGACGATGACCGAGCTGTCGTCGATGGTGCGGTTGTACGTCACCGAAAGCTTTCCGTCGCATACAGGGCAGGTCTCGTACGTCCTCAGCTTCCCCGTGCGGGAGTACTTTATGTCGAACACGAAAAGACCTTTCTGGATGCCTATGCGCCTAATGCGTTCGGGAGTGGTTCCTTTGGACAATCCTCTCTCGACGAGCTTCTTCTCCACCGCCGCATGGAGGGCGCTCAGGGACTCGTAGCGGTCGTTGTCGTCCAGACAATCGCTTATCGCTTTCTCCAGCTCCCATCCGTAAGGCGCCCTCCCGGTCATGAACCGTCATGTCGATTCTGTATATTATTGTCAGCGAACCAGCATCCGAAACAACAGAAATAAAAGCGAAATCCGCATGGGGTGCATCAAGCGGGGGTAGCCGAGTCGGCCAAAGGCGCGGGACTTAAGATCCCGTTCTTAGTGATTCGAGGGTTCGAATCCCTCCCCCCGCACTTCTTACATTGTACATGCCATCCATGCATCACATCCATATAGTGCCGATGATTTACTGGACACCATGGCATCATCCGAACTCAAAGTTCAGTTGCTCGAGACCTTCGCGGCCCTTATCACCGCCGCGTTCGGACTCGTCGCCGCTCTCGCCTGGAACGAGACGATCAAGACCGCAGTCGCCCAGGTATTCGGAAGCGGAGACGATCTCCTCGGCCTTGCCGTGTACGCTGTCATCGTCACCATCCTGGCAGTCGTCATGACCCTCATCATCGCGAGGGCTCTCGGAAAGGCCAAGGCAGCTGTCGAGGCAGAGAAGAAGTGAGAGGGGGTCTTCCCCTTCTCATCAAACCTTTTTCAAGCACCCGTCTTTTTGAACAGGATCTTTTTGTTGCGGTTGTTGACGTAGTTGACGAGGTTCATTCCCGTCAGCTCCACGCTGGAAGGTCCGGAACGCACGTAGAACTGCTCGTTCTTCCCCTCTCTGAGGAACACGGCCTTGTCCGCGGGGGTGCATTTCACGCGGATGACGTACTTCCCGTCCTCGAACTCGATGGATTTAAAGTTGATGTAAGGGATGAATCCGTTCCCGATCGCGCTGGCGATCATGTTGGTCATATGGAGGTTCATCTTGTCCAGGCTCTCGAAGCTGTCGAGGTCCACTCCGCAGATCTCCCCGTCGTCGGATACGCCGATCAGCAGGGTTCCTCCGTCGGTGTTCAGGAACGCGACTATCGTCTTCAGGACAGCCTTCTCCATCCTCTTGTCGACCTCCCCGGTGGCGAGGTTGGTCCTGACGGTGGACTTGAACTCGAGCTTGTCCGATTCTCCGCCTGCGATGAGGTCGTAGATGTCCAGCTTCTCCCTCTCCTCGAATCCGAACACGCTGCTGTTGTTCTCCAGGAAGTCGTTCACGGTGTACTTGAAGATCTTGCTGTCCCGGTATTTGACGAACAGGATTCCGATGATGGCCGATCCGATCATCATCGCGCCCATGCTCTCCATAAGGACCTCCACCTCGGGGATCATGATCGTGTGCATGACCTTCGATGCGAGATAACGGGTCATCATCATGAGCACGAATACGGACATGGCGACGCAGATGGCGATGATGGCGACGAACGTGGGATTCTCGTCGCGCACTCCTGGCATGCTCTTCAGCAGGATGAACACGATGATCAGTCCGATCAGGGTGAGGTTCACTCCCATCAGGACGTCCGCCACTATGGACAGGACCTTTCCGCCGAAGAACAGCCTTCCGGAGATGCTTAGGAGCATGGAGACCCAGATCATTATGACGGTGAGGGTAGGGACATGGACTGTGTGGCGCTCCGAGACGATCGTTATCAGAAGAAGGAACGAAACCGGGACGGTCAGGATGAGGTCTCCGCTGTCCCCCATCACAAGACCTATGGCGGCCAGCGTTATCGTGGTCACCAACAGGATAATGTATGTGATTAAAGTGGAATTTGTAGCACGAACCTCGGTCTCGGTTCCATCTGAGTCCATGTCTCTACGCTAGCACGTATTATTTAATAAATGAACTCACGAACTGTTTAAATATACAACGTTGTTTCGATAGCCTGGAGTTATAATCTTGGTTGGTGAATTGAAAAAAAATAAAGTGGTAGTGGGGACCTTGAGCAGCTCCGGCAGCGGGACTGATAAGACAGGCTCCCGCAACAGCAACAAGAAAAGCGGAAGCAAACCGAGGACCAAAGAGTCCACGAAGAGACAGGCTATGCTTAACACGCATAGGATTAATCCTTTCAAGTACGACATGAACGAGGTTCTGGCCGAGTCCAGCATGGACCCTTCCAAGGCCTCGTCGTTCCTGGCGACCGTGATCGCCAAGGCATCGCGCGTCTCCACGAAAGACGCGAAGGAGTTCGTCAAGACCTATCTGGAGTCCGGCGACCTCACCAAGGAGGAGTTCGACAAGATAAACAGGCTCCTCGACAGATACAGCAAGTTCCGTTGAGTTTTTCTCATGAAAGGCGCCGATGGACGAAGCGGCAGGAGCCGTTTCCGGGCCGGAGACCGAGGACCCGCAAGGGCGGTCTGGCCACGCACGGCGCGAACATCACCGGGGCGGACGGTTGTTCCGCTGACCGGTCAAAGCATAGGAATTTCTATGCAAGCATCTTAGGGGGGACGGGCTCGATGCGCTATGGCGCCCGGGCCTCAGGCTGCAGGATGCGAACCGACTCTGTGCGATTGGATCCGGGCACCTGGACACGGGTGATTCAATGGCATCGGAGGACGTACTTCGCAAGACGCTAAAGAATGCGGACGGGAAGCCGTTCGCTAAGTACAAGGGACTGACCAACAACTTCGTGCTCGAGGATTTCGAGCTCATTGTGGACGAGGTCCAGAACGACAGGGCAGGGCACACGTTCATGCGCGTGAGGGTCCCGCTGAAGGCTGCAGGGTTCCCCGAGGACACCCACAACACCCCTTCTCGCGACATCGCCCTGAGGGACCTAATAGCCAGGCGCTTCTGGGAGTCCGCCCGTACCCATGCTCGTTCGCCCATACCGAAGACCGACGGAGGGGAGATGTTCATCCCAAGGCCGGGACAGGAGATCCTCGACAGGGGATGCGTCGCCATCACCGAGCATTATGTGGAGGCCAGGTTCACCGCGGACCTTCCCAGCTCCGGAGGAAGGGTCAACGCCGAGGCGACCGAGCTTCTGATCTTCGAGAGGATAGCCACAGTGGTCTCGGAATCGATGCGCTATTCCGCTTACAAGCAGTCCAAGCTGTACAACCATCTATACACCGCAGAGAACGCCGATTACATAAGGTCCGAACTTCACAAGAGGGGTCTGGCAGCGTTCATCGCCAACGGCTCTATCCTTCCCCGCAGGGACGACGACCTCGCGCCCATGGTCGACGCTGTGCCTTTCCGCTGCGTTCCCGAGCTGGAGGTTGAGATGGACGTTCCCAACGGCCCTCCGATAGCAGGATGGGGCATTCCCGAGGGATTCAACGCCGTCGTCGGACCCAGCAGGAACGGGAAATCCGTGCTCGCAGACGCCGTGTTCGCAGGAGTCTACAACCACATCCCCGGAGACGGAAGGGAGTATGCGATATCCGTTCCTCGCGCCACGTTCGTCATATCCGAGGCAGGAAGGCCTGCCAGCTCCGTGGATCTGTCCATGTTCATGGCGACCACCGAGGATTTCGATGCGACGTCCGTCACCACCAGGTCCGTCCCTTCGCCGATGTCCGAGCTCGTAGCCATATCGGAAGCCGTGGAGATGGGGTCGTCCCTCGTAGTGATGGACGAGGAGTATTCCAATCCGTGCGTCATCAGGAAAGGATTCATGGCCGACGACGGCTCGTACGCTTCGGTCTCGGAGATGGCGAGCGCCATGGGCCGCGCAGGGGTGTCCGTACTGATGGTCACCGGGGACGAGTCCGCCGTGAGGCATGCCGACCACGTCTTCATCATGAAAGGGTTCCAGGCCTATCCCGTCGATGTGGAGGGCCGGCTGGTCAACGACATGCTGTTCGTCATGCCTGAGCCCCGCTATCCAGTCTCCAAGAGCATGGAGTTCGAGAAGGGCCGCAAGAAGATCAGCACGGCGGCTTCGTCCATAAGGGTGGTCGAGATGGGGGAGCAGAAGGTCAGCGCCCCGATGGCCGCGCTGTTCGACATGTCACAGACCAGGACCATCGCCGATGCGATAGCCGTCTCCAAGGAGTCTATGGACGGTTCCAAGTCCCTCCTGGAGTTCTGCGAGGAAGCCATATCCGCGCTTCGCGAGGCAGATGCGGAGCCAGGGAACACCGCCGGGATGTACCACGTCGGCGTCAGGCCGATGGACATCGCCGCCTTCCTGAGCAGGCATCCGCAGATATTGATGATAAGAAAGGGGTAAGCGGAAGGGGCCTTACTGGCCCTTTCACAGCTTGCCTTGCATGAATTCGACGGCCCTCGCTGCGAACACGAAAGCCAGTATGCCCAGGCCGATGACCCATGCCTCTATGGGGGCCTGGGTCTCCAGGCATGCGTATATCCAGATGGATGCGAACGCTACCAGGAATATCAGGTCGCCGACGACTTGCCTTACCGTCGCCACCGGCTCATCTTCTGTTGTAGGAGTCCTGCCAGTTGTTGAACACCTTGTCGGTGTAGTTGTTGATCTGGACTTCGTCCTGCTTGTTGTCGGGCACGACGAATCCTCTGATGGGGAACTCCTTGTCACAGTAGGGGCATCTGACGTTGGGGCAGTTCTGGTTCGCCTGGGGGCAGTACTTGCACGCGACAGCCCTGGACTGGAACAGGCTGAACTCGTTGCCGCAGTTGGGGCAGAGGTATCTGCGCGCGGCCACTTTCAGGTCCCTGTTGATCCCGGCGGCCCTTTCCTCGGGGGTGAGCCACATGGGTGCCCTCGGGGATATGGGGGTGTTGTAGGACGGTCTGTCTCCGTCGTAGTATCCCATGTCGATCACAGACCCTTGGCGGCCTTAACGACGGATTTGAGGTACTCTCCGTCGTCGCATCTCTCCAGGAGCGTTCCGGTGACGATGACATCGGCTCCAGCCTCTCTTGCGGCTGCGGCCGCCTCGGGGGTCCTGATTCCACCGCCGACGATGAGCGGGATGCTGATGGCCTTCTTCACGGCGCTGATCATCTCGGGCGGGACAGGCTTGTCGGCTCCGGATCCTGCCTCAAGATAGAACAGGGACATGCCGTACATCTCGGCGGCTAGTCCGTAGGCGACGGCGAGGTCGATCTCGTCGCGCTTCACTACCTTGGCGTTTCCGACCTCCCCTACCTTCATTCCAGGCTCGACGATGACGTATCCCATGGATATGGTCTCGATCCCGAGCTTCTTGAGGTAAGGTGCGGCCATGACCTGGTATCCCATGACTTTCTTGAGGTCCATGCTGTTCATCATGCACATGTAGAGGATGCCGTCGACAGCTGTGCTGAGGGCTTCAGGACCTCCAGGGAAGTGTATGGCGGGAAGGCCAGAGCGCTCTTTGATCGCTTTGGCGGTCAAGGAGAGGTTCTCATTGGTGACACCGGTAGAACCACCGATCAAGACGGCGTCCGTGCCGGCGTCCTTCATCCTCTTCGCTATATCGCCTGCGATCTCCGCAGACTGTTTGTCTGGATCGATGAGGGCCATGTGGATGGTTCCCTTGGCGATCCTGTCAAGAAGATACTGTTTGACGGTCATCTCTGATGTCTCCGATGCAAGGCGAGGAGGCCTTGCATTTCTATAAGGGCTCGATATGCCCCACTATACTAAAAAGATACGTTCCCTGTACAAGGACTCGACGATTCATCCGTGCAGATTATCCTACGGTCTTGTACAGGGTTAAGGGGGGCTTTCGCCCGGGTTTCAAGGCTTCTTCCTGAGCAAGAGAACGCCAGCTATCGCGCCGACGACGATTACAGCGACGACGGCTCCGATGATCATGGTCCACTGGTTGTCCTGGGTCTCGCTTCCCGATTCCACGGTGACGGCGCAGGATGCGGTGTAGCCTCCGTCGTTGGTCTTGGCGGTTATGGTGGCGGACCCTTCCTTGACAGCGGTGACGTTTCCGTTCTGGTCCACCTTGGCGACAGATTCGTCGGAGGAGGTCCAGACGATGCTGGAGTTGGTGGCGTCGGAAGGGCTGACGGTCGCGGATATCTTCGCGGTCATTCCTTTGCTGATGGACAGCGAGGGCTTGTCCAGAGAGATTCCGGTCACATGCTTGGATATCGCTGTGGCCTCGTAGGTCGCTGTATAGGTGGCGTCCGCCTTGGCAGCGGAGAGCTCTGGGGACCATCCGGAGAAGGCGTAGGAGTAGCTGTCGTCCGAGGGTCTCGTGGGGGTGCTTCCGCTGTATGCGGGCACCTCGCCGTAGCTGGCAACGGTCTGCACCAGGTCGCTTCCGTCCCAGTTCTTCCATGTGATATCGAAGACCAGGGGCGTGGTGGTGGCCTCGTAGGTGACGTCGTAGGCGGGCATCAGGAACGCGCCGTTGATGAAGTAGACGGTCTGCTCGGAGTGCCAGCCGCTCACTTCGTATCCTTCCTTGACGTAGATCTCGCGGAGCTTCACAGCTTCGCCGAACGCATGGGTCTCGACGTCTCCGACCTGGGCTCCGTCGACGAGATATGTGACGGTGAAGACGGGTTCGGTGGCCTCGTAGGTGGCTGTGTACGCTGTATCCGAAGTAGCGGCGACGATCTCAGGGATCCATCCCGCGAAGGAATAGCTGTGCTCGGCGTCGGAGGCCTTGGTGGGTTCGGCTCCGGTGTATGTCGGAATCGTACCGTAGGCTGCTTCGGTGGTTGCCAGTACGCTTCCGTCCCAGTTCTTCCATGTTATCTTGAAGGACGACGACATGCTGGTGGAGACGAAGGTCACGTCATACGCGGGCATCAGGAATGTCCCGTCAGCGATGTTCACGTCATCCAGGGGATTCCAAGGGGTGAACGGCCCCTCGTAATCTGCACGGATCTTCACGTTGCTTCCGGCGAAGTACATCTCGACGTCTCCGACCTGCTTTCCGTCGACCAGATAGGTGACGGCGTGCTTTATCGGAGTCTCGTCGTAGGTTGCGATGTAGGTGGCATTCGATGTAGCGGCGACAGGCTCGGGGCTCCATCCTGCAAATGTGAACTTGTATTGGGAGTTGGCATGCCTCGTCGGAGTTCCGGAGTAGGTCGGAACCTCGCCCTTTTCTACTGTGGAGGTCGCAAGAACAGCATTGTTCCAGTTCTTCCATGTTATGGTGTATGTCTTGACGACTATCGGCACGGGCGTGAACATCGCGGTGTACGCGGCATCGGATGTAGCCGCGACTGGCCTGGGGCTCCATCCCGCGAACTCGTAGGTGCAGGACGCGTCAGCTGGCTTTGTAGGAGCAGATCCGCTGTATGTCGGAGTCCGTCCTTCTTCCGCTGTCGAAGTGGCCAGGATACTTCCGTCCCAGTTCTTCCAGGTGATCGTGTACGTCTTGACGACTATCGGCACGGGCTCGAATACCGCGGTGTACGCGGCATCGGATGTAGCCGCGACGGGCTCGGGGCTCCATCCCGCGAACTCGTAGGTGAAAGACGTATCGGCCGGCTTCGAGGGGGTGTCGTCGCTATAGGTCGGGATTTCGCCTTCTTTCACGGTGGACGTGGAAAGGACGTTTCCGTCCCAGTTCTTCCAGGTGATCGTGTAGGTCTTCGCGATCACAGGGATGGCATTGTACGTCGCCGTGTAGGTCGCATCGTCCGTAATCGGGCCTATGGAAGGGCTCCATCCGGAGAATGAATAGGTGAATTCGGAATCCGAAGGCTTTGAAGGCGTGGACCCGCTGTAAGATGGCGTGGATCCATAGTCTACGGTGGACGTGGAAAGGACGTTTCCGTCCCAGTTCTTCCAGGTTACCGTGAGCTCGATGATCGTCGTGGTGGCGTTGTAGGTGACGTCATAGGCGGGCATCAGGAACGCGTCGTTGACGATGTGGACGGCCTGTTCGGTTTCCCAGGCGCTCACGGTGAAGCCTTCCTTCTCGTACGCCGCGCGGAGCTTTACAGATTCGTTGTATTCGTGGGTCTCGACGTCTCCGTACTGGACCCCATCGACGGTGTACTTGACTGTGTATCTCATGGGCGAGGAAGAGTAGGTAGCCGTGTAGGAAGCGTCCGATACGGCTGCCGAGGGTTCCGGGTCCCATCCGTCGAAAGTGTACGAGCACATGTCGTCCGAGGGCTTGGCAGGCTCCGTTCCGGCGTAGGCTGGGACGACGCCCTCTTCGACCGTGGAGATCAGAAGGACGCTTCCGTCCCAGTTCTTCCAGGTGATCTGGTATGTGTTCTTCTCTATCGGTATGGAATCGAACTGGGCTATGTACGTCATGTTCGATGTGATCGGCCCTACCGGCGGGTCCCATCCGGAGAACGTGTAGGCGTACTCGGAATCAGCCGTTCTGGAAGGAGCGGTTCCGGTGTATGAAGGGGTGCTTCCGTAGTCAACGGAGGATTTCGCAAGGGTGCTTCCGTCCCAGTTCTTCCAGGTGACCGTGAGCTCGATGATCGTCGTGGTGGCGTTGAAGGTGACGTCGTAGGCGGGCATCAGGAACGCGCTGTTGACGATGTGGACGGCCTGTTCGGTTTCCCAGGCGCTCACGATGAAGCCTTCCTTCACGTACGCTGCGCGGAGCTTCACGCTGTCCCCGACCGTATACGTCTCCTTCTCGCCGACCTGTGCCCCGTCCACCAGGTAGGCGACGGTGTATTCGGAGCCGGTCCACTGGGCGACGTAGGTTGCGTTCGCGGTGACCGTGGCGGATACTGTGGGCGACCAACCGGAGAACGTGAACCCGGGATTGCCGGCGGGCGTTCCCGAGAATTCAGGCGTTGCGGAGCCGTAAGCGACGGAGTAAGTCTGGGCATCGAACGTTCCCTGGCTGCCGGGCTCGTACGTCACGGTGTACTTCACGGCCACCTGGGTGTACGATGCGATGTATTCGGCATCAACGGTGGCGGCGACAGGGATCGGAGACCATCCGGAGAACGTGTAGGTGTATCTCGCATCGGACGCTCTGGACGGGATTCCTTCGTATGAAGGGACCATGCCCTCGTCGACGACCGTCGTGGACAGGACGCTTCCGTCCCAGTTCTTCCAGGCGATCGTGTACGTCTTGACGACTATCGGCACGGGCTCGAACACCGCGGTGTAAGCGGCATCGCCCGTGGCTGCGACGGGCTCGGGGTTCCATCCCGCGAACTCGTAGGTGTAGCCGGAGTCTGCGTCCCTTGCGGGTTCGGTTCCCGCGTACGAAGGCATCGCGCCCTCCTTCACGGTTGACGTGGACAGGACGCTTCCGTCCCAGTTCTTCCATGTTATCGTGTAGGAAGGGGATTCGACAGTCAGGGTGCAGGTGTCGGTGTATCCGCCGTCCGCGGTGGTCACGGTGATCGTAGCGGTTCCGGCCGATAGCACCTTGACGACCCCGTTGCTGACGGTCGCTACGTTGCTGTCGCTGGTGGACCAGGTCACAGAGCGGTCTGTGGCGTTCGAAGGGCTCACCGTGGCCGTGAGGGTCACCGTGTCGCCGACAGCGGCGGAGGCCGTGTTCTTGTCCAAGGAGACGGACGTTACGCTGATCGTCGGGTCTCCGACGGTGATGGTGCAGGTGGCGGTCCTTCCGTTGCTGGAGGTGGCGGTGATGACAGCTGTTCCGAAGGACACTCCGGTCACCGTTCCGTTCTTCACGGCGGCTACGCTGGAATCGCTGGTGGACCATTCAAGGGTCCTGATCCCGGCGTTGGACGGGTTGAAGTTCACTTCCAGCTCGTACTCCTCGCCGATGCCGATGGTCTTAGTCTTCTCGTCGAAGGATATGCCGGAGACGGCGACGTTGTGCCTTATGCAGTAGAGGATCCCTCTGTCGTTGGTGTAGACGATGCCTCCGTCCTCGAGGAAGTGGACCTGCTGGCTGCAGTACTGGGAGATAGCCACGTTCTCCATGTAGGATAGCGTCAGGTTGTTCGTCCTCAGGTCGTGCTCGACGACCATGAGGTTCGGCGATTCCACATAGGGCACGATGTAGGCGTACACCTTTCCGGGGTGGCCGGTGGAGATGGCCATGCTTCCATGGGCGTACAGCTTCGTGCTGTCCAGGGTGGCGAGGACGTCCATGGTCTCGAGGTCGTAGACGCTGAAGGTTCCGTCGGAGAAGACGTATCCCTTGCCTTCGTTGATGATCATTGCCGAGCTGTAGCTGCTCTTCTCTCCGTTGGATCTGACCTTGAGGGAGGCGTGGTCGAACACTCCGTTCTCGTCGATCTTGACGGATGCGACGTTGTAGATCTTTCCTCTCTGCGAATCGAATATCCCAGAGAGGTAGGTGGTGACGGTGGCGTATCCTTCGCCCACGTCGATGTACCCCTTGTTGGAATACTGTCCCTTGAACTCGGGGATGTAGATCTTGTCTATCATCTCTCCGGTCTTGGCGTCGCTGGTCTGGAGATATACGTCCCGTCCGTCCTCGTCGTATCCGCAGACCATGATGAATCCGTTGTGGAACACCATATGGGTTCCGCCCTCGTACATGGTGACGAAGGATCCCGTGTCCTTGGTCCAGACTGGCGCCTGGAGGTTGGTGGGATTGCTGGGGTCGCTGTCCTCTGCCTTGTAGCAGGAGGTTCCGTTCTTGGTCTCGACGTAGAAGTATCCGTCGTGGTAGAACGCCTTGGCGGTGGTGGCGTTGAGGACGAATAGCTGGTTCAGGTCGGTGTCGTAGACCTTTCCGGTGATGCCGTCCAGGACCATGTTCCCTCCGACCGCGACATACTCGTAGAATCCGCTGAACGAGGCGGCGGTCTTCACGCTCTTGACGAGCCTTCCGTCGTCCGCGTCTATCTTGAGAAGGATGTTGTCGTTCTTTGCGTAGATGTAGCCTCCTATGATCGCGGGGGCGTAGACCATGTTCTTGAAAGAGGCTCCCGCGGTTCCGCCGGACCCGAACATCCAGGAGGACACGTAGTCGTCGGGGGTGGGGGTGCCCTTGTCGGTGGAGTTGATGAAGGAGCCTGAGGCGTAGTAGGCGGATTCCACGCGGACGGAGGTGTCGCTCTCGATCTCGATCTCCATGGACGAGGCGGGTCCGGATTCTGCTCCGTTGATGGACCATGAGGTGGATTCGTACCCTTCGTTCGGGACGAAGACGAGATTGGCTATCGAACCTGCCACGACGCTCGTTCCGGAGGACGCTGGGGCGGAGGATCCGTTGATGTACGCCAGGACCTTTCCGTTCTCCGCATCGAACGTCAGCTTGTACTTCGCAGCGCCCTGGGGAGCCCACTTCGCGTAGACCGTGGTGTTGCTCTCCACCGCTCCGAAGTCGTAGAGTTCGGTGCGCTCGGAGGAAGTGTACCATCCCAGGAAGGCGTATCCGCTCTTGGTCGGGACGGCGGGAACGGTGGCGGAGGCTCCCTTGAGGACGCTCTGGGGGCTCACTGAAGATCCGCCGTCGGTGTTGAACGAGACGGTGACCTTTCCCTTTTCCGTTACTCCGGCGACGGTTATCGTGGTGTCATGGAGGATGACGAAGGAGTATACGCGGCACTCGTCGGTGCTGTAGTCGGCCTTGGCGGTGGTGCCGTCCACCTTGGCGGCGTACGAGGACGAGAACTGGTATCCGGGCAGGCAGCGGACCTCGAAGAGCACTGTGCTCCCGTGGACCACGTCCCGGCTTTCGGAGACGGAGAAGCTGTACCCGGTTCCGGACGGGCACTTGACGTCGTAGAGGTTGAGCGCTATTCCGGAGATGACGACTTCGGTGTCTCCGGGAACCCCCTTCAGGACGAACATGCCGGCGATGTCCTTTCCTCCGATGGTTCCGCTGGAGGCGGTGGACACGGCCTTCCCGTTGCTCTTGGCCTGTATGACGGAGTCGGTGTACCCGGTGTTCGGGGTGACCGAGAACGCGATGTCGTTCCCGGAGTGGACCTCCGTGAAGTCCACGTTCAGGGGGTCGTTGATCGTGAAGATCACCCTCCCGCTGCTGACGTCCGCGAAGAATCCGGAAAGGACGATGTCGCCGCACTTTTCGGCGTCGTATCCTCCGTCCAGGAAGTACGCCTTCGCATTCCCGAGGCTAATCGCTTCGGTGTCGAGGTGGGGAGAGCCGTAGAACAGGATCCTCTGGAGGTTGGGGTTGGAGGATATCGCGTACGAATCCACGTTCTCTACCGATTCGGGGATGGTTATGCTCCTAGCGTTGGTCAGGCCGCTCATGGAGAGCGAGTCTATCCTGGTGGTGCCTTCCTTTATCTCGGGCGATGCTGCGGAGGGGGCTACGTAGAGGAGCTCGTCGCCCATGTAGACGGCTCCGTCGGAGCATACGATCGAGGGGTTGGCGGAGGTTATCTTTCCGCCTTTGCCGACGGTGCTGGCAAGAGCTTCGTTGGAGAATCCTACGCAGTCGGACCCGACGGATATGCTGGATGAGGACGGGGTGATGCAGACCTTGCCGGTGGCGTATCCGCTTCCGGAGGGGACCTTGACAGTGAGGTATCCGTCCTTCAGCAAGGTTTTCAGGTTCCCCTCGAACATGTTGTCGTCCTCGAACGGGACGCCGCTGTGGACGATGATCTCGTCCAGCTTGCCGCAGTTCACGAACGCGTTGAAGTTGACGACCTTCAGCATTCCGTACGTCTCGATCGTCTGGAGGCTGCTGCATCCGTTGAAGCAGTACCCGGGGATGCGGGTGTACGAGCCGAGGAAGGTGGCTTTCTTGAGATTCGTGGCGCCTCTGAGCATCTGATCCCCTATTCCGTCGGGGTCGAGGGTGGACGGGATGGTGATCTCGGCGAGCCCCGTTGCCGAGAACGCGTACTTTCCGATGGTCTTCACCTGAGCGGGGATCTCGAAGCTGGTCAGGTTATCGCACTTGTACATCATGTAGTCGGGGATCGCCGTCATGGAGTCGCAGAGGGAGACGGATCTCAGGGATTTGCACTCCGCGAACATGTTGGCTCCGGCTTCCGAGCCGTCATGGAACTCGAAAGATTCCAGCGCGGAGCATCCCGAGAACGCCTTCGTTCCGTATTTGATCCCGGACGAGACATCGACATTCTTCAGGGAAGTGCACTTCTCGAACGCCTTGTCTCCGACGGCGTTGATCTCCTTGGGGAGGGTTATGGATTCCAGGGAGCAGCAGTTGGAGAACGACCCTTCGTTGATTATCGTGATGGCGGTCGGTAGCGTCACGCTCTTGAGTATGGAGCTGTTGGCTGAAGAGCTCGCGAAGGCGTAGTTGCCCACTCCAAGGACGTTCTTGTCGAAGGTTATGGACTCTATCTTCGCGTCGTAGAACCCGTAGTCGGCGACGGTAATCACCGTGGACGGTACATGAAGGCTCTTCAGGGAGACCTTGCTGAACGCTCCGCTGCCTATGGTGGTGACGCTCGCGGGTATCGTGTAGGTTCCGATGTCGGCAGGCACGTAGGCGAGGATCCCTCCGCTTATCAGAGGCTTCGATATGCCTGTTCCTTCGAACGGAGCCGTTCCTAGCCCGGCAGTTTCAGGAATATCGAACGAAGTCAGCGATTCGCAGTCGCGGAAAGCGTAGTTCCCTATCTCGATGAGCTCTCCGAACTTGACGCTGGTGAGCGACGAGCACTTGTCGAACGTGTAGGCCTGAATCGTGGTCGCCGATTCGGCGGTGACCGACTTCAATGAAGTGCAGGAGGAGAAGCATTGGCCCACGATGTTCAGGACGCCGTTCATCGTCACGGATTTCAGGCCGGTGCAGGCGTTGAAGCATTTGGTGGGGAGGGTCATGATTGTATTCGGCAGAACGATGGATGTCAGGTTCGCGTTGTTCGCGAAGCTTCTGGCCAGAGTGTCGACCGTGTACGATTTTCCTTCGTAATCGACGGATGAAGGGATTTCAACGTCCCCGCTCATCGTAGCGATGGAGTCAGCGGTGACGGTAGCGGTCCTTCCGCCGTCGTCCGTCAGGCTGTATTTTATGCCGTCTATGGTGACAGTCGTGCCGTCGGCCTCTCCCGGAACAGAAATGGCCGCGAGCACGATCGTAGCCACCAGGAAGATGGACAAGACGGCTTTTGCGATATTGTTCATGTTGGCACCTCGAATCCGCCGTCGGCGTCTTTCCGGGCGGCGGAACAATTGAAGTCGGCATACGGATGGCGTACGCCGCTCCGGTTCTGTTTTCGAATGGTGCGGCGGCCTATTTAATGAATAACCTTGCACTCCATAATCGGAAAATATCCGGTTTATTCAACCGAATTTTTGAACACATGGTAATGTCTGGACAGAGAGCCGTGAACACGCTGGATGTACATGCCCTCCAACTCCATCGTGTCGAACTCCATCGGGTGCGGAAGCACTATTCCTGCCCTCGCTCCGGGCTTCAGGACCTTGGGTATGGCCTCTCCTGCCCTGGCGTAGATGCGGTCGATGTCCTCCCCTCCGGTCTTGGTCGACCTTCCGTAGGGCGGGTCGGTGCAGACGGAATCAATCTCGGAGAACCTTCCGACGATGTCGCTGATGTCGGAGACCTCGAAATCCGCCAGCTTGAGGCCGTAGAAGTCCATGTTCTCCTGGCATCCGATGACCATCTCCTCGTCGAAGTCCGATGCGATCGCCTTCATCCCCATGGCAGCGGCCTCGATGGCTATGCCTCCGGTCCCGCAGAACGGGTCCAGGACGGTCCCACCGGTCTTAACCGCGGTCATGTTGATCAGGGCGCGAGCGTACTTCGGATGGAGCGATATCGGCGAGAAGAACGGCCTTTCGCTCACCTTCCTCTTGTTCAGGAGGTCGGTCTCGGTGACCCTCTGCTCGATGAAGAGGTGGACTTTGTCGCACATCTGCATCTTGACGACGAAATCGGGCTCTTTGAGGTTGACGTTGTTCTTCCTGGAGAGGATCCCTCCGACTCTGCGGACGAGCGCCTGGGAATCCACATCCCTCATCATGCCCTCGAACCTCTTCCCGCGGACGGCGAACGTGCCTTCCGGGAGCTCCGTAGCCTCCAATCCTGAGACGTTGTCGGGCTCGTAGGAACCGAGATACCTTCCGAGGCTGTGTGTCAGCGAGATGCGGTCCGCGACCTCGTCGAAGAAGCGCTCCTCGAACGATGCGACGACATATCCGGGTCCGGAGGCCACGATCTCGAATGAGTCCGTGACGGCTTCGAGGCAGCCGGATACCTCGGCCTTGGGCATGTCCTTTGATTCGCCGTTGAGTTCGAAGAAGAAAAGGGGGCGGGTCACGCCCCTGGGTTAGAGTTCAGTCCTTAATACCATCTTCGGTGACGGTGAAGACCGCTTCGCCTTCCGGCAGGTTGGGCGAGTCGATGAGCCTCGCGATCCTTTTTCCTGCCTTTCCCTTCCTCAGATAGATGCGGAAGGTGGCGGTGTGCCCGACGATGTTTCCTCCGATAGGCCTGGTGGGGTCTCCGAAGAACGCGTCGGGCTTGGCGGCGACCTGGTTGGTCACAGCGATGACGGCGTTGTTGACGGTAGCGAAGTTGAGCAGGTCGTGCATGTGGCGGTTGAGGATCTGCTGCCTCTCGGCGAGGGCTCCCCTGCCTACGTATTCCGCTCTGAAGTGGGATGTAAGCGAATCCACGATGAGGAGCCTCACCTTCATGTTCTGGGCGAGCTCCGCGGCCTTGTCCACCAGGAGAACCTGGTGCTGCGAGTTGAACGCTCTGGCGACGTGTATCCTGGAGAGGGTCACGTCGGGATCGACGCCGAGGTAGTTGGCCATCTGGATGATCCTTTCGGGCCTGAACGTGTTCTCGCTGTCGATTATGATCACATCGGAGTCGAGTCCTCCCCTTTCCTCGGGCAGGGTCGCGTTCACAGCGAGCTGGAAGCAGACCTGCGTCTTGCAGCTTCCGAACTCTCCGAAGAACTCCACTATGGACTGGCTCTCCAGTCCTCCGTCGAGGAGCTCGTCGAACGCTTTGGATCCGGTCGTGAGCTTGGTGACCGTCTTTCTTCTCTCAAGTATGTCGGAACCGGTCTCGAAACCGCCTATGTCAGCGCACAGCTTGGCACCCTCGATTATGTCCATTGCTTTCTTCTCACCTATCTCGCACGTCTCGGCGAGCTCTTTGGGTGAAGCTACAGCAATGGCCATCAGATCGTTGTATCCTGCTTCGCGGAGTTTCTCTGATATGGCTGGTCCTACTCCTGGTATGTCTTCAAGGGTCTTTTGGGCCATTGTGATTCCTCAATGGAGAATCGCTGGTTCTCGTATTTAACCAGACTTGGGGGTTCACCGAAAGTGAAAAACGAGTCTTGCACAGTTTAATTCCGGGGCCGTTATTCCCGCAGGCCCTAATGTTTAATCTTTCGATTTTTCCTTCCATCTGGACCAGCGGAGCACATTTTCATGTTGGTTGATATTGGTAATATCTCAACATAACCTGGTATGTTTTGTTATAAACTAATTGTAACAACAATGGTTATATATTCCAGCTTTTGTTCATTATTGGATTAAAAATCCAGTGATAAAATGGAAAGAAATCACATCCTCATTATCGCTGTAGCCGCAGTGGCTATTATCGCCATCGGCTGCGCCGCGTTCTTTCTCATGAACAACGGCGGTGAGTCCGAAAAGAAGGAGCAGTCTATCACAGATGCTTATGGAAACGTGATCGATCTGACCAAAGATTACTCCAAGGTCGCTTCGACCACAGCAGTTGGAACCGAGATCGTCTGTGACCTTGGCATGAAGTCCAGGCTCGTCGCAGTCACCAACAGCGCTCATATCTATGAGATGACCGAAAAGGTCAACGGTGTCAATCTCACGTTCGACTATCCTGGGAACATCCCCGCTCTCATCAGCGACGGAAGTCTCATGGTCCTCAAATACAACTGGACCGCCGAACAGGTCGCTGGGGCCAACGCCGACCTCGTCATCATCGACCACAACGCAGTCGCTTCCGACGATTCCAAGATGAAGCAGCTCCAGGACCTCAAGATCACCTGTCTCGTCCTTTACGAGGAGAACAGCTGGGAGAAGATCGCCGAGAACTACAACATGCTCGCGAAGGTGTTCGGCAAGACCGACCGCGCCAAGGAGATCAACAACGCCGCAGAGAAGGCGGACAAGAAGATCATGGACAAGTTCGCTAGCCAGCCCAAGCTCAAAGTGGCCTACGTCTGCTACTGCTACGACACCTACTACATCTACAACCAGTCCGGACTGATGGATGCCGCTCTCAGGCTCGGATGCACCAACGCACTTCCTACCCAGACGACCACCACCATCACCGCCGAGCAGATCGCTGCCGCCGACATAGATGTGCTGATCTTCGACGATATGGGAACCAGCCTCGACTGGGACACGGTCATCGAGAAGTGGAAAGCCGATCCTGTCTGGAGCAAGATCGACGCGATAAAGAACGACAGATTCTACTGCATGGAAGCCACGCCTTTCCAGGCCACATCCTATCCCACCATCCACTACGTGATGGGGGAGGGGCTCGTCGCCACCATGCTGTATCCCGACGTCGTCTCCGTAGACCTTCCCAACGTCATCACCCAGGACAACTACGTTAGCTATCTCGGATGGCTCGACGCCTGAAACCCTTTCCGGGCTTCGGCCCGGACTTTGAAGTGATAACATGACCGATGATTACGAAAGGCTGTCCAGCGAGGTTCATGGCCGGAAAGTCGGATCCAAGAAGGTCAGGGCGGTCGCGACGCTCATCGTTGTGTTCGGCGTCATCGCGATTGTCTTCCTCTATCTGTTCTCGCTCACCCAGGGCGCGTACCCGATATCCTTCGCCGAGGCGTTCGAGCAGATGAAGATCATCATCGAGACGATGGGCAATCCCGAGGATATGAGCGGGAGCATCATCTTCACCATACGCATGCCCCGTTCGATCGCCGTCCTCCTGGTGGGCGCCGGGCTGGCCGTGGCGGGTGCGGTGATGCAGGCGCTGATCCACAACCCGCTCGTCGACCCTTATGTGACCGGAGTATCGTCCGGAGCGTCGTTCGGCGTGGTCCTTATGACCCTCGGAGGAGTGATCAGCGTCGGCAGCGTGGCCACCATGTGGCTCATCCCTGTCGGAGCGATAATAGGCGCCGTCGGAGCGTTCATGCTGACCATGACCGTGGCCGAGGCCGCCGGAGGGAAGGCCATGAGCTACGTTCTCGGCGGAACCATCATGGCCGCCGGAATGAGCGCAGGGACCACCCTTATCATGTATTTCAACGCCGACAAGATCCAGCATATCACGTCCTGGATGTTCGGCAGCTTCGCAACCGTTCAATGGGACGACGTCATGATCATGTTCATCCCCATCATCCTGATAATCGCGTTCATGGTGCTCCAGGCGCGCAAGCTGAACGTGATGCTCCTGGGAGAGACCCAGGCCCAGTACCTCGGTATGAACGCCCGCACCTACAAGAGGAACCTCCTCATCATGGTGGCGATACTTACGGCTTTCTGCGTCGCGTACTGCGGAGTGATCGGGTTCCTCGGACTGGTCATTCCCCATCTGTGCCGTATGGTAGTGGGCGGAGACCACCGCGTGCTCCTTCCCACGAGCATAGTGGTCGGATCCCTGGTCCTTCTGGTGGCGGACATCATATGCAAGAGCAATCCGTCCGGAGAGCTGCCCATAGGTGCCATAATCTCCGTGGTCGGTGTGCCGTTCTTCATCTATCTGATGGTAAAGGAGGGCAAGAAGTATGTCATGTGACGGCCCCGTCCTGAGAGTATCCGACATGGTCTTCGGGTACGACAAGGAGAACAATCTCGAGGACATAACGTTCGACATAAAGGCCGGAGAGTTCGTGGCCATACTCGGCCAGAACGGCTCCGGGAAGACCACTCTGATGCGCTGCATCAACAAGATCCTCAAGATCAACTCCGGCGACGTCCTTATCGACGACGACAGCATTCTGTCTATGAGCATGGAGGAGATCGCGAGGGTATGCACGACAGTGCCGGCGGACGTCTCCCTCGACTTCTCGCTCACCGTCAGGGATTACATCAGCCTGGGCAGGACACCGTTCATAAAGTCGCTCTGGTGGGAGGACGAGGAAGACGAGCGCATAATAGACCAGGCGCTCTGGGACTTCGGGATCACCCAGTACGAGTCCAGGCGTCTCCACGAGCTCTCGAGCGGAGAGCGCGCCAGGGTGGTCCTGGCGAAGGGAGTGGTCCAGACTCCGAAGCTGATGCTGGTCGACGAGCCCTCTGCTCATCTGGATATAAAGTACAAGGTGCAGGTCATGGAGCTCCTCAAGATGCTCGCCGACAAGGGCATGGCGATCCTGATGGCCAACCATGACATCAACCTCCTAACCAGGTTCTGCGACAGGATCCTCTTGCTGCATAAAGGCCACATAATCGCCGACGGGCCTCCCAAGGACGTCATAACCGCGGAGAACATCCGCACGGTCTTCGGCATAGAGGTCGAGATGGTGGAGTCCAACGGCGTTCCCTACGTTCTGCCCACAGGCTCTACGCTGACCGGCGGCTCCATCAGGTGAGATCATGTCCGGCGAAGAGGGGGTCAGACCATCGATAGTAGCTGTGGTCTGGGAAGGGGAGGCCCCCTCCATCCGCCGCATAAAGGGTCGCCTGGGCTGCGACCTCGAGCTGTACACGCAGACGTATATGGATAGCCATGGCATGAGCCTCTCCTCTCTCGTGGAGCGCATGAGGCGCGCCGAGGTGACCCTCCTGCACAGCCTGTCCAAGGAGCTCTTCGAGAGCCTCCTTCCAGAGCTGGAGCCGTATCTCCAGGAATGCAGGGTGATATCCCACGGCACCGCATCTAGCGTGCTGATCAGCAACGTCAGGCCCGAGGTTTCCGCCAAGGCGGCCGAATATCTGGCAGTCAAAGGCGACGAGAACATGTTCCGTCTCTTCGACTTCCTGGAGAAGGAGTTCGCGGGCAAGCCCGGGGACCCACTCCCTTGCGTATCCGTCCCCAAGGACTCCCTTGTGTCCCCGGAGGACGGCTCTTTGATAGCAAATATCGACGATTACATGCGCTCGTTTGTCCCCGAAGGGGCTTCGCGGATGGTCGCGGTCGTCGGCTCGTCCTCCGCATACGACGAGGACAGGATGGCTTCCGAGAGGGAGCTTTGCCGCGCTTTGGCGGACGAAGGCGTCTGTCCGATACTATTCTACATCGGATACGGCAGCGGACCCGAGGGGAAGGCCATCGACCTGTGCGAAGTCGTCAGGAAGTATTGTTTCCGCGACGGATCCCCGATCATATGGGCGATAGTGAAGCCTTCGCGCTGCTCTCTGAAGCATGGCGCGGAGGGAACGAGATGGATCGAGGAGCTCGATATCCCCGTGTTCCAGCCTGTTATGCTGTCCTATTCGAGCCTGCAGGAATGGATGGAAGGCGACGGGATCACGAGAGAGGTCGCGTTCCAGGTGTTCGGTCCGGAGCTGGAAGGCGCCATCTCGCCGATCGTCATGGGCTCGGACATAGGCACGGAGAGGTCCGACTCCACCGTCAGGACGACCTTGCCGGAGCGTATGAGGAAGATCGCCGCAAGGGTCAGGAGCGTCTGCGACCTCCGTTCCAAGCCCAATCCAGAGAAAAAGGTGCTGATAGTCCTGAACAACTTTCCGTGCATGGGCGCGGAAGCGAACGTCGGGAACGCCATCGGGCTGGACGCCCTGGAGAGCACGGTCCGTCTCATGAGGTCCATGGCCGCCGTCGGATACGATGTTGACGTTCCGTCTTCCGGAGAAGACCTTCGGAGGACGATATTCGAGAAGAAGGCCGTCTCCGATTTCAGGTGGACATCCGCATCGGACATCGCCCATAGCGGCGGCGCGATGTACCAGATGGATTACAGGGAATACAGGGAGTTCTTCGATTCCCTCCCAGAGAGCAACAAGGAGGACATGCTCCGGACCTGGGGCGAGCCTCCAGGGTCCGCCATGGTATACGAGGGGAGGATATTGATTCCGGCCGTGTCCTTCGGGAACGTCACGGTCGCGGTCCAGCCCAAGCGCGGATGCTACGGCTCGAGATGCGACGGGGAGGTCTGCAGGATCCTCCATGATCCGAACTGCCCTCCGACCCATCAGTTCCTTGCTTTCTATCGTTATTTCGAGACGATCTGGGGCGCGGACGCCATCATCGACATGGGCGCCCATGGCCTGGCCGAGAACCTTCCGGGAAAGGGCGTAGGGCTCTCCAGCGGGTGCTATCCCGACATCGTCGCCGGATCGGTGCCTACGATCTATCCGTACTGCTGTTCTGCAGGATTCTCGGGGCTGGGGGCCAAGAGGCGCCTGTACGCGGTCCTTACGAGCCACATGGAGCCCGTATCCGAGAGGACGAGGCTGTACGGTCCGTTCCAGGAGCTGGATTCCATGCTGTCGGACCTGTCTTCTGCCCAGGGGTCACCTGAGAGGTCGGAGGCTCTGCGCGAGATGCTGGTCGCCAAGGCGTCGGAATGCGGTTTCGACGCGTCCGGCCCCCTGGAGGAGTGCGTCCGTGCGGTGCGCGAGCAGCTGTCCCGCATTACGACTTCGTTCGTCAACAAGGGGCTCCACGTTCTTGGGGAGACGCCTTCCGATGACGATCTCGCCGACCTGGTGGCCTCGGCCATGTCCTCAGGAAGCTCGGAGGCGTCCCTTCCCGGCCTCTGCGCCCGTATCAGAGGGATGGACCTCCCCGAGCTGGTCGGGGACAGGGGAGCCAACAAGGACGCGATAGAATCCGTCTACGAGGATTCCCGTTCCGTCGTCGACCTGGTTCTCCGGGGAGAGCCTGCCCGGAAGCATTTCCAGACTGCCTATGGACTGACGCCGAGCGTGTCGCAGGAGCAGGAGCTGGCAGGCTTCGCATCGAGGATGGAGAGGCTATGCCAGTCGGTAAGGGAGTCGGACGAGATCGGCGCGGTTCTTAACGCTTTGAACGGAGGATTCGTTCCTGCAGGTCCCTCGGGCTCGCTGGCGGACGGCAACGACAGGGCGGTTCCCTCCGGACGCAATCTTCATGGGAAGGGGACCGACAACATGCCTACCCGCACGGCATGGGCCACCGGGAGCAGGATCGCCGATCTCACGGTGGAGAGGTATCTCGAGGAGCACGGGGAGCATCCCGAGAGCATAGGGCTGTTCTGGATGCTGACGGACCACATATCCACCGGCGGGGAGAGCATGTGCCAGATGATGCGCCTTCTGGGAACGGAGCCCCGCTGGGAGCCCGACGGGAAGTTCGCCGGATACAGGATCCTTCCGCTGGAAGAGCTCGGTCGCCCCAGGGTGGACATCTCCGTCGACATATCGTCGCTCATCAGGGACGGCCTCAGGAGCTCCGTCGATGTCATCGATTCGATCATAGACGAGGTCTCGGACCTGGACGAGCCCCTGGACCTCAATCCTGTGAGGAAGCATACGCTGGAGTCCATCAAGAAGGGCCTGTCGGAGTACGAATCGAAAGCCCGCATATTCGGGGCGCCGCCCGGCTCTACCTCGTCGGCCGTGAGCCTGGCGATATACGCCGGCGCTTGGAAATCCAAGAAGGACCTGGCCGAGATCTTCCTGAGCTCCAACGGATACGCCTATGGTGGAAAGAAGAACGGGGTGAAGATGATGAAGCAGTTCGCCAACGTCCTCGCCAGCGTATCGGTCTCGGTGAACTCCGGAGTCTCCCGCAGCACGGATCCCCTGGACGGGTCCACCATTCTGGGGGATATCGGAGGCCTCGCCGCCGCTTCCCAGTATCTGTCCGGGAAGAAGGTCGAGATGTACAGCGCCGACAGCTCGGACAAGTCCGACGTCTTCGTCGAGGGGATGGACGCGAGGATCGTCCGCGCCACTAGCGCCAGGCTGTTCAATCCCAGGTGTATCTCGGAGATGAAGGCCAACGGATACAGGGGAGCCAGCGAGATAGGCTCCATGGTCACGGTGCTCTTCGGATGGCAGTCCACGTCGGGAGCGGTGAACGATAAGGTCTTCGACAAGGTGGTCGAGACATATGTCGAGGATCGCGAGAACAGGGATTTCCTGGCAGGGAGCAACATCCATGCCCTGGAGGAGCTCGAGAGACGCCTTCTCGAGGCGGAGAGCAGGGGCTTGTGGAAGGCTTCCGAGGACCTGCTGGAGATTCTCCGGAACGATTACCTGGACCTGGAGGCCGACCTGGAAGAGTCTTCGGGCGACGGTGAGAAGCAGGGCGGGAGCGTGGATGTGTTCACTTCAGACGATCTGGAGGAGTGGAGGGCCAAGCTTTCCGATGCGATAGAGGCCGTCGAATCCTTCGTTGACGATGCCGAAGGCTCTGTAAAGCAGAAGCGGGCCTGATCTTCTCTCAGATGGCGAAATCGGAGCGCTCCCCGTCGATGAAGACGGATATCGCAGAATCCTGCAGATCGTACACGGACACGCGGGTGACCGGGGCCTTCCTAGGGCATCCGGCCAACTCCATGAGGGATGCCATGCTGTTCGCGCCCTCCACCTGGGGGAGGCCCTTCTCGATAGCCCTGAACTCTTCAAGACCGCAGGTGCGTCCCTGGAGGTCGGCTTCCGTCTCGAACCCTGACACGTAGAAGCTCGTGAGGACGTCCGAGCCGTAGGTGACGGTCATCCTGTCGTCTATGAACTCGATCGCCGCAGAGCGCGTCCTGTCGCAGAGCAGGAGGTGGCATTCTCCGCCGGAGCAGTAGACGTCTTTCTCGGACAGCATCCTTACGGCCATGCCGACCGAATCGGCGTTGTCAAGCAGGAAACGCACTGCCATGGACGCGTTGAGACGGTCCTTCCCCGACGCCGTTCCGGAGGTGACGCCCTTGTCCTTCACGCATATGTCGCAGATGCAGCACGCCAGCCCTGCGTCGTTCACGCCCTCGGTGACCAGGAGCGTGGAATGGGTTCCGACCGGAGCGATGCCGATGGAGGCGTGGCGGCCCGCATAATCCGGGACCAGGACGATCTTCTCCTCGGCTTCCACGCTGCAGCAGGTGCCGAAAAGGTCCTTGTTGCAGGCGGCGGTCCCTATGGGAGCGTCGAGGCTGTGCTCGTCTATGTATCTGCGTCCCTCTTCCCAGTCGTAGTCGTCGCAAATGGTCGCTTTCATTCGATGTCACCGGTCTTGGCCTTGCATGGAGCGTCATCGGACAGCAGCCTCTCCGCTATGCGGGTCAAGGGAACGAACTCGAAGTAGCGGTCGTAGACCTTGGTCGTTATGAAAGCGACGAAATAGCCTGTGACGAACGCAGACACGAGGGTTCCCAGTCCGAGATCCACGATCGTCCCGAGGGCGAGATAGCAGATCACAGCGGAAAGCGCTATGCAGGTGAGGTCGAAAGTGGTCTTCATCACCTTGTACTTTATCCTGTAGGTGATGACGACGTCGCGGATGAACAGGTCCACCGGGAGAAGTGGGATGTAGCATCTCATGAAGAACGAGACCCCGAAGAACAGCAGGACATGGGCGACCACTATGTAGACGAGGTCGAGCTCGGCGGATTTGGGAAGGTCCGCGAGGGTAGCCTTCATGAAGTTCAGAAAGAATCCGAACAGGATCGTCACCACGATGGAGAAGGCGTAGCTGGCGCTCAGCTTCTTCGTGACCATTACGCATAAGCACACCAGGACTAGCTGGTAGATGATGTTCCACGTTCCGAAGTCGAGGAAAGGCAGCGCATAGCTGACCATTAGCGGTATAGACGATATGACCGTCACTCCATATCCGCTCTGAATGAACAGGCAGACCGCGAACGCCACCAACAGAAGGCCGCACAGAAGCGCGAGCTCGCATGGGAATCTTACTTTTCCTCTATCGCTCAGAATACCATCTTCGTTCGGCGTAATGCGAGGTTGTTGTTAAAAATGATTGTTTTGTGATAAACTGTTTTAGATTTTTGATTTAGAATACAAGAAATAAGAACAATCGCTGTTTTTAAGGAAGCTTGCTTACACGATCTAGTTCGATAGAACGGGAACACATTAAGCAGCCTATTGCGAGGTCCGAGCCAGTCTTCGATGCAGGGCCGAACTCGTCGCATCTGTAGGGAAGGGGCGTCGCGTCCTTCTGATCCCTTCGTAGATTATCCTCATGTTCTTGCCGGACAGATCGGAGAAGTACATCCCGTGGATCCTGACTTCGGAGAATCCCGCCTCCTCCATCATCGCCACCATCTCCTTCTGGGTGTAGTATCTGACGATGCATTCGTCCTCTCCGTACCTGTAATGCATCGTCTTGTCACCGTCGTCCCAGTACGTGTCGGCGCTTCTGTCCTGCGGATAGCGTCCGCGCATCTCGTCTATGTTCTCGACTTCGATGAGGAGCTGCCCCCCTTCCGCGAGGCAGTCGTGGAACCTCCTCAGGAGGGGGATGTTGTCGTCCTCGCCGTAGAATCCGAAGCTGTTGTGCCAGTTGAGTATCGCGTCTTGCCCTTCAGGAAGGTCGGATGTCAGCATGTCCCCGACCATGAAAGCCGGATTGCCGGAGGCCGTCCCGCTTCTCGCCTTCTCTATGAAGCGTTCGTTCACGTCGATCCCGGTCATGATCGCCCCGCGTTGCGCGAGCTGGTGGCACATCTCCCCTCTCCCGCAGGGGCAGTCGAGGATGCGGAGCCCTTCGACGCCGCCGAAATGCTCGACTATCGATTCGGTGTCGGAAGCGTAGTCGATGATGCCGTCGAACCATTCCTCGTCCTCGGGGATGTCCGGCCTCTCTCCGATGTTGTAGCGCATCTGGAATCGAAAAAGGAAAGGAGCCCCCGGAGGGGCCTGGTTTCAAAGGTACTTGTTCTGCCTCATCCTCTCGAGGGCGATCTTTATGCGCTCGACAGGCTCGGTGACGGTCATCCTGATGTATCCGTCCGCGGACTCGCCGAACCCGGATCCCGGGGTGACGATGACTCCGATGTCGATCATCTTCTGTGTGAACTCGGCGGAGGACATCTTGCAGTCGAACCAGACGTAGAAGGTTCCCTTGGGCATCTTCACGTCGAATCCGAGCTCTCTGAGCCCGTCCACGAGGACCTTCCTCCTCTCGGCGTAGACGGCCATGTTGTCAGCGATGACCTTGGGCAGCTTGCCGTCGTCCCCGTACAGCTCCAGCGCCTTGATGGCGGCCTTCTGGATGAAGATGGGGGCTCCGGAGTCGGTCTGTCCCTTGCACTTCTTTAGTCCGGCGACGAGGTCGGGGTGTCCCACCGCATATCCGAGGCGGAATCCGGTCATGTTGAACGTCTTGGAGAACGAGCCGAACTCGATGCAGTCGGGTCCTGCCTGGAGCGCGGAGGGCGCCTGGTACCCGTCGTAGCACATCTCGGAGTAGGCGTTGTCGTAGCACATGATGGTGCCGTTGAGCTGGCACCACTCGTACACCTTCTTCAGGTACGCGAGGTCGCAGGTGGCTCCGGTGGGGTTGTTCGGATAGTTCAGGTAGAGCATCCTCGCTCCCTCGGGGCACTCGTCCACGTCGAGGAGCCAGTCCTTCTCGGCCCTCAGGGGGACCTTCACGCATTTGGCCTCGTTGAAGACGGTGGCTGCTCCGGAGTACACGGGGTATCCGGGCGACGGCGCGACTATGGTCTCCCCTTCGTTGACGAAAGCCTGGGCGATGTTGAAGATGGCCTCCTTCGATCCTATGGTGATGCATACCTGGGTGTCGGGGTCTATGTCGAGCCCGTACCTCCTCTTGTACCATTTCGCCACTGCCACGCGGAGGTCCTTCTCCCCCGCGGACGAGGAGTACTTCTGGTTCTCGTTCACGTACGCGGCTTCGCACATGGCGTCCACTATGCACTTGGGCGTGGTGAGGTCGGGGTCTCCGATCCCGAAGTCAATCATGTCCCATCCGGCCGCCCTCTTCTCGGCGGACAGCTTCTCCAGCCTCACGAAAAGGTAGGGTGGTATCTGTTTCAGCCTCTCGGCCTGTTCGAATCCCATTTCAAATCTCCTTCAGATTGTTCCCTCGAACACCAGCTCGGCAGGTCCTTCCATGAGGACGTACCCCAGGTCCCTGTCGACAGTTATCTTGAGCCATCCGCCCGGCAGATGCACGTCCACCGGCTCTCCGAACGGGACGAATCCCTGGAGGGCCGCCGCCGTTGTGGTGGCGCAGGCTCCGGTGCCGCAGGCGAGGGTCCATGCGGCGCCTCTTTCGTAAACTCTTATATCTATCTTGCCGTCGTCGATGCTGCAGAATTCGACATTGGTCTTGCGGGGGAAGAACGGATGCTTCTCCAGGATCGGTCCGAGCCTGTCCACGGTGGCGTCGTCCATGGGCGTGAACGTGATGAAGTGGGGGTTGCCCATGGACACCGCGCTGGCGGTGAACTTCACTCCGTCAGCCTCGAAAGGCTGTCCGATGAACCTTCCGTCGTGGTCCACGGGAACGGTCCTCCCGTCGAGTATGGGCGCTCCCATGTCTATGCGGACGGTCTTGACCTTCCCGTCCTCGACCTTGACATCGGCCTTCAGGTTTCCGGCCAGGGTGTGGATCGAGAACGAATCCTTCTTCACGATGCCGAAGTCGTAGGCGTGCTTGGCGACGCATCTGATGCCGTTCCCGCACATCTCCGCCTCGCTGCCGTCCGCGTTGATGATCCTCATGGTGATGTCGGTGCTCTCTCCGGGCATCACGTACAGGACGCCGTCCGCTCCGACGCCGTAGTGGCGGTCGCAGACCTTCTTGCACCATCCCGCGTCGATCTCCAGGCTTCCATCGGACCCGTCCAGCAGGACGAAGTCGTTGCCGATCCCCTGGTATTTCCAGAACCTCATCTCATGAGCCTCTCGGGGATGATCTGGTGCCTCCACTGCTCCTCCACGGTCTCGGCCTCGCGGATGAGCTCCGCCTTTCCGTCGTTGACGAGCACCTCCCTGCAGAGGGGTCTGGAGTTGTAGTTGCTGCTCATGGAGAATCCGTACGCTCCGGCGTTGTAGACGGCGACGATGTCCCCCTCGGCGGGGTCGGGCAGGACGCGGTCGTGGGCCAGGTAGTCTCCGGACTCGCAGATGGGGCCGACGACGTCGTACTTGCTGGTGCACGCCTTGCCGAACTTGTTGGCGAGGGCGACGTAATGGTACGAGTCGTACATGGCGGGCCTGATGAGCGTGTTGAATCCGGCGTCGCATCCGACGTACTTCTTGGTGCCGGCGTCCTTGACGTCGTTCACCCTGGTGAGCAGGACGGTGGTGTCGCAGACGATGTACCTTCCAGGCTCGAGGATGAGGGTCTTGACGTCGGTCTCCTCGGTGATCATGTCGGTGAGGTTCATGGCGAGCTCCCCTATCTCCATCTCGTCCTCCTGGGGCTTGTACGGGACGCCTATCCCGCCTCCCATGTCGATGAAGTCCAGGTCGATGCCGAGCTCGGAGATCTCGTTGACGAGGTCGATGAGGACCTCCATCATGTCCATGAAGGGCTCGACCGTCTGTCCTCCGGATCCGATGTGGGCGTGGATGCCCTTGATGTCGAATCCGAGGTCCTTCGCCCTGGCATAGGTGCTGATGACCTCGTCCAGAGGGATCCCGAACTTGGCTCCCTTGTTGCCGGTGATGACCTTGGCGCCGTGCCCGGACCCGACTCCGGGGGTGATCCTGAACGATACGGGGTATCCGGGAGCAATCTCAGCCAGCCTCTCCATCTCGGAGATGGAGTCCAGGTTGATCATCACTCCGAGGTCGGAGACCTCCTTGAGCTCCTGGTTGCTGACGTTCACTCCGGTGTACATGATCCTGTCGGGGCTGTATCCGGCCTTGAGGCAGGTCTTCACCTCTCCGATGGAGACCGCGTCGATGCCGGAGCCTTCCTGCTCCAGGATCTTGAGGATGGCCAGGTTGGTGTTGGCCTTGCAGGCGTAGTGGATCCTGGTGTCCATGTACTTGGAGAACGCTCCGTAGATGTTGCGGTAGTTCTCCCTGAGCCTCTGCTCGTCCGTGACATAGACGGGGGTCCCGAACTCGTCGGCGATCTCCACAGCGGACTTGCCGCCGATCATCATGACGCCGTCCTTTCCTTCGAATTCGCGCATCATCTTCGCTCACCTATGTACTTCTTGTGCAGTATCTTGACGACGTCTATGACCTGGCCCATGGGGACCACGAAGTTCAGCGAGACTTCGGAGGCTCCTTCGGAGATCATCTCGACGTTGGCGTTGGCCTCCTTCACGGCGGAGAATATGTCTCCGGAGACGCCGCGCTTGCCCAGGAGGTTGTCCCCTACGGCGCAGATCAGGGCGACGTTGTTCTTCACGTCGATCCTCTCGATGTCGTAGCCCTCGATGCCGTTGAGCTGCTTGAGGGTGTTCTTGACGTCGTTGCTGCTCACGAGGAACGCGAAGGTCGAGAGCGATGTGGAGATGGAGTAGATGATGGTGTCCGCCGCGGCGATCCTGTCGAGGATCTTGGAGACCATCGCGGGCCTGTACGCCATTTCGGCGGAGCTTATGGTGATGATCGACAGGTCGGTCTTCGCGGCTACGCTCCTGAGGAGGTCGTTCCTGGGCTTCCTGAGGTGGTGGATGAGGGTTCCGGGCTCCTCCGGCTTGAAGGAGTTCCTGACCTTGAGCGGGATGTGCTTGACCCTGACGGGCTCGATGGTCCTGGGGTGGAGGACTTTGGCTCCGAAGTAGGCGAGCTCCGCGGCCTCTCCGAAGTTCATCTCGTCGATCTTGATGGCGCCGGGGATTATCCTGGGGTCGGCGGACATGAATCCGTCCACATCGGTCCAGATCTCGAGCATGTCGGCGTTGACGGCGTTGGCCACGACGGCCGCGGCGTAATCTGAGCCTCCCCTTCCGAACGTGAGGGGCTTGCCGTCGGAGTTCACCCCGTAGTATCCGGTGATGACCGGCAGGATTCCCATGGAGAGCAGGGGTCTGACGTTCATTGTCATACCTGCCTCGCTTTTGACGAGGTTGGCGGAGCCGTTGAGAGGGTGTCCCTCGGCTACGATCCCTGCATCCTCGGACGTCAGGGCCTTCGCATCGATGCCCATGCCCTTGAGGACGTGGGTGAGCAGGAGGGTGGAGAAGCGCTCTCCCTGGGACAGCACGCCGTCCCTGTAGAACGGGTCCTCCCTGTCGGAGAGGACGGCCTTCTCGAAGACCTTCATCCTGGCGTTGAACTCGCTCATGAACGCGTCCATCGCCTCCCCCTCGAACAGCTGGGAAGCTGTCGAGAGGTGCTTGTTCACGAACTTCTCCTTCGCCTCCTCGATGTCCTGGGACGGGTTGTCCACGAGGGATACGAGGAAGTTGGTTACCCCGGACATGGCCGAGGCGACGACGATCCTGTCGCCTTCCGTGCCCGCGATGATGCTGGCGACTCTCTTGAGAGCCTCTGGGGAACCGACGCTGGTGCCCCCGAATTTCAGTACTGTGATCATTTCATGACCTCTTTCGTGAATTTGATAATGAAAGCGTCCCCGCTATCGAGCAGTTACGACCGGAAGCCATAATCCTGAGAGGGGGACTTGTTGCGACTTCTTGCGCCTCTCAGATGCCCAGGTCCTTGAGCACAGGGTCGAGCACAGCCTTACCGGCCTCGGACAGAGGCGTCAGGGGCAGGCGGGGGGCTCCGGCTCCGAATCCCATGCGTCCCATCACGTACTTGATGGGTATGGGGTTGCTCTCGCAGAACAGAGCGGTGAACAGCGGCAGCAGGGTGTCGTGGATGTGCATCGCTACGTCGAAGTTCCCGCTGCGGGCGTTTCCGACCATGTCCGAGACGAGCCCGGGGCAGCAGTTGGAAGCCACGGACACGACCCCGTCCGCCCCTAGGCTTATCAGAGGCAGGGTTATGCTGTCGTCGCCGCTGAGGACGTCGAATCCCTTGGGCCTCCTGGCCAGGATGGCCTGAATCTGCGCCATGTTCCCGCTGGCTTCCTTCACTCCGACGATCCCGGGGACCTCGGCCAGCCTCATGAGGGTGTCCACGCTTACGTTGCATCCGCTCCTGCTGGGGATGTTGTACACCACCAGGGGGCAGTCCACGCTCTCCGCTATGGTCTTGTAGTGGAGGTAGAGGCCTTCCTGGGTAGGCTTGACGTAATAGGGCGAGATGGAAAGCAGGCCGTCCGCGCCGAGGTCGGCGGCCTTCTTGCTCAGGGCTACCGCCTCGGAGGTGCAGTTGCTCCCGGCTCCTGCCAGGACCTTCGCCTTCTGGGCCTCGTCTATGACGATCTCCAGCACGTGGATGTGCTCCTCGTGGCTGAGTGTGGCGGATTCTCCGGTGGATCCGCATGGGACGAGAACGTTCACTCCGTTCTCCTCCTGGAAGCGCACCAGTCTCCTCAGCGCCTCCTCGTCTATAGCTCCGTTCCTGTCGAACGGCGTGACAATGGCTGTTCCGGTTCCTGCGAACATGTTCATGCCTCTCCGTAATGCTCCTTCAAAATCAGACGCGTGCGGGTGCTCAGAATGTTGTCGTAGCGTCTGACGCGCTCTATGATCTCGTTAAGATGCTGGGACGACTCCACATCGATGATGGCTATGATGTCCTGGTCCCCGGTTACCTCGAAGACCTCGGTGACGCCGTCGTATCCCGCCAGCTCCCTGGCGATCTGCTGGGTGTCGGTGTTGACGTCAATGCGTATCTCGACCAGAGCCTTGACGTTCTTGGAGCTCGTCTTGATCGTGAAGCCGCGTATTACGCCGTCCTCGGTCATCCTGTGGACTCTGCTGCGCACAGTTCCCTCGGAGACTCCTAGCTGGTTCGCGATCTCGACGAAAGGACATCTGGAGTCCTTCTTCATGATCTCTATGATCTTCTTGTCAAGGTTGTCTATCATGGGCCCCGCATCCTGCTTACAATGCCTGCCGCCTGTAATCCATTTAGTTATATAAAATATGGTAAATCGTCATCCGAACAAGCGAATCCGTACCTTAGACTATGGAAAAATGGGTAAGAGGTTTGTAATTCTGCGGAATCCGCAGATTGAGGGTTCAGTCGAAGTTGTCGTCGGGTCTCTTCTTTCCGTCGCAGGGCTGCTTGAGCGTGATCTCCATCTTGTTGTATGGGATCTCCACTCCGTTCTCCTTGAACAGCTCGAATATGCGCTCCCTGATCTCTCCGGCGTAGGTTCCGCTGCTGTCGAAATCGTCGACATATGCTCCGAGCCTGATCTCTATGCCGGAGTCCAGGAAGTTGGTGAGCCTGGTGGAAGGAGGGGACCTCCTCTCGTTGGTGATGACGTGAGGGTGCTCGTTGGCGGCCTGGACCATGAGCTTCTTCGCGAGGGCGAGGTCCGCCTCGTAGGCTATGCTCATGTAGACGAAGACCCTGATCTCCTTGCTCTCCTTCGTCACGTTGACTATGGTGGCTGCGGTGAGGCTGTTGTTGGGCATGGTGACGATCTGGTCGGCGTCCCAAGTGTACAGCTCGGTGAACATCAGCTTGACCTTCTTCACGATGTAGACCTTGTCGTTTATCTTGATGAAGTCGCCCTTCTTGAACGGCCTCGTGGCGAGCAGGACGATACCGCTGAAGAACTGCCCCAGAACGTTCTGGGCTCCCATGGTGATTCCCAGGGTGACCACTCCGGCGCTCATGAGTATTCCTGCAAGGTCCACTCCGAACGATGCGAGGATGATGGTCACCGCCACGATCGCGATGACGATCTGTCCGAACATCTTGAAAAGCGGCTGAAGGGAGGAATCCAGGCCCTCGATATCGATATCGTCCACTCCTTTGAACAGGACGTTCAGGATGAACACGAATATGCGCCAAGCCAGCAGGGCCCCCACACAGACGTACACGAAAGTCGATATTGCGTCAATGTAGTGGCATATGGTCGGGCTGGCGCCGATGATCTGAGCGCACAGTCCCAGCGAGTACATGAACATCAGGACGCTCATTATCCTGGTGACCGACTTCTTCAGCTGCATCTTCTCCAGCTTGGTCACGCCGCTCTTGATGCGGTTGGTGAGGAGCGGTATGATGAGGTAGCAGAGGACGAAGTTGAGCACGAGCAGGACCACCATCGTGACCAGCGAGGCGAACCAGGGCTCTCCCATGAACCCGTCCAGCGTGTTGAAGAACATTCCGAAGAACTTGTTGTACAGGTCGTCCGAGTTGTATGCGGATTCGATCGCGAGCTCGAATGTTATGGTGGCTTCGAAGCCCCCTGTTCCGCTGAGGCTGTTCACATCGATCCTCAGAGGCAGCTCGTAGCTTCCCGTCTTCGCATACTCCTTGGCCTCTATGGTGAGGGCCGTGGTCCAGGTCTTTTCCGGATCTAGGCTGGTGTCCGTGGCCTTGGGCGACAGGCTCGCCACATTGGAGATGGAAGAGCCGTGGATGAACACCGTGATGACTTCGTAGGACTTGTTGTGAATGTAGATGTTCAGCGTCTTGCTGGAGTTGCTGGACATCGATATTACGGGCGTGATCGTGGATTCAGGGTATTCGAAATCATCCAGCCCCGGGATGCTTATGGTGATCTCGTCTTCCGCGACTCCGTCCGATACGGTTGCGGGAACCACAGCCATCGCTAGGATGACTAGAAGAACGAGTCCCGTTGCCGTTTTAACGTTCATGCACACAGTATATTGCGGATATATATCAAAATGATTAATGGAAGCGCCGATGGTTCGGGTATTTGTCCTTGCAGCGGTCTGTATGTGCGCGGTCGCGGCGACCATGGTGTTCGCCGCCGTCTCGGACGTCAGGTCCAGGGAGGTCGATGACATCCATTGGAAGGCCGTGATAGCCGTAGGGATCCCCTGCTCTGCAGCGGCGGCGATGGAAGAGTCCACTGCGCTTCCAGCGGTCCTGATGGCCCTGTCGTCCGTGTTCATGGCTCTTCACGTGCTCACCGACGCGTTGCCGTGGCCGGCATCTCTGATCGTTTCGGGTGCCTTCGCCGTGCTGTCCTACTGTTCGGCAGAGGGGATCCAAGGCCGCTGGGCGCTTCTTGCGCCGTTCGTCTCGTCCTTAATGTTCCTGTTCATGTACCGTTTCCGCGTCTTGGCGGGCGGGGCGGACGCCAAGGCCCTGATAGCTCTGGCCATGGTCCCCCAGTATCCGTCCATCCCTGGGATCCCGGCGGTCTGGCAGGTCGGGTGGCCCCTTTCCGCCGTCCCTTTGTCGGTGTCCGTGCTGGTCATGGCGGTGATGCTGTCGCTGGTGCCGATGCTGCTGCTCGGGATTCGCAACGCCCTCGAAGGAAGCTACGGGCCGAGGATGTTCACCGAGTACAGGATGCCGCTGGATGACGTCAGGGGATCCTTCGTGTGGCTGGCCGAGGACATGGAGGACGGCGAGGTCGTCCGTCGCAGGGTGATGGACGATGTGGACAATTCGCTCTCCAAACTGGACGATGCCGGAATTACCGACGTGGCGGTCACGCCGATGGTGCCGTTCGTGCTGTACATAGCCGCAGGGCTGCTCGTGGTGCTCCTGTTAGGTAACCCGCTGTTCGCGGTTTTGTAAAAGTAGGGCCGGGGTACGGACGGCTTCCGGATCATGTCCGAGCCCGCCCCTTGGATACCAGTATTCGATATTCAATATAAAATTGTATTGGATGTATTTGCCATATCCTGGATTGAAGCAGTATATAACTAATCAAGCTGCTGGACGATACGAAGATCACATCCTGATGTTGATCTTGTGCCTGCAGCAGGAGCACCTGTCGCCGTCCAGCGATACGATGTCGACGAGGTACCCGAGCCTTCTGATCACGGCCGTCCCGCATTCGGGGCAGTAGGTGTCGTCCGCGTCGTCGGTGAGGGTGTTCCCCACATATACGTAGTTCAGCCCGAGGTCCATCCCGAGCTCCCTGCAGTGCATGACGGTCTCCACGGGAGTCCATTGGACGTCCATCATCTCGTTGTCCGGGTGGAACCTGGTGAAATGGACAGGAACATCCTCAGAGAGCTCGTTCTTCACCCATTCGCAGAACTTCGTTATCTCCTCGTCGGAGTCGTTGTATCCCGGGATGACAAGATAGGTCAGCTCGAGATGCACCCCGGACTCATGGACTATCTTGGCGCTCCTGAGGACGTCGGCCAGATGGGCTCCGCAGACCTTCATGTAGAACTCGTCGGTGAACCCCTTCACGTCTATGTTCATGGCGTCGGTCACCGCGCACAGCTCCTTCAGGGGCTCCTCTGAGACCAGCCCGTTGCTGACAAGGATGAGGCCGAGGTCCGGATCGGTCTTCATGACCTCCAGGATGTACTCGAACCAGATGACCGGCTCGTTGTACGTGAACGCTATCACGTCCTGCATCTCGTTGCGGCATAGCTGGACCAGTTCGTGGGGCCTCTCGTAGGTGGTGCGCTTCTTCCCGGATGGGAGCTGGGATATGGCGTAGTTCTGGCAGTGCTTGCAGGTCATGTTGCACCCGACGCCCCCTACGGAGAAGCATCTGGAGCCGGGCCGGTAATGGTACAGGGGCTTCTTCTCGACGGGATCCACGCATAAAGAGGATACTTTTCCGTAGGAATACGCGACCAGCATGTCCTCGTCGCCTCTGCGGGAGCCGCATCTCCCGTAGCTTCCGACCGCTATCCTGCAGTTGTGCGGGCACAGCCTGCAGATATAATGGTCCCCGTCCCTCTCGTAATACCTCGCTTCGATGCGTTCGTTAATAACGGCCATTTCCGATCCTGCTCCTCTTTCCGTCAGCCAGAAGCTCAGGGAATCCGCTGTCGTCTACCATTCCTATGATATGGAATGGAACTTCTGCATCGTATATCTTCCTGAGCATCCCCCTGTCGGCGGTGAACAGGAGCTCGTATTCCCCTCCGCAGTCGAACAGGAGGTCTCTGACCGGGACGCCGGTCTCTTCGGAGATCTCTTCGACGTAGTCTTCGCGGGGTATGAACTCCAATTCTATGTCCATCCCTACTCCGGAGGACTTGCAGAGTGTGTTCAGCGCCGTCCCCAGGCCGTCGGAGAGGTCCATGCAGGAGGATACCGCCCCGGTCGCGGACAGGGCTATCCCCTCCTCCATCTTGGGAATGGGCATGTAGAGGCTGTCTCTGGCCTCCTCCGATTCGATGCCGTGGTCTATCGCCGCCAGAGCCGCGGCTGGGCCCCCTATCGGTCCCGTGACGGCCACTATGTCTCCCGGAACGGCGCCGGACCTGAGCATGGGTTTCCTGTCGTCCATGGTCCCGAGAGCCGTTCCTGCGACGATTCCGGGCCCGCGCTTGGTGTCTCCTCCCACGATCCCGGTGCCGCAGAACTCAGCGCACTGGTCGATCCCGCTCATGATGTCGTAGGCGGCCTGCACCTCCAAGGTCGCAGGCAACGCCAGGGCCGCTAGGAAACCCGTAGGTCTGGCGCCCATGGCGGCTAGGTCGCTGAAGTTGACTGCCGCGGCGTACCATCCGAACTGCTCGTAGGTCATCCCCGCAGGGAAATGTCTGTCGAAGGTGACGATGTCGGTGGTCACGACGGTCCCGTCCAGAGTGATGGCGGCGTCGTCCCCGGGGCCTATGCGCCCTTCGGGCCTTATGAAGCTCCTGAAATCCTCTATGAGCTGGCGTTCATCAACATCTCCGAGCAGGGTCATCGGCCTGTAATCCTCGGATATCGATTAAAAACGTTGCTAGAAGGTGTATACAAATGCAGTTTGGATGGAATCAATCGGAGTTCATTCTGACCAGCATGATCCTGTCATGGGTTTTTCGGACTTTCAGTCATTTTTTCGGAGATTCCCAATTTCGCGATTCTGCGGTCCGAGCAGTCCGCTTGCCCTTCACAACGTTTACCTTAATTATTAGTGCACTGTTAAGTGGGCAGATACTATGATGATTGACGTGAAGTACGGCAAGGACGGAGTCCAGAAAGTGGACATACCTGATGCCAACTACATCGGCACGTTCTACCCCAAGGATGTCGTCTGCGGGGACCCCGACGCCGTCATAGGAGAGTCCATCGACGACCCTATCGGCTACGAGTCTTTGGAGAAGTTCCTGGAGGGCGGCAAGGACGTCGTGTTCATCGTGAACGACGGAACCCGTCCCACCCCTACGGCCAAGGTCCTCGACGCTCTGTCCAAGAGGATGGACCTGAGGTCCGCCAGGTACCTCATCGCCACTGGAACCCACAGGGACATGACCGAGGAGGAGTACGCCTTCGTCTTCGGATCGCACCGCCAGGAGCTCAAGGACCGCATCATATGCCACGATGCGAAGAACTCCGAGTGCGTGTTCCTGGGAACCTCCAAGAACGGCACCCCTATGGAGGTCAACAAGGTCGCCGTGGACGCTGACAGGCTCGTTATAATCACCTCCGTGGAGCCCCACTACTTCGCCGGATACACCGGAGGAAGGAAGTCGTTCCTGCCCGGAGTCGCCTCCTTCAAGACCGTGGAGGCCAACCACAAGCTCGCCATGAGCATGAAGGCCCAGTCCCTGGCTCTCGAGGGCAATCCCGTTCACGAGGACATGATGGACGCTCTGGAGACCGTGAAGGGAAAGAAGATCTTCTCCATCCAGATGGTCCTCGACAGGCACCAGAACATCTACAAGGTCGCCTCCGGAGACCTGAACCAGGCCTTCTCCCGCGCCGTCGGATGGGCTAACGAGGTCTTCTCCGTCCCCATACCCGAGAAGGCGGACGTCGTGATCTCCGTCGCTCCCTATCCCATGGACGTGGACCTGTACCAGTCCCAGAAGGCTCTGGACAACGGAAAGTGGGCTCTCAAGGAGGGCGGAACCATCATAATGGTCTCCAAGTGCAGGGAAGGGGTCGGACACGCCACCTTCCTGAAGCAGCTGTCCACCTCCAAGGACCCCAAGCAGGTCCTGGAGAACCTCAAGGCTGAGTACAAGCTGGGATACCACAAGGCCGCCAAGATGGCCGAGATCGCCACCTGGGCGAAGATCTGCGCCGTCACCGACCTGGACCCCAAGATCATCTCCGATGCCAACATAACCCCCTACAGCAACGTGGCCGACGCTGTCGGCGATGCTCTGAAGGAGAAGCCCGACGCGAAGGTCATCGTCCTCATGGACGGAAGCGTGACCATCCCCAAGGTGGGGCCAGTGTTCAGCACCGAGAAGCTCGAGGCCGTCAGGAAAGCCGTCAACGTCTGCACCATGTGCGGATTCTGCAAGAGCGTCTGCCCCTCGTTCAAGGCCATCGGATGGGACACCGCACTCTCCAGGGGACGTATCGTCCTCACCTACGGCCTGCTGAACGGCGACCTGGAGGCGGATGATTCCGTCGTCAGGAACATGTACACCTGCACGACCTGCGCCGACTGCGTCAGGAGATGCCCCTCCAAGGTCGAGATCGTCGACATCATCGAGATGTGCCGCGCCGACCTGGTCAAGAACGGGCACATCCTGCCCAAGCACAAGACGATGTGCGAGAACATCCTCGCCGACGGTAACCCGTTCGGGGAGAAGACCCCCAGGCGCGAAGCTCTGAAGAAGACGCCTCACAACGCCGAGGTAGGATACTTCGTGGGATGCACCGCCACCTACAGGTCCAAGAAGACCGCGGAGGCCACGTTCTCCATCCTCGACAAGCTCAAGGTCGACTACACCACCGTGGACGAGGTCTGCTGCGGTTCCGTCATGCAGAGGGTCGGATGGCCCCAGGAGGACGTCACCGAGCTCATGAAGAAGAACGTCGAGGCCATCAAGGCCCTCGGGATCAAGAAGCTCGTGCTCGCCTGCGCCGGATGCTACAGGATGTTCAAGCTCGAGTACCCCAAGTATGTGGACGTTCCGTTCGAGGTCCTCCACATCACCGAGTTCCTGGCGACCCAGGACCTCAAGCTTAAGCCCATGGAAGGAAAGGTCCTCACCTACCACGACCCCTGCCACCTCGGCAGGCACTGCAACGTGTACGAGGCCCCCAGGGATGTCATCAAGCAGATTCCTGGAGCGGACTTCAGGGAGATGGAGTTCAACCGCAAGACCAGCCACTGCTGCGGAGGCGGAGGAGGGGTCAGGTCCGCATACCCCCAGGACTCCATGAACATCGCGAACACCAGGCTGGACGAGGCCTCGTTCGCGGACGTCATCATAACCACCTGTCCGTTCTGCGTCAATAACCTGGAGTCCGCCAAGGGCGACAGGAAGGTGCAGGTAAGGGACCTGGTAGAGATCGTGGACGAGCTCCTATGATCGACCTGAGAAGGGCGTCGGCCAGAGGAAGGCCCTCGATAATGGGCATACTCAACGTGACGCCCGACTCCTTTTCCGACGGCGGGAAGTGGGACTCTCCCCATCTCGCCGTCGAACACGCTTTCGAGATGGCCGACTCCGGCGCCGACATCATCGACATCGGGGCGGAATCCACCCGTCCGTCGGCCTCTCCGGTTTCCGCAGAGGAGGAGATAGCCCGCCTGGAGCCCGTTCTGAAGGAGCTCGTCCCCTCGCTGAGCGTTCCTGTCTCCGTAGACACCATGAAGGCCGCGGTCGCCAGGAGGGCGGTGGAGCTCGGGGCGGAGATGGTCAACGACGTCTACGGCCTCAGAGGCGACGGCATGGCGGAGTTCTGCGCCGAATCCGGCGTGGCCGTCGTCATAATGCATATGGAAGGGGTCCCCGGGACCACTCATTCGTCCGTCATGGGGGACGATTACATGGATTCAATCCGTGATTTCCTCAGGGAGAGGACGGAATCCGCGCTGGAGGCGGGCATACACAGGGACAGGATAGTCCTCGATCCCGGCATAGGGTTCGGCAAGACGCCAGCCCAGAACACGGTCATAATGAGGAGCGCCACCTTCTTCTCCGAAGGGTATCCCGTCCTTATCGCTCCTTCCAGGAAGAGGTTCCTTGCCGAGGCCTTTCCCGGAATGGACCGCGACCAGGCGACCTACGAGGCCGTGAAGGAGGCCGTCGCGTGGGGCGCAGACATGGTCCGCGTGCACGATGTGGCCGGAACGGTCAATGCTCTTCGTCTTTCGCATCGATCTTTCTGGCGTAGAAGTCGTAGTATATGTTGTCGCGAAGGCTCCTCGAGAAGCAGTTCGCGTAGAACAGGCCGGAGACTATCGATATCGCGGCGAGCGGGATCAGATACTCCACGTAGTACTCCGCGATAGCCATGACGGTGTTACCGTAGTAGATCGATAACAGGAAGCTGAAGAAGAACAGTCCCAACGTGGCGAATCCCATGAAGAGCTGCTGTCTGGCTCCTTTCCAGAGATAATACGGCCTGGGAGCGCCGGATATGACCCTTGCTCCCGAGCTCTTGATGCACAGCCAGGGTATGACCATCGCGGGCAGGAAGATGGACAGGATGATCATCACCCTGACGATCAGCTCCTTCGGCACGGTCTCCAGCATCATGGGGTTCAGGAACAGCATCGAGCATATCAGCACCCCGAGCGCGAACGTGTATCCCGTCATCCAGACGAACGACGTGAGGTCCAGCGCATGGTCGTCCTTCTCCGGGATGAGCTCCACGCGGTCTACGTCGATGATGTCGGGGACCTTGAAGAACTTCGCAGCGGTATTCTTGCCCTTCTTGTCGCCCCCCTCTACCGACAGGAGGACCCCGGGCATGTACTTCGAGAGCATGGCGGAGATGGTCGTCAGTATGCCTATCGGGGCCATCAGCATGATGAACAGGGTGAACAGGAGGTCGGCGAAGCGGAAGTTGGCCGATACCGATTCCGTGCCTGACTCCTTTATGAAATCCAGGCCCTTCAGGAAAAGGACATCGTCGGCTCCGGTGACATGGACCCAGGCGAGCATCAGGACGACGACCATGATGCCCATGATCATCCGCACCGGGAATGGTCCTTTATCCATGTAGGACGACGCCCAGATTCCAACGAAGGCGAAAGCGAGACCGAATATGACGCAGAGGCGGCTTATGATCATCCAGAAGTCGTAGTTCCCACGCCATATCGTGAGGACGATGGTCATCACGACGCATATGATGATCAGCTTGGGGAAGATCTTGATGATGGTGGCGTCCCTCTTCTTAGCGCGGAGGTTCACCGCATACCCTCTTTTGAACGAGGACACGGCTTCGTCCAAGTCCTCCATCATGTTCTCCCTCGTCTCTTCTCTGTTCATGGCAGCGCCTTCCGTCTACCGGAACGAAATCCAGTATTTACCGCATGTTGTAGGTCGGTATTAACAACCTTAGTCCGGGACGTTCCCGCTTATCTGTTTCTTCTTCGTCTTTCAACAAAAGGTGATGGCATGGTAAGGTTCGTGCTGAGGAACAAGGCCAGGTCGGTGTCCATGAAGATGGATCTGAACGAGGACGACGCTGTCTCCGAGATCGGGGACACTGCGGCGGAGTACTGGGGAGGGGGCTACATCCTCCGCAGCGGGTACAGCCTGCTGAGGTCTGACGGAAGGGTCGGCGACGTGATCGGCGACGGGGATATCGTTGATGCCCTTCCTGACCCGGACTTCTGTTTCGACAGGATCGAAGCCAGAGTCTGATCTTTCAAGGGAGGGCATCCTCCCCTTTTTAAATTTCATATACGGAGACGTGCGTAATCCTTCGGGGAGCGAGTCGAATGAGGACGAGGCTGGGCTCGAAGGCGGATGCGGTCATAGACCCGCGCGTGGTGGAAGCGGCCGCCATACATGGGGAGGACGAGACTTCCGACGGGAAGGATGCGGAGACCTATCTGAAAGGGCCGATCTGCAGGGATTCCAAGGGGGATTTCCTCTCAATAGAAGGCGTGTCGCTGTCCCCGGAAGGCGCGATAGGCATGTGCGTGTCGTACGAGGACGGCGGGATAGAGCCTATGGAGCATTCCCGCGAAAGGTTCCTGTCCTTATTCCCGGACGGGATCCTGATCGTGATAGACGTTTACGCCCATCAGGTCGCGATGTACAAGTCTGAAAAAGGGGAGCTCGTCCCTGCATCGGTGCTGATGAGGGAGCGATCAGACCCAGATGGCGTGGCGGTTGCGCATCTCCTTCTCGGTTATGCCGCCGCGCTCCATTATCTCGCAGACGAGGCATTCGAAGAACAGGTGAGCCGAGTCCTCGAAAGCCGATCCCAGAGGGGTGACCTTCTTAGACTCGTCGTCGTTCTTGAGGTCGAACTTCAGGACTATGTCCGAGGTCTTGGCCAGCTTGCTGTCCGCGACTGCGGTGAGGGAGACCACCTTCGTCCCTATGCGGCGCGCGATGACGGCCGTCTGGACGACGGAAGAGGTCTTTCCCGTGTTGGACAGGAGGATGATGAGGTCCTCTTTCGTGATTATGGGCGTGGTCATCTCTCCGATGAAGTGGACGTCGAATCCGAGCTGGACCAGACGTACCGCGAAGAGCTGTCCTACGAGCCCGGACCTGCCGGACCCGTAGATGAAGATCCTTCTGCTGTCGAATATCAGGTCGATCAGCTTGTCCTTGCCCTCTGGATCGACAGAGTCCACCGAGCTCATGCAGCTCTCGAGGATCCTTCCGAGGGTGCTGTGCATCTCACTCACTGCTCTCGCTCTTCCTCTTGTCTTTGAGCATCTTGGCCACTTTCTTGGTGAGGACCCTCTCGTGGATGATCCTCATGTACATGGCGTCGTGCTCCAGCAGGGGCGAGGTGGAGATGACGGTCGCGTTGGGCTTCATCTCTATGAGCGCATCGGCGAGAGGCTCGAACTTGAGGTCCCCTTTCTTGATGGGGGTGAGCCTCTTCTCGTCTCCGTCGGCGTACTCGACGCCCGCGAACGCTGTGTGGATCCTGCCGTCGCTGTAGGGCTGCACCTCTTCGAGGATGCCTTTGAAGTCGTCGGCCTCCAGGAGGGTTCCGTTGGTGCGGGAGTGGTGATGGGAGAAGTTGACGACGGGGGTGATGCATCCGGGGAACTCTTCGCACAGGTCGATAACCTGGTCCAGGGATCCGAAGACCTCTTGCTGTCCGGTGATCTCCACTCCGAACCTCGGCTTGAGCTTGCACTCTTTCCACCAGTTGGTGAGGTAGTCGATGTTCGCGTAGATGTTGTTGTCCACATCTTCGCGGTCCTGGCCCTTTCCATAGATCCCGAGGCTGGTGACTACGATGTCCCCGCCCAGCGCGTTGAGGACCAGGGCGGCGTTCTGTATGCTCTGCACGCATTCCTCGGCCAGACCGGTCTCGGACCCGAGGTCCATGTAGTAAGGGGTGTGGATGGACAGGTTGACGTCCAGCCATTTCGCGGAGTTGCCGATGTTCTCGAGGCTTCCGTAGTTGCTGGCGATGTCGCCCTGCAGGGTGATGAGCTCGTCGTCCTCTTCGATAGGCTCGTCCGGGTCGGTGATGATCTCCTCGTCCCTGAGGATGCTTATGACGAAGTCCTCGGTGACGTCCCTGAATCCCTTTCCGACCTCTTCGTCCTCGTCAGGGGGCCTGCTGTAGGTCATAGGCCTTACCATCTGAATCTCGAGCGCGCTCAGACTGAGATTGTGCACGTCCTCGATTCCGTCTAGGAGAGTGCGACCTTTGCAAGAGAGCGGTATTCCCGCGGGGCCGAACCTTATCATACAATCACGCGCGTGGCATGTCCGTAAAGTTATTAATTGTGTCGGATGCCTGTCGGTCTACTGAATGGCTGCGGAGAGGCTTTTTCGGCCCGATAGGCTGCTGGAAGCGCCCGATTCACGACGGTCTCTTCAGTTACTATTATATCCAACCCCGATATACGACGCTTACCCAACAAGGGTAACCCAATGTCGGGAGAGTCAGAAAAATGAGCAGCAAAAAGACGAACCCCCAGCTCGTCGCCACCATTGACAACCTCAAGGCGATGACCAGGGAGAACGAAGCCGCTATCTGGCGAGACATCGCGCTTAGGCTCGAGAAACCCAAGAGGAACTGGGCCGAAGCGAATCTCAGCAAACTCGAGAGATATGCCGCGGACGGAGAGACCATCATCGTCCCTGGTAAGGTCCTCGCAGCAGGTAGCATCAGCAAGAAGATCACCGTGGCCGCATACAGCTTCTCCGAGGCTGCAGCTTGCGCTATTGTGGCCGCAGGCGGAAAGACCATGTCCCTCGAGGAGCTCGCAAAGGCCAACCCCAAGGGAACCGGCGTCAGGATCATGAGGTGATTATGATGGTTACAGTTATCGACGGAAGGAACCTCGTCCACGGAAGGCTCGCTAGCATCATCGCGGAGAGGATCATGGACGGCGAGGAGATCGTCGTTCTCAATGCCGAAGCCATCGTCATCACCGGAGTCAAGGAGAACGTTTTCCAGGACTTCAGGGCGAAGGTCATCCGCGGAGACACCACCAAGAGGAAGGGACCTTTCTACCCCCGCAGGGCAGACCTCCTGTTCAAGAGGTGCGTCAGGGGAATGATTCCCTGGACTACGAGCAGCGGAAGGGACGCTTACAGGAGGCTTCATGTCTTCGTCGGCACCCCCAAGCAGTTCGAGGATGTCGAGAAGGAGAGGCCCGCTGAGGCTTGCAGAAAGATCACCGGTAAATACACGACCCTGGGAGCCGTTTCCAAATTCCTGGGTTCCAATGTGAGATGATCCCATGGTTGAGTGCGTAAACACAAGCGGAAAGAGGAAGACCGCAATCGCAAGGGCGGTCGTCAAGGCCGGTACCGGCAAGGTCACCATCAACAAGGTCCCCATAGACGTCTTCACCCCTGAGCTCGCCAGGCTCAAGATCGAGGAGCCCCTCGGACTTGTCCCTGAGAAGGCCCAGAACGTCGACATCGCCGTTCTCGTCAACGGCGGAGGGGTCATGGGACAGGCGGCTGCCGCAAGGACCGCCATCGCCAGGGGACTCGTGGAGTTCTACAAGGACGAGGAGATGGAAGCCGTCTTCAGGGCCTACGACAGGACCCTGATCATCAACGATGACAGGCGCAAGCTCCCCAAGAACCCGCTCGGACCCGGTGCCCGTGCCAAGAAGCAGAAGTCCTACCGTTGAAGTGATGTCATGATAATTCCGGTTAGATGTTTCACATGTGGCAAAGTCGTAGGCTCTGCCTACAAGCCGTACGTCGATCGCGTCAGGAACGGCGAGGATCCCAAAGCGGTCCTCGACGACCTCGGATTCGAGAGGTACTGCTGCCGTAGGATGATCGTGGCTCACGCCGATCTGATCGGAGAGATCGCTCCTCTCGGATGATTTCCAAAAGCCGTTCGGGATCCTCCCGGACGGCACTTAAAACCCCTTTCACTTCTTCTTCGACTATCTGTTCTCGCATCCGTGGTTACGTATCGGACGCGGAGCTCGTCGATGCGAGGGATGCCGTCCATGGCTCCTCTCTTGGTGCACGACAGCGACGCCGCCTTCACCGCCAGCCTGATGGAGTCCTCCAGAGGACGGCCTTCCGACAGCGATGCGGCGAGGTAGCCTACGAAGGTGTCTCCTGCACCGGAGGTGTCTATCGTTTCGATACTAGGGGCCGGGACCGTCCCGCTGCGATGGCCGTCCTTGTAGAAGCATCCGTCTTTTCCGAGGGTGACTATGGCCGTTCCGACGCCCTTGGACAACAGCATTTCGCAGCCTTTTTCGACATCGTCCGTTCCGGAGAGCGATTGGAACTCCGATTTGTTCATCACCAGATAGTCCGACATCCCGAGAACATCGTCGTCCAAAGGTCTGAACGGCGCGGGATTGTAGACTGTCTTTACGTTCCTCTTCCGAGCGATCCCCAGGGCGGCCGCATCGGTATCGGAAGGAATCTCGTTCTGCAGGACCATGACGTCGAATTCGGAGACGACATCGGACATGCTCTCGACATCCTCCGGGGAGAGCAGCATGTTGGCACCCCCGACCACGGCTATGCGGTTCTCCGAACGTCTATCCACTTCGATGAACGCCTGGCCCGTGTCCCCTTGCTTCCAGGCGACGGAGAGCGTCATCCCTTCGTCCGCAAGCCTCCGCTCCAGGCTCCTGCCTTCGTCATCGTCTCCGAACGCGGTGATGAAGGTCACTTCGGCCCCTGCTCTTGCGGCGGCGACGGCCTGGTTGGCTCCTTTGCCTCCGCAGGAGACCTTCTTCCCGGTCGCATACACGGTCTCTCCAGGCGACGAGAATCTGTCGAGATAGATCACCGTGTCCACGTTCGAGCTTCCGACGACCATCACCTTATGTTTCACGGTATACGCCCCGTTTCTATAGCCTCTTTATCGCTATTGAATCCTGCGGACAGGGGACGGAACAAGATGGAACAGCAGCAGATGCCAGACGTTTCTTGTCGATTATCTGGCTATACGGATTCCTATGTGTTTACAAAGAACACAAGGTTTATAATCATGAATTCTTTCACGCATTTTGTGGGCCCGTGGGGTAGCTTGGTATCCTTCGTGCTTGGGGTGCACGTAACTCCAGTTCAAATCTGGGCGGGCCCACCTTTATCCCAAATTCCTGTGCTTCTCTGAGGATTCCATGTGCTTTCGGCGGGCGAAGCGATCGGTCAAGACAACCAGCATCCTGTTCTCGAAGATATGGAAAACGGTCTCCGAGAGTCAGGTCTCATCAATCCGTTATCGATGAATCATCGACCCTTTGGAAGATAGCGAGGATTCTGTTCACTCAATCTTCAGCAATCCTGAGAAGTTGGTCATGTCCAGAACGGCCTTGACCTCCTTGTTCACGTTGACCAGCTTGATCCCGTTCTTGTCCTCCATTAGCTCGTCCGCGTTCAGCAGGGACCTAAGCCCGGCCGACGAGATGTACGACACGTTCGACATGTCGAATATCAGCGAGGCGGCTGATGCGGCCTCCCTCTCGACGACTTCGTCCAGCTCGGGAGCGGTGACGTAGTCGATGTTACCTTTGGGCGAGATGGTGGTCACGCCGTCTTTCTTCTCTATTCCTATTTCCATGATGTTCACATCTCCTTCTCTAACTTCAATATGTTGCGGTCGCCTTCGCGAACGTAAGAGACGTCGTCGCATATCTTCTTCACCAGCAATATCCCGAGCCCTCCCTTCCTGCGCTCCTTGAAGCTGAGGATCGGATCGGGATCCTCGCGTTCGAGCGGGTTGAACGGGATTCCCCAGTCGGTGAACGTGATGCGGACAGCTCCGTTGATGACGTCCGTGGTGACCAGGACGTCCCCTTTCTCCTCCTTGTCCTTGTACGCGTACATGTCGATGTTCGCATAGATCTCGGAGCAGGCGGTCTCCATCTCGGTGATGGTCCTGGCAGAGCATCCCGCCTCGCTCATCCTCTGCTTAATGCGTCCCATGACCTTCTCATAGCCCTGGTTGTCCGCGCGGACCCTTATCCCTTCGTCCGGCTCTATGTCGTAGGGATGGGTGTACACGATGGACATCATGGTCATGTCGTCGCTCTGGTCGGCGCTTCCCACGAAGTCCGACACGTCCGATTTCACCTTGGCGATGGTCTCGGCGGGATCTGCATCGGCTACGGACGAGAGCGAATTCTCGAGGCGATCCTCCTTGAACATGTCGCCGTCGGTCCTGGCGGCCTCCGTGACGCCGTCCGTGTAGAGGAAGATCCCGTCCCCGACGTCCAGGTGGAGATGATGCCTGTTGTAGCTCATCCTCTTTTTCCGTCCGAACACGAAATCCGGCTGGGACCTGAGCATCTCGTACTTGCCGCCCTTGCGTATGAAAGGCGGGTTGTGTCCCGCGTTGACGTACGTCACGTCCCCGGTTCTGAGGTTTATGACCCCGATCCAGACCGTGACGAAGTACTTCATCGAGTTGTTGGCGGAGAGCTCCCTGTTGGCCTTCTCCATGGCCTTATCCAGGTCTCCCCCGGCCTGCACGTTGGACCTTATCAGGGCCATGGATGTAGCCATGAACAGGGAGGCTGGGAGCCCCTTCCCGGAGACGTCGGCTATCACCACGGCGAGATGGTCGTCGCCTACCACGAAGCAGTCGTAGAAGTCTCCGCCGACCTCTTTGGCGGCTGACATCGACGAGGACACGTCGCAGTAGGGCTTGCATGGGAAATCTGTGATGAGCAGGCCCTGCTGTATCCCTCTGGCGTTCGACATCTCCTTCTCTATCCCTGTCCGCTCCCTCATCAGGTCGGACTGCCACTTGGAGTCGGTTATGCCGATCTTCACGGAATAGTAGCATGGGATGCAGACCAGGAGGTAGATGAGAAGGTCGACGGTGTAGAACGTCTTGATCAGCGAGAACAGCCTGTCCCATCTGGTCATGCCCTGGTACATCCCGATTATTATCGTTTCCAGGCCGTCATAGATGAGGAGCCCTGCGAGCATCAGCAATGCTCCTATGACGATCGTGCCCATTATGAAGTTGATGCGGTAGTAGAGACAACTCGAGACCACCGGCAGAAGCATCAGGATCATCATCGAATAGTCCATCACGGCGATGATGGTGAACGAGTTGACCAGTATCGATCCGATCAGGAGATATTTCGTCCACCAGTGGCTTCCTAAGAGAAAACAGATTATCGCGCTGGAAGCCATGAAGGCCATGGTAAGGTAAACGAGGTCTATGTAGTCGGCGACCCCGTAACGTCCTTCCCCGGTGAAGATCCATGCTACGTTCATGACCAGGACCGCGACTATTATGATCTCGACGATCCTGTCCGCGCGTCCGTCTCTGTATTGGACTATCTCGTCCAGAATTTCGCTGTCGGAAGGTTTCTTGAACATTGAACAGAAGCGCGTTCTCTTCGTTTCATCCGTGGTCTCGGCCATTCGCTCATCCCTTGGGCGGGTATTTGATTCGTATGCTCTTGATTCGATAAAATAGGGCGTATCAGACGAGGTCGGAAAGGTCCACGAATCTGAGAGAAGGTTCGAATTCCGGATTCGTCGAGCATACGGCGCACCTGTATCCGTCGCCGGGGTCGTACTCCTTGAAATGGTATTCCCTGCCGTCGACGTGCTGCTCCACGCGTATGGGGTCGTCGAGGTCGATGCGGAAGGAGTCAAGCGGGAGGGACATCCCCAGGCCCGTAGCCTTCATGAAGCTCTCCTTCAGGGTCCAGTACCTGCAGAACATCCTCGGCATCTCCTCGGTGCCCTGAAGGGCCGCTATGGCATCGTATTCCGAGCCGTGGAAGAACCTCTCGGCCATGTCGAGCCCCGCGTACCTTATCGTCTCGACGTCGCATCCGACATCGGAGTCGGAGACGGAGCAGGCCACGCGCTCCTCCGAGTGCGACAGGTTGAAGCGCATCCAGGAGCCTTCCAGGAACGGCTTACCGTTCTTTCCTTCTCCGACGGATATCTTATCCGGATCCTCTCCCAGGTCCTCCATGGCTTTGCGAAGGAGGGTCCAGACGCCTATGCAGAGACGTCTGTCCTTCAGGAACAGGAATCTGTCCGCCTTCTCCCTGCGATACGCCGGCATCTGGCGGTACAGTGCGGAATAGACCGACGGTTCTTCCAAGCTATAGATGTCGGAATAGTATGTCCTGGTCTTCATGTCCTGCTCCGTTGTCGGAATCTCGGTTCCTAGGCAAGAGGATTAAGGCGAACCACACGAAATAGATTTCAGGACGGGGAATCACTCCATATGATTGGACTATTGTAATTATACTGCAACCTGGTGGTTCTGAGCTATTCCGAGAAGGATACGCGTAAGCTCTTCGCCCGGATCACGGGCCACGACAACTACGGGGAGCTCGACGTCGTCGACAACGATCCCGAGGACCTGGTGTCGAGGATGGCTGACATCTACGATGGCATATGCGGCGGGAAAAAGCCCTGTCGTCCCGTAGAGCACGTCCTCTCCATGGAGGAGGTCGCTTCTCTGTTCGGAGTCCGGGGCATGGGCCCGCTGATGTTGGACCGTCTGCTATCGTTCGGGACTCCCGAGGAGATGCGCAGGCTTCTTTCGGACGGGACCGAGGATCCGGTCCTCTGCCGTATCGGAGACAGGGCTGATAAACGAGCCGAAGAAGCAGATCGAATAATGATTGCTCCTTCGGGTAACAGGCAGGGCAGGAGGGTTCCCGCCCCGCCAAGGGTTTCATCTGAAGAATCTCAGGGACTTCAGCGTCTTGAACGCCTTGTCGATGTATCCGTCGGATATTATCGGCCACGAGAATCCCAGCCTGTACAGCGCCTTCACGGTGTAGGAGTCGTCCGCCGGCACGAACCTGCGGGTCTCTCCGGCGTTTCCGAGGTAGCTTATCAGACCTGAGACATACTCCCCGTTGGCCTCGTCCTTCATGGCCTCCATGAACCTGCGGTCGAACTCCTTCCTGGAGACGACCTCGACGGGCATTCCGTTGTCCCTCATGACCTTCAGGACGTTCGCCATGTGCACCTTGTGGCAGTTGTTGACGTGGAACACGGTGAACTGCTCCGGGGTTCCGGCGAGGATCACGACCGCTTTGGCGACCATGTCTATCGGCGAGAACTCCACCTCGGTGTCCATGTCGGTCACGGAGAAGAATCCCAGCTTCACATAGGACTTCATCTGCTTCATGAAGGCGTTGGTGTTGAAGTTGATCTGGAACTCTCCGTCGCTGTCGCGGCTCATAAGGTTCCCGACGCGGATGATCTTCGCCTTCAGGCCGTCCGGGATGGCTTTTATCATCTCCTCCTCGGCCATGAACTTGGAGTGGGCGTACTTGTTGTCCAGGTTCTGTCCGAAGTCGAGCTCGTTCTCCTTCAGCTTCCTGTCTTCGGGGATGCTGCCGTTCACGGATTCTCCAGCCACGCTCTCGGTCGAGATCTGGACCAGCATGGAGCCGGTGCTCTCGGCGACCTTGATCAGGTTCTGGACCCCTCCGACGTTGACCCTGTCGATGGAGTCGTCGGCCGCGAAGTGCTTGACCACGGCGGCGCAGTTGATGATCGTGTCGAACTCGCAGCCGTCCAGCTTCTCCAGGAGATTCTGGTCGGTGATGTCCCCGTCTATGATGGTGACATCCTTCAGGGCGTCCTCGGAAGCCATCCCGCCGAAGTAGTACATGAACATCGTCTTGACTCTCTCCTCGGATGTCTGGCCTTTTCCGCTCCTCACCAGGCAGTACACGTGCTTGGCGTTCCTCCTCAGGAGCTCGAACAGGACGTGGGCGCCCAGGTATCCGGTCGCTCCGGTCAGGAGTATCCTGCGGGGGCTGTGGGAGCTTATGGAGTCCAGGCTGCTCTCGACGTTGGCCGCCAAGGGGCTCTCGTCTATGGTGTCCCTCTTCTCCTCCTTGCTGGCTTCCCCGAGCGTGCCGATGAATCTTGCCAGGGCCTCGGGCGAGGGGTTGTCGAAGACGTTCTTGTAGACTATCGGGAACCCGGAGTTCATACAGTTGAGGACGAGCTTGGACGCGGAGATGGACGTTCCGCCGATCTCGAAGAAGTTGTCGTCGGCGTAGACCTTCTTCAGGCCGAGGACGTTCGCGAATATCTCGCAGAGCTTTGTCTCCACCGGGTCCGAAGGCTCCCTTCCGGCCTTCCTGGGCTCGGAGGACGGCTCGGGAAGCTTCCTCCTGTCCACCTTGCCGTTGACCGTCATCGGGATGGAATCCAGCTGGATGAAGTGTGCGGGGACCATGTACGGGGGCTTGGTGCTCCTGATGAAATCTGCGAGTCCGTTGAAGTCCACAGGGGAGTCCGATACCACGTAGGCTGTGATGGACTTCCCTCCAGCGGGGTCGTCGAAGGCCTTCACGGTGGCGTCTTTTATGCCCTGGTAGCTGCGGACGGCTCCTTCCACCTCCCCGAGCTCGATCCTGAACCCGCGGACCTTGACCATTCCGTCGCGTCTGCCGATGTAGTCGATGTTGCCGTCGGGAAGCAGGCGGACCACGTCTCCGGTCCTGTACAGGCGGTCGAAGCCGGGTTCGTCCGAGAACGGGTTCCTGGTCACCGTCTTGGCGGTCTTCTCGGGGTTGTTGAGGTATTCCCTGAACACCTGGGGGCTGCTGATGCACAGCTCTCCGCAGCATCCGACCGGGACGATCCTGTCGCTCTTGTCCAGGACGTACAGCCTCACGTTGGTGTTCGGCTTTCCGATCGGGAGCAGGGGGCTGTCGTCCTTCACTATGAACGTGGTGACGTTCACGGTGCATTCGGTCGGTCCGTAGATGTTGTAGAAGTCCACCCATTCAGGCGGGTTCAGCGGCACCAGCCTCTCCCCTCCTGCCATGAACTTCTTAAGAGATCTGCACTTGGTGCTCTCCATGAACATCCTCCCCATCTGGGTGGTCATGAAGCCGTGGGTGATCCCGTTGCTGATGAAGTATCTGTCCACCTCGGCCAGGTCCTTGCGCATGTCCTCGGGGATTATGTGCACGGTTGCACCGGCGGAGAGCGAAGAGTGGAGGTCCATCATGCACGCGTCGAACCCGTAGCTGGCGTAGGAGGCGTATCTGGACGTGCTCGTGAGACCCACCTCGGGGATCATCCAGTTCAGGAAGCTGGCTATGTTCCTGTGCTCCAGGACGCATCCCTTGGGGGTCCCGGTGGTTCCGGATGTGTACAGGATTATGAAAGCGTCCTCGGGGGAAGGCGCCAGGGACGTCACGTCTGGACGCTGGCCGGTGCAGAGCCCGTCGATCTCGTCCGTGTACAGGACGTCTCCCTGATACCCGGAGACGAGTCCGCGGAGGGACCTGTCGGCTATCAGCAGCCTGACTCTGGAGTCCTGCATCATGAACAGCAGGCGCTCCTCCGGGTACGTCGGGTCCAGAGGCTGGTAGGCCGCTCCGGACTTCACGACTCCCTCGGCGGCCACCACCATGTACACCGACCTGGGAACCAGAACGGCGACGTACTCGTCCTTGCCGATCCCCTTCGAGTGGATGTAGTCTGCTATGTAGTCTGTCTTCTCGTCCAGCTCCCCGTAGGTCAGGCTGTCGTCGAGATGAACCACGGCCAGGTTGTCAGGGTGCTCCCTGGCGTTCCTCCTGAACATGTCCACCACGGTGACGGACCTGTCGAACGGGACGTTAGTGTCGTTCATCCTGTCCACTGTCGCTATGGTCTTGATGTCGGTCAGGCTGATCTCGCCGAGCGTCGTGCACGTCGGGAATTCGGATATGGCCTTGTCGAACGACCTGGTGAAGAACTCGATGAACTCGGAGGTGAACCTGTCCTTGTCGAACTCCACCATGTACGCGAGCTCGTCGCCGTATTTAGCAACCTGGAACAGTATGGGCTCCTTCTCGCTGGACAGGCTGACCTGGATCGATTCAGACGGCTTCCCGCAGAACCTGTCGAAGCTGAAGCCGTCGCCCTGGTAGACGAACATCACGTCCGCCTTGACCTCCAGCTCGCGGCTGACCTCGGCGAAGGAGTAGATGTCGTTGGCCATGCTGTCCAGGATCTGGTCGCTTATCTTCTCGGACAGGCGCAGGGGCGACATGGCGTCGTCGGAGACGTCGCAGAGGACCGGGAGGGTCTTGACGTACATCGAGACCGAATCCATCGTCCTGGAGTCGCTCCTTCCGTTGTAGATCGTGGTGAATATCGAGTGCTCGCTGCCGTTATACTTCGCGAGGACGTAGCCGAAAGCGGCGCACATCAGGCCGTTCATGGTGATCCCGGCCCTCTCGCAGCGCTCGGAAAGCTTCCTCCCTAGCGAGCCCTTGCTCTTCATCAGGAACGTGCTCTCGGCGTTCTGGTCGGGGCGATATCTGTCGCCTTTGGGGAGGGAGTCCCTGTCGTAGCCGGCCAGGAGTTCGTCGTAGTACTTCTTGGCGCCAGCCAGGGCCTCCGGGGTTCTCTCGTCGGCCTCCTTGAGGGAGGTCTCGAACCCGCTGAACCTCTCGGCCTCGGGCTTCTCCCCGGCGTATGCCTTGGAGATGTCGTCCGTCAGGACCTTCATGGATGTTCCGTCGCTGATTATATGGTGCATCTCCAGGAACAGGTACTCCTTGTCGGCGTGGATGAGCTTGATGCGGAACAGTCTCGATCCCATGAGCTGGAACGGCTTGGCCAGCGTGGGCATCAGGGAGTCGATGGAATCGGCTGTGATCTCCTCGATCTCGTCCGCGGAGAACGTCGGGAGGCCCTTCCTGATCAGGCGGATGTCGCCCTTGTCGTTCATGGCCAGCGTGGTCATCATGAACGGGTGGGCGTTTACCGCCTCGACGATGGCGGACTTCAGCCTGTCCTTGTCGATGGAGCCGTCGTATCTGATCAGCAGAGGGATGTTGTACGTGGTGCTGTCCGGCCTGGCCATGCACTCCACGAAAACGCCTTCCTGGGATTTGGTGAGCGGATAGTCGTCCTGGACCTCGTACGTCTTGGCCGGGGCGGAGCTCTCTATCAGCCTCTCCAGCTTCTCGATGGTGCTGTTGTCCTTGACGTCCTTGGACTTGAACGGAATCCCGAACTCGTCCGAAAGGAGCACGTTGAAGCGAATGCTCCCTATAGAAGTGAGCCCGGCCTGGAAAAGGTCCGTCTCTATTCCGAACCTGTCGGTTCCCAGTACCTCGGACGCTATCCTGAATATGCGCTTCTGGATGTCGGTCTTCGGAGGCGTCGCCTTGCCGAAGTCCATCGTCGGGACGGGTAGCTTCCTCTTGTCGACCTTGCTGTTCACGTTGAGCGGGATGCTGTCCAGCTGCATCGTCACGGCCGGGACCATGTAAGGAGGCTTGGTCTGGAGGATGAAGCTCTCCAGAGCCTTGATGTCGACCTTTTCATCGGATACGACGTATGCGGCGATCTGCTTCCCTCCGGCGGGGGCGTCGAACGCCTGGACTGTGGCGTCTTTGATTCCCTTGAACGCGCGGATGGCCCTTTCCACCTCTGTGAGCTCTATCCTGAACCCGCGGACCTTGACCATTCCATCGCGGCGGCCGATGTAGTCGATGTTGCCGTCCGGCAGGAGACGAACGATGTCGCCGGTCTTGTACATCAGGTCATGGTCTGGACTGTCGGAGTAGGGGTTGTCCACAAGCACCGAAGCGGTCTTGTCGGGGTTGTTCAGGTACCCTCTGAACACCTGCGGCCCGCTTATGCAGAGCTCTCCGCATGCTCCTGTTGGGACGATCCTGCGGTCCTTGTCCAGCACGTAGACCCTCACGTTGGTGTTCGGCTCCCCTATCGGCAGGAGGGGGCTGTCGTCCTTCACAAGGAACGATGTGACGCTGACGGTGGTCTCCGTAGGTCCGTACAGGTTGTGGAATTCGAGCCAGTCGGGCGGGGTTATCGGCACCAGGGCCTCTCCGCCCGTGGAGAAGTGCCTCAGGGACCTGCATTTGGTGCCCTCGATGAACATCCTCCCCATCTGGGTGGTCATGAAGCTGTGCGTCACCTTGTTGTCGATGAAGAACCGGTCCATCGCGGCCAGGTCGCTGCGGATCTCGTTGGGTATCACCGCGATGCAGGCTCCGTATGCCAGGGTGACCATCATGTCCATCATGCAGGCGTCGAAACCGAAGCTGGCATAGGTGGCGTATCTGGAGCCGGGACCCAGGCCGATCTTCTTGCCGTACCAGTCCGCGAAGGCAGCTATGTTCCTGTTCTCTATCACGCAGCCTTTTGGCGTCCCGGTGGTTCCAGACGTGTACAGGATGGCGAACGCGTCCTCGGGCGAGGGGGACAGAGGCTTTGCATCCGGAGCGTCTCCTGCGAACAGCCTGTCGAACTCGTCCGTGTACAGGATCTCGCATTCGTGCCCGCTCACCAGCCTCGCCAGCGACCTGTCGGCTATCAGCAGCTTCACGCCGGAGTCCTGCATCATGAACAGCAGGCGCTCCTCCGGATAGGTGGGGTCCAGGGGCTGGTAGGCCGCTCCGGATTTCACGACTCCCATCGCGGCTATCACCATGGTCGCGGATCTGGGTACGAGGACGGAGACGAACTGCTCCTTCCCGATCCCCTTCGCTGAGATGTACGATGCGATATGGTCGGTTATCCTGTCCAGCTCCTTATAGGAGATTATAGTGTTATCGAACAGGACGGCGTCGGCATCCGGATTCTCTTTCGCTCTGGCTCTGAATAAATCGACTATAGTCTTACTCCTGTCGTATTCGGAATCGGTCGAGTTGACCTTCTTGACAAGATCTAGATCCTCCTCTCCAGCAACCGTGACATCCCTGAGGGTGGGTGCCTCGAGGAACCCTTCCGCGCACCTCTCCAGGGTGGACAGGAAGCTCTCCATCATCTCTTTCGAATACACTGATGCGTCATATTCGATGTCCATCAGGAACCCGTCCTTCATTGGGTATACCTGCACAGTCAGGGGGTTCTTCACGTCCTTTATCTCCATCTGTGAGTCCAGGACGCTCTCGTCCTCCAGTATCCCCTGGTAGGCGAACAGCACGTCCGATGTGACTCCCATCCTGGAGCTGATCTCCGAGAACGGGAAGATGTCGTTCTGCATCGAAGCTATCAGCTGGTCCCCGGTGCGTCTGACCAGGGCCCCTGGGCTCTCGTCCAGGTCGAACCTGAACACGACCGGGAGGGTCTTGACCAGCATACCTACTAGGTGGGCGGTCTTCCCGCCTTTCCTTCCGGTGTACACGGTAGCATGGCAGGCGTCGTCTGTGCAGTTGAATCTGGACAGCGCGTATCCCATAGCTGACTGGAAGAATGCGTTCTCCGTGGTTCCGGCGGATTCCACGAACGCCTTGATCTTTTCAGGAGGGACGTCAAGCTTCGACCTCAGGTGGCCTTTGATCCTCTTCTCTCCATAGACGTCCCTTTGGATGAGCGAGGTACCGTCCACGTCCGAAAGGAGCTCGGAGTAGTACTTCTCGGCACGACTATAGTCTCCCGAGCTCATGCGTTCCGTCTCCTCCTCGGAGAGGTCGAACATGGTGAACGTCTCCGCTACCGGTTCTCCGCCGCCGAGCGCCGTTCCCAGATCGTTCATCAGGACCAGGCTGGAGGAGCCGTCGAACATTATGTGGCTGAAGTCCAGCAGCAGGGTCTCCGCGTCCCCGGTGTCGAAGACGACTATCCTGTACAGCTCCTTCGACATGTCGAACGGCTTCACGAAGGATTCGCGGTACGCCTCCAGGTCGGCTTCGGAGCCTTCCATGCGCTCTATCTTGACTTCCGCGTCCGGATGCGGCACCATGCACATCTCTCCCTTGGTGTCGGGTTCGATGGTGCATTTCAGTCCAGGGTGGGCCTCGATGACCTTTCTCACTATAGTCTCCAGATTCTTGCCTGCAAGCCGGTCCTTCTCGAACCTGGCCTGCATCGGAAGGTTGTACATCACGGTCTCGGGGTCGCTGTAGCACGCCTGGTACACCCCCATCTGCGACCTCGTGAGCAGGTACCTGTCCCTGAGGGCCTTCTTCTCGACCGGAGCCGAGGTGGCCTTCTCCACGAGCTTGGAGATTATCTCGTCGGATACGGAGGCTATCGAGCATCCGCCAAGCATGCCGGCCACGTCAAGGTCCACTCCGAACCTTCCCATGACCTCCGATGTGAACTTGATCGCGGTGAGGGAGCTGAGCCCGCAGTACACGAGGTTCTCGTCGTAGCGGAAGTCGTCCCTTTCGGTGAGGCTCTTCAGAATCTCCCTCACGCCTTTGGTGACCGCGTTCTCCTCGAAGTCCGTAGGTCCGGCTGTGACGGCGGAGCCGCTTCCGGGCTCGGTGGGGTCCGGGAGGGATTTCCGGTCGATCTTTCCGCTGGGGTTCAGCGGGAGCCTGTCCATGCGGACGAGATAGGCTGGAACCATGTATCCAGGCAGCTTGCTCTTGAGGTAGTCGCGTACGGCCTCCACGGGGATGTCCGCCGCCGCAGCGTAGTACGCGCACAGGAAGGTCTGGTCGTCGGTGCCCTTGAAGTCCTTGACCGCGGCTTGGACGATCCCGGGAAGGGTCATCATCACTCCGGAGATCTCTCCGGGCTCCACGCGCTGGCCGTTTATGTTCACCATCCAGTCGTTACGCTCCAGATACAGCAGGTTCCCGTCCTCGAGGCGTCTTCCGATGTCCCCGGTGCGGACCATCGTGTCGTATCCGTCGCGGTCCTTGAACGGGTTGGGGACGAACGCCTTGGCGGTGGCTTCGGGAAGGTTGAGGTATCCGTCGGAGAAGTGCCCTGTGAAGCAGATCTCCCCCTCCTCGGCCTCGTTCCCGTTCTCGTCCAGGATGTAGGCGCACACTCCCTTCAGCGGCTTTCCCAGAGGGGTCTTGTCGTACGCCTTGTCGAGGAAGAATCCGGTGACCATGCTGCAGGTCTCGGACGATCCGTAGCCGTTCAAGATGGTGAAGTCGTCGGACCATACCTTCACGGCGCGCTCGCCGCCGATGATGACCAGACGGAGTGTCTTCTTCTTCTGGCGGTAGTATGGGAGCATGGCCGGCGCCATGAATGTCAATGTGATCTTGTTGTCGGAGTTGAATTCGGAGAGCTTGTTGAGATTTATGCGGATGTCGGCCGGGACGATGTAGTCAGGGCATCCCAGAGCCAGGAGATTGATGTTAAGGGTGGTTCCGACCACGAACGTGAACGCAGCAGGGTTGGCGAACCTGTCGTTCTCCTGGGTCCTGATGAGTTCGTCGATCCTGTCCACATAGGAGGAGATGGACAGATGCGAATGAACCACCCCTTTGGGCCTTCCAGTGGAGCCAGACGTATAGATTATGAATGCCATGTCTTTCGGCGACGGCGTCACGTGGTCGCAGTCCAGCGTCTCGGCCCCGATCCTCTCCAGGTATTCGGGGGTTACACGGATCTTCGCCTTGCAATCCTCGGCGATGTACGCCTTCCTGTCCTCCGGATAGGAGCTGTCGGAAGGGACGAAGAACCCTCCCAGCATCCATGCGCCCAGCATGAATCCCATGTACTCCTTGCATCTGGGGAGCTCTATCACCACGCCGTCCCCTCTGCAGAATCCGTCCTTCTTCAAGGTCGCCGCCACGCGGTACGAGTAGCTGCGCAGTTCTTCGTACGTGAACGAGCCCTTGTCGGTCCAGATGGCGGTCTTGTTCGGAGTGGATTCTGCCCTGTCCAAAATCATCTCGAGTATGTTCCGCATATTCTCATGCCCCGATGTGGGATGTAATCTACTACAAAGTAGTAAAACCCTCACGCATGGACATTATTGAACATCCTTTAACGGGGCTTCCGATGGCTTGCATCATAACCGGAGGTCGAAGTCCTTGAACTCCATGAAGGATAAGTATGGGACGAACGCAGGATGAAGTTCGAGATCACCGACATAGAGGTCATGGAGGACGGGGTCGAGCACTACCCCCTGTTCTGCTGCCAGTTTCTGACAGCCTCTACGAACCATACGGCACGGTCTCAGGGATGCCCGACGCGGGAGAGGTCAACGACCTGCTGAGGAAGGCGTCTTGAGGATGTCTGTCCGGTACTTTGCGGATGGATGTCGGATCCGTTGACCCTACCAATACCCTACCAATACATTACCAATTTGGTAGGGTATTTCTATCTTGAGAGCGTTGCAATACTATGCATCTACCCAAGAACCCTCCCGATATCTTCGCGATGTTCAAAGATGAGTCTAGAACAGAGGCCACTCTTTCGGAAGGTGTCGGTGAGTATGCGAGGGAGTTCAACAGGAAGTATCTTCATTGGTCGGAGGTCCGCATGAGGGACACCGGGCCTTACGATCCAGATATGGTCTGGGCCAGGATGAAGCTGCCGCGCATGGACGGACCGGTTCTGGTGTTCGGTAGAACGCATTATCGCTATTTCGTGTCAGATAGAATACTAAAAGGGCTCCATGAGTTCGATCTGAGGGCTTCGGTAGGGGTTCTTCCGGATAATTTGGATTCCCATAGGAAGGTGTATTATGCGGTCAGCTCATTGATGGAGGAGTCGATAGCTTCCAGCCAGATGGAAGGCGCTGTCACCACGACGAAGAAAGCCAAGGAGATGCTCCGCAGGAACGCCCGTCCTAGAGACAGGTCCGAGCGCATGATCGTGAACAATTACAAGGCCATGCAGTTCATCAAGGACAACCTGGAGCGGCCTCTCACCCCCGAGCTGATAAAGGACATCCACAGGATCGTCACCGACGGCACGCTGGACGAGAGGTTCACGGGCAGGTTCCGGGACAACGATGACGTAGTGGTGCAGGATCCGTTGACGGGCGAGGTTTTCCATCAGCCTGTTACTGTAAAGGATATCGAAGAGTCTATTGAGGGATTATGCGAATTCATGAACGACGAGAGCGAGTTCATGCATCCGGTTCTGAAGGGGATCGTGTTTCATTACGTGTTGGCATACGTCCATCCTTTCGAGGACGGCAACGGGCGTGTCGCACGCAGCCTGTTCTACTGGTACGAGCTGAAGAGCGGGTACTGGATCATGGAATATCTCGCCCTTTCCAGAATCATTAAAGATCACAAGGGGAAATACGAGGAGGCGTTCGTATTCGGCGAGACCGATGACAACGATATGACGTATTTCGTTCTCTACAACCTCAAAGCCCTGACGGATTCGATGGACCTGTTCGAGGGATATCTGAGGAGAAAGATGGAGGATGAGCGCTCCAAGAGGGACAGGCTGTCCGTTCTAGGTCTGAACGACAGGCAGATCGGTATCGTCATGAGCCTCATGGATGGCGAGACGGCCACGGTTAGGTCGGTCCAGAATCAATATGGCGTGGCGCTTAACACGTCCCGGTCCGACATCAAGGGATTGAAGGACATGGGCCTGATAGTTGAATCGGGAAGGGACGTGAACATGAAGGTTTATTCCTGGTCAGGCAAGAGCGTCTGACGTGCAATGACCCTACCAATACCCTACCAATGCCTTGTTGATTCGGCCGGGTGTCAACCTATACGAATCGCAGTCCTAGGCCGAAGGGGTTCGGACGGACTATCGTCGTAGAGCATGGTCATCCGAAGCAGAGGCGTTCGCAGGGCTGTGAGAAGGTGAGGAAGATCGGCTCGGGGGCGTTCTCTCCGGCATCGTCTTCATGTCGATCGGCGGAAGCGAGCTCTCTCAGACGTCCAAGAACCTCTCCGGGAAGGCCTTCGAGGGCTCCGACGGGGTCCTCCGGGAGCTCTGAGAGAAACAGGGCCGTCGGAAAACCCGGCGGTCTTCCTTCCTACGAACCAGCGAATTCCAAGGCAAGGAATTAAGAATCGTGCGAATCGTGGAATCGTTGAGGTAAGAACATATGTCTGTCTTTATCAAGAGCGAAATCTGCCGTATGCAGGAGCTAGGGATTCTAGATGAATGCGTGGAAGCATATCTCGAAGGATACAAGAAAGGCTTTAAGGAAGGGTTCATAGAAGGATTCAGGGAAGGACGGGCTATCGCCGCTAAGGGGCTGGATGACAGGATCTTCCTGGAACGGGGAGAGCCATGAACAGCCGGGGATTCCATTACCTGAGCATGCTGCGTTGATTGAAAAAATACAGCAATACTTATTATATAACGACGAAACGATTCAACTAGAAAACAGTGAAAGTTGGATGGTAGTGACATGCACATGGTAAATCATGGATGTGGTCACAATCTTTCACTTTCATGAGGATGGCGGTATAGTGCCGCTTGATTCCAAAGTCGAACATGGAGGATATGCAATGCGTTACGGAAGCATTGTCCTAGGCCTCATAGCGATCCTGGCACTCCTCGCACCCGCTGTCGTCCTCTCCGATGACAGCTCCGCCGCAGCATGCGACGACATCAAGGTGTACATCGAGGAGGCCGACGGAAGCTACGAGATGTCGGTAGTGAACGGAGTCACCACCGTCAAGGGGCTCATCGAAGCCGCCGTCGCCGACCAGGGCAAGACAATAGAATACAACTCGAAAGGGAACGTCAGGTCTGTGGATGGCCTGCAGTCCGACAATGACCGCAGCTGGAGGGTGCACCAGTGGCTTCCTCTGGGAACGTCCGGATGGGGCTTGATGGCCTTCAACGACGCATCCGATAGGATGGTGATATCAGGATCCAGCTACTGTCTCCATCTGTCCACCTTGGAGAACCAGGACGGTACCAATGTCTATTCTGCCCCCGACTTCAAGCCCGAAGCGGACGGATACGTATTCATCAGGTTCGCTAACGGATTCTCTCCCGACACCCCGGAGGTCCAGGAGGCGTTCACCGCCGATGTCAGGAAAGAAGGGTTCTGGCTCAAGGGACATGGGGCAACCATGGCTGAGGTTCTCAAGGACGCCATAGACTCGAACGGATTCCAGATCGAGCTCACATACGGCACGGACTCCAATGGCAACGAGCTGCAGGGATGGGTCACCGACATGTTCGGCCTGGGCGACGTTCTTCTCGGCGATGACACATGGTCCTACTGGAGCCAGTGGACCTGGGTTGACCACGAGTGGTACTACAATGACTGGACGCTCGGATTCTACGACCCTGCCGTCTACAAGTACGTCGAATGCATCTATCTGATCTCGACCCCCGACCCTTACGCTGAGGGATTCGTCATAGACAAGGGAGGCCCTGAGCCCAACCCCGATGTGGACGAGATCGTCTGCATCAGCAGCAATCCCGTGGTCACGTTCAAGCTGGCGGACGGCACAGTCGTAGAAACCCAGTATCTGAGCTACGGCGACAGGATAACGTCCGTACCCGAGGCTCCTGAGCAAGCCGGAAAGATCTTCGTCGGATGGGGCGATGTCACAGTCCCCATCGTAGGCGATACCGAGTTCGTTGCGAAATATACCGATGTGGTCGCCACCTATATGGTCAGATATTATGACGAGTCCAAGACCGTTGTTCTATATGCGGAGTCCGTCCTCAGCGGAACGGCGTCTGTGTACAAGGGGGCGACCCCTTACAAGGCTCCGACCGAGGGCTACACTTACGAGTTCACTGGATGGAGCGCTGACACCTCGAAAGTGACCAGCGACATGGACGTCACCGCAGTTTTCAAGGCGATACCCACCACCCACGACCACGTATGGGACAATGGTGTGGTGACCAAGCAGCCCACCTGCAAGGAGACAGGCATCAAGACGTACACATGCACCACCTGCGGCGATACCAGGACCGAGGTTATCCCCACGACAGACCACGTCTGGTCCAGCTGGAAGGTCGTCAAGGAGGCGACCGCCGACCAGGCCGGTCAGGAGGAGCGCACCTGTTCCGTCTGCGGAGAGGTCGAGACTAAGGAGATTCCCGCAACGGGAGGCTCTCTGGATGTCACCATGATCACAATGACCGTCTCGGCTATCATACTGGGACTGGTCTTGTTCGTGTTCGGATTATATATGGTCAGGAAGAAGCAGTGATGGAAGCCTTCGGATGAAAGCGTCAACGATTAAGCTGGTCGCCGCTGCGCTGATAGCGACTTTCGTGGTGGCTTCGATACCGTTCATAGGGTTCACAGTGGACACTCTGGACGAGAAGCAGGGCGTTATGATCGATTTCGCCTACTACAACGTCGACTGGGTGGAGATGGACCTCGACGGGATGACCGGAGACGAGGCACTGAAGGCCGCCTGCGAGAAGCGCGGATACAAGCTGGAATACGATGACGACGGCTCCGTCTACTCCGTGAACAACATCCCACGGCTGATCAACGTCAGCTGGGGCCTCTACGTGCTGGACGGATACGGGGCCAGCACGACATGGAAGAAGGTTGAGGACCCGGCGTCCTTCGACGTCACCGACCAGATGATAATCTCCTGGGCCAGAACGGGCGAGGGCAGCAGCATGATGCCCGCGGTGGACGCTACCGGCTTCACCTATTACAGCTATGCGAACGAAGGCGTCAACCAGTACGGCGAGAAGCTCAAGATCGCCACCCTGGCCCCATCGGTGGCCGAGACGGTGGCCGCGGTCGGAGGGCTTCCGTACATCGTGGCGACCGACAGGTACTGCGACTACCCTCACAGCCTCGTCGAGAGGCAGAACAAGGGCGAGGTCAGGATCGTCGGAGGGTTCACCGACCCCAACTTCGAGCTCATCGTGGCCGAGAATCCCGACATAGTCTTCCTGGACGGGGGCACAGGCGAGCATGTCACCATGGCGGACAAGCTCCGCAAGGCCGGCGTGAATTGCGTTGTCCTCTATGCGGCTCAGAGCACCGACGACCTTCTGAAGAACCTGTGGATCTGTGCTTCCGCATTGGGATTCCCCCAGACCGGGAACGCTTATATCAAGGACGTGAACGAGGCCATCAACAACATCTGCAGGATAGCAGACCTGAGCGGAAAGAAGGTGTTCGTCTCGCTAGGAGCCAGCGACTCCCCGTACACCGCCGGTGGGAACACCTATGTGACCAATATGATCGAGTCCCTCGGGGCGGTGAACATATTCGCGGCCGACTCTGACTCATGGTTCATGGTCGACAAGGAAGCCGTCTACGACAAGCAGCCGGAGATAATCATAATCATCTACGACATCAAGGAGATAACCTCCCAGAGGGAGTACAGGGCCCTTCTGACGAACCTGAACGACATGTGGAAGGAGACCCCGGCTTACCAGAACGGGGAGGTCTACGTGTTCTCCGGAGATGCGGCCAGCCTTCTCTCGAGACCGGGAGCCAGGCTTCCGGAGTCTCTGGAGCTCCTGGCGAAGATAATGGATCCTGAGTCCTTCGAGGCCGCGGACCCCACCGACGTGGTCGGTGTGAAATACTACAATAACAGCTACAACGACGGCGACAACGGATATCTGACGTATGTCAAGGCGCAGGGGTTATTGGAATGGCAAAGAGACTGATGCTTCTGCTGGTTCTGCTGGCTGTTCTGGTCCCGGTCGTGTTCGAGGAGTCTTCCGCGGAGGAAGAGGAGAACCTATTGGTCGACTACGGGAACGGCGGCACCGCCTGGTACCCCATCGTGAGCTCGCAGTCGCTCAAGGACGTCATATCCGGGACTCTCGGCGCAGCCGGCGTGGAGGTGACCTTCGTCGCCGAAGGGGACTCCCAGCATGTCCTGTCCGTCGGAGGGCAGGGCCCGGTCACCGTCGGGAACGGATCCACTCCCGGGATGCAGGAATGCGTCTGGAGGGTGTACTCCTGGAACGGCGTGTCGTGGGATCCGGAGCCCAGGGACGTCGATCTCGAGTACTACGGCGGCTCCTATGCCCTCGGATTCTATCCGAAGGACTCCATCTTCCCTGTTTCCACCCCGGACTACAAGGACGTATGGACCTGCTACAGGGGCAACTCCTCGTCCGACGGGGTGAGCCAGTCGTATGGCCCTAACTCCGTGGCCGTCCCGCTGGAATGGTATAACACATACGCGGGAGCCGTGGACTGCTCCATACTGTACGCGGACGGACTCATCTATCACACCGTCTCCGGACTCTACGGGAGCGTCGGGATGGACAGCCTCGCCTGGCTCTTCTGCCTCGACCCTGTGAACAAGCAGGTGGCGTGGTCCGTGAGCTACTCCGATTCCGGGAACATAGAGATCTCCACCCCTGTCATAATCGGGGACCTCATCGTCCTGACCTCCGGGAACTGGCACGTCTACTGCCTCGACAGGTACACCGGGGAGGCCGTGGCCGAGCTCTATCCGTCCGGTTCGTCCCCGGACATGTGCAACCTGTCCCGTTCCACCGAGTACGAGGTCATGAAGGGCGATTCCTCCGTGGTCAACGACAGGGTCCATGTGAACGCCGGCCCCACCAACGCGGTCTACGACAGCGGAGCCCTGTACTTCGACGCCTCCGACGGAGTCATGAGATGCTACTCCGTCGACAGGGAGGAGGGCTTCAAAGAGATCTGGACCCATGTCCCGGATTCTTCCGTCAGAGGATGCTTCTACTACTATCCCCCGTACGTGACGGAAGTCGACGGCAGGAAGGTCGTCGTATCCGGCAACTACAGCGGCAGGATGATGTGCGTGGACGCCCTGACAGGCGAAGGCATCTGGGCGACCACGATAAAAGACTCCAACGGCAACAAGTCCGGAGCCGTGACGGCTGTCGCTGTTTGCAGCGGCGGCAGGGCGGTCGTATGCTTCGCCGACGGAGGCATGGTGTCCTCCAGCGGAGGGGTGGCCCTCGTAGACCTCAGGGACGGCTCCGTCATATGGGAGCAGGACGTCCTCTGCAGCAAGCCCGCCGTCAGCGGGGACAGGTTCTATTCCTATGTTTCATACTCTTCAAAGGGTGCCAAGACCCTTGTCGACCATGACACCGGCGCCGAGGTCGAGCTGGTGAGCGGATACTGCTCGTTCTGGGTCGACGATGGCACCCTGAGCTGGATCCATCCTACCGACGCTCTTTCCGTCGGAGGAGTGACCTACTGCGGGAGCAGGATCTACAGCATGGACTACTCCCCCGGGTCCGAGGGGTCCCTCGGAGGCTGGGTCTGGTGCATGGACGCCGACACTGGGGACGTCGTATGGAAGGCCAAGGTCAGCCCCTACGGCGGAGCTGCATACAGCATGTGTGCGCCCACGGTCGTGGACGGGAAGGTCCTCGTCGGCAACGACTACGGCGCGATATACGTAATTTCAGAGGTCCACGGGGAGGAGCGCCAGAGCTCTTCCGAGATATCTTACGAGTCGCAAGGGCTGGCCCACTGGTCGTGGATAGCCCTTTTCGTCGCTTTGGCGGCATTCACCTTCGTCATGGTGAGGATGTACAGGAGCTGATAGGTTGGGAAAGGAAGGATCAGGCCCGTTGAAAGGGTTCATAGGGACTTTGCGCAAGGGCGTGAGGTCGATGAACGACAGCATGGTGCCCAGCGATGACACCAGGAGCGAGATCAAGATCAAGAGGAGGAGGTTCAGGATTATCCTTCTCATGGGGACGGTGTTCCTCTTCGCCATGTTCCTGATCTCGATATCCATCTCGTCGGGAGGCATCATACCGATCTCGGACGCGTTCATGTCCCTGATATCCGCCATCGCCAAGGGAGGGGAGGACCTCACCACCGAGGAGCTGTACGTGTTCTCGTCGAGGCTTCCCAGGGTGGTCGCCGCCATAGGCGTGGGAGCCGGGCTGGCCATCGCAGGCTGCATGTTCCAGGCCCTCATCAGGAACCCTCTGGTCGACCCTTACATCACAGGAGTCTCGTCCGGAGCGGGATGTCTCGCCGTCGCCGCGTCCACCACCATATCCAGCTTCGCCTTCCTCGCCGGATACAGCGCGTACATCATCCCTATCGCGGCCATCGTCGGAGGTCTTCTGGCCTTCGCGTTCACCCTCGCGGTCGCCGAAGGGGCGGGAGGTTCCGCCACGAACTACATCCTCTCGGGAGTCATCGTGGGATTCGCGTTCTCGTCGCTCCAGACCGTGTTCCTTTCCTTGAACAAGGACAACCTCACCAACGTCATGTGGTGGCTGTACGGGTCCTTCGGTAACATCACATGGGAGAACGCGTTCCTGGTGCTGATCCCGGCGCTGGGCATATCGATAATAGCGATGCTGTGGGCCAGGGAGTTCAACGTCTTCATGTCCGGGGAAGACCAGGCCAGGCTCCTGGGCCTGAACGTGAGGAGGTTCAAGGCGATCATGATGGTCATCGCGTCGGTGCTGACATCGGTGTGCGTCGCCTTCGTCGGGGTCATAGGATTCGTGGGACTCATCGTCCCTCACGCATGCAGGATGCTCCTTGGAAGCGACCACAGGCTGATCATGCCCGCTTCCATAGTTCTGGGAGCCTGCCTCATGCTCTTCGCGGACATCATAGCCAGGGTGGCCATATCGCCGCTGGAGCTTCCTGTGGGAGCGATCACCGCTCTCATCGGTACCCCGGTGTTTGCATACATGCTGGTCAGAAGGGGGCGCGAATATGACGGATGAGAAGCCGATGATGGAGATACGTGACCTCAGGATCTCCTTCGATGATTTCGAGGCCCTCCATGGGGTGACCTTCGATGTCCCGAAGGGGAAGCTGGTGGGTCTGATCGGTCCGAACGGATGCGGGAAGTCCACGATGATGAAGTGCATCTCGAAGCTCCACACCCATTGGACCGGAAACATAACGATAGACGGGGAGGACACCTCCAAGATGCGCCCTCCGGACGTCGCCAAGGTCGTGGCCAACGTTCCCGCCGAGGTGGGATCGATCTACGGCATGTCGGTGATGGATATGGTCATGCTCGGGAGATACCCGTTCGTGAACAAGGTCTGGTGGGAGTCCGAGGAGGACGAGAAGGTCGTCAGGGAGGCCCTCCAGACGTTCGGCCTTGACCATTACAGGAGGAAGCAGGTGTCTCTGCTGTCCTCGGGAGAGAAGCAGCGTACCCTCATCGCGAAGGCGTACGTCCAGAACCCCAAGGTCATGCTGGTCGACGAGCCCACGTCCCATCTGGACATGAAGTACAAGCTGGAGGTCATGGAGTATCTCCAGAAGATGGCCCGCAACGACATGACCGTGATGGTCGCGGAGCACGACATCTCTCTTATGGCCAGATACTGCGACCTGTGCATCATCATGAAGAAGGGAAGCATAGTGACCATCGGGGACCCGAAGGAGGTCATCACCGAGGACCTGATCAGAGAGGTCTACGAGGTGGAGTCCTGCGTCGGAGTCGACCGCGAAGGCGAGATCTATGTCCTTCCCAAGAGATATATCAGGACGGAAGGCGAGTGAGATGCGCATCCGTGTACTCCTGCTGCTGATGGTCCTCGTCCTTTCCGCGGTCGTCGCAGCCGACGACTCTTCCGCGGAGGAGACACACACCGTATCGTTCGCCATACCGGACGGCACGGTGATATCCCAGCAGCAGGTGGCGCACGGAGGGCAGGTTGACCTGACGCTCATCCCCTCTATCGAGGTCCCCGACGACGTCACCGTCTACTGGGGAGCGGTCACGCAGCCGATTTACCAGGACACCACATTCACCGCCACGTTCGTCTCCAGGACCCCCGCCTACGTCGTCAGCTACTACGACGACAGCGGGAGCATCTGCCTCTACAGGGAGGTCGTGAAGGAGGGCGATCCCGCCACGTACGACGGGGTCCCCAGCAAGGCTTCCGACGACATGTACGACTACGTCTTCGCCGGTTGGAGCCAGGACCTCTCCAAGGTGACCTCCGACATGGATGTCAAGGCTGTCTTCGACCCCGTCCCTAAGGGATGCGAGGTCAACTTCTACGACTACGACAGGACGCTGATATGCGTCAAGAAGGTCCCGTACGGGGAGGACCTCACGGACATGCCCGAGAACCCCACCAGGCCCTCGACCGTCGGATACAGCTATACCTTCGTCTGCTGGAGCATCACTCCCAACGGGAACAGCCCCGCCGACTTCACCAACATAACCGACACCCTGTTCGTGTTCGCGTTCTACCAGCCCTCACTCGCCGAGTACACCGTGAGGTTCCACCAGGGCTCCGAGGTCGTCATGGAGTCCGTCGTGAAGTACAACTCCGCCATAGGGGCGGCTTCCGTGCTGGATATGTTCGACGGCGGCATCGCGCTGATGTACAGGGACCCTGCCTTCACCCGCCCGATGAGCGTCAACACGGTCATCATCGGAGACACCGACGTCTACGTCCGCGAGGTCCCCGGGATCTACGAGGCGGAGAGGGACTCCAGCGGCAGCGTCATAGGCAACGTGATAACGGTCAAGCACGACGACTCCACCGTGTCCAGGATGGTCTCCGAGAACGGGAGGGTCGTCCTTTACGACATCTCGCAGTTCGGCAGCGGATGCATAGCGTCCATAGGCGCAGAATCGATCAAGAAGGTGGCCGAGAGGTTCGGCGACGACGCGATCCTGAGCATGAGCGTCCCCCGCGGGACCGTCTCCATCAGGGCGGGGGACCTCGTCTCCCTCGCGGACGACGACATCACCCTCGCGATAAACAACGGCCCTTCCAGCATCAAGATAACCTCCGCTCTGAAGAGGATCAACTACTCAGCATTCTACAGCATCGTGCTGAGGGTCGGTGGGCATTCCATAACCGAGCTCCCGGAGACCATGTCCCCTGCGGCGTTCGACATCCCCGTCAGCCTGGCGGAAGGCCTTCACGGAGCCGTCTGGAACATAACTTCCAGGGGAGCGCTCGAGCAGATGGAAGCGGAATACGCGAACGGGGTCGTCAGCTTCTCGTCCAGCGTGATACAGTTCTATGCCGTCGGAACGGACAGCGAAGGGGCCGCCGAGGTCAAGGAGCAGGTAGTGGTCCCGTACGGCGACACCCTCTGCACCATCGCAGCCGAGGACGGCGTCCAGAAGGCCACCGTGACCTCCATGGCCGTCGACTGCCTCGGAGGGGTGATGTTCGTGCCCTCTTCGTTCAGCTCCCGCCAGGTCATCGCCATGGATGCGGGCGCTCTGAACGATGTCAAGAATGCGGTGGCGATCGTTATCCCCGGCGGAGTGGAGCGCTTCAGCTGGGAGAACTGGTCGAACACCGTCCCGGACGTCTATTTCCTCGGAGACGCTCCGCAGTTCACGGGCGAGGTCCCTTCCTCGGTGACCGTCTACAGGCTCGAGAACGCCTCGGGATGGGACGATACCGCCGAACAGGTGCCCGTGTACCTCTACGACGGAGCGTACAAGAAGGACCCGTTCTCGTTCTACTATTACATCGTCAACGGCGAGGCCGTCGTGCACAGGTACGTCACAGGAGTTTACGTGCAGATACCCAAGGCGGTGGCTGCAGCAGGAAGCGAGTATCCCGTCTCTTACATCGGATGCTCCGCGTTCATGTGGTCCTCCGAGCTATACGACACCTACGGCCTCCGCTACACCAGCTACAATCTCGAGACGGTCGAGATCCCCTCCTCCGTCAGGGACATAATGACGGACGCCTTCCGCAGCTCCACCCTCAAGACGGTCTACGACATGGGTTCGGTGGAGCGCATATGGGACGGAGCGTTCAGCGGATGCACCTCGCTATCAGGCGTGACGTACCCTGACACGCTGCTGTACATCGGCTCCGGAGCCTTCAGAGGATGCTCCGGCAAGACCTTCGCCAAGGTCAACCTCCCGGACGGCGTAAGGGTCATCGGCGACGCCGCGTTCTACGGGTGCAACAACGTCACCGGTGTCAAGCTCGGGAAGGCCATAGAGGCGATCCCGGCGGACTGCTTCGGATTCTGTTCTGCCCTCAACAGCATATCCATCCCGGATTCGGTGAAGACAATAGGCGAAGGCGCGTTCTTCAACTGCAGCAGCATCCTCTACATGGACTTGAACAACGTCGTGTCTGTAGGTCGCAACGCGTTCGCCAATTCCGGCTCCACATCCATGCTGGAATGTGTCGTCTTCGGAGAGTCTTTGGCCACTCTGGGCTCGGGATCGTTCTCCAACTGCGCTTCTATCGCGGAGATAGAGGCGTACTGCGCCAGGCCGGACAGCATGGACGATGCCTTCACCGGTGTGGACCTGGAGTCCGTGAGCTATTACGTCGAGACCGAGGACTACGACACCTGGAAGGCGCATTACGACAAGGTGGAGCTTCTGGACGAGGCTATCGAGGAGAAGAAGGACCATACGATGACATACGTTTCCGTCGGGCTCCTGATCTTCTTCATAATAGCGGGGATCCTGTCTTTCAGATATCGCATGAAGTGATCCGAGAAGAAGTAGGGCCAGGCCCTGACGAGGTACGAACCTTCACGGTTCTGGAAAGGGTCGGCCAAGGTTTGGATGAAGATCTGATCGGAGCTCTTGTGCTCGTTTCGTCCGGAGCTCGCTCTTTCTTTTAATGGTGAACGCATATCTGTCCTGGTCGAATATCATGGATGTCAGGTCGGAGCTCCTTTCGTTGAAGGACGAGGCCAATGCCGAATTCGAGGCCAAGCTCATTCCAGGCGACCACGTCATCATCGGCGCCAGGCTTCCCGAGATGAGGAAGCTTGCAAAGAAGGTCGCCAGAAACGGATGGAAGGAGTATCTGGGCACATGGGACCCGGAGTATCTCGAGGACTACATGATGAGGGGCTTGGTGATAGCCTATGCGAAGGTCCCTCTGGAAGAGAGGCTTCGCCTGTATGCGGATTTCGTCCCTCTGATAGACAACTGGTCCGTGTGCGACTCTTTCTGCTCGACGTGGAAGCCTCAACCTGACGAGAAGGAGGCCTTGTGGAGCTTCATACTTCCGTACATGGACACGGACGACGAGTTCCAGATGAGGTTCGCGACCGTAATGATGATGGACCATTTCATCGAGGACGGCCACGTCGACAAGGTCATCGAGGAGATGGACCGCGCCAGGAACGACGGGTACTACCTCAAGATGGCGGTGGCATGGTGTCTCGCGACATGCATGGCGAAGTATCCGGAGAAGGTCATGGCCTATCTGAGGGATGGGAGCTCTCTCGACGACTGGACCTATCTGAAGACGATCCAGAAGGCGCTGGAGTCGTACCGCATATCCGACGATATGAAGGAAGAGCTGAGGCTGATGAGGAAAGCCTGCAGGGAATCCCCTGGCCATCCAAATCGACATCTGTCGTTGGGTAACCATTAAACGACCATTCGCATATGACATCCCATGGAACCTTCGTCTAAGCCTTACGCCGTTCTAGCGGTCGCGGTGCCAGCAGCCGCCACGATAATCGCATGGGCTTTGGGCTGGAGCATGTTCCAGATATTCTTCGTTGCGATCGTCATGTTCTGCTGCATCCCGATCGTCTGCATGGGGCTTTGCCAGTGGATGCATGGCAACGGATACAGATTCCTCAACCTAGGAATTGACTGGAGCACCAAGAAGGATAAGGAATCCAGAGAGATAGCCTCCCGCTGGGGGAAGTGGATAGTCATCGGAACCATTGTTCTTGCTCTGGCATGCGCCTTCATAACGTACAATCTCATCGTAGGGCTGCTTCTGATGGGGCTATCCATCGTGCTCATGGTGGCTCCTATTTTCAAGGGGTTGAGCAAAGGTTCGCCACTGCCCTCGTGGTCCAAGGGAACTCGCATCGCGGTCGTGGCTGTAGCCCTCGTTCTCGCCGTGGTCCCCTTCATGTACATAGTCGGAGGGGGCATGGGGACCACGGAATCCGTGGATGTCTCCGTGGGCGACGACAGCTTCACCGTGAAGGCTCCTTTCTTCGACCACACGTTCTCGTACGACGAGGTCGATGACTGCCAGTTCATGTACCCCTTCGATAAGGGAAAGCGCGTGATGGGCTACCATTCCGGTACGATATCGAGCGGGCATTACAACAACAGCCTGTTCGGTGACTACGAGCTGGCGGCCTACACGCAGGTGGAAGCCTGCATAGTGGTGTCCGTGGACGGGGAGATTTACGCGTTCAACCAGGACACGGACGAGCTGACGACGGATGTGTACGACGAGCTGATAAAGAAGCTGGATGGCTACTGATCAGACCGAGGAGCGAGGTATCCATTCGTCGTCGAAGCATGGGGCATCGGAGATCTCCAGCTCCTCGCCGACGTCCAGGACCATCCTGTCGCGAGCGGCTATGGTGCGCACTCCGGTCTCCTCCTCCACGTAGGCGGCCTCCTTCTCCGGTCCGGCCCTTATCAGGACCACCCCCAGATGCACGAATACCGTCAGCTCCGGCTTCACTATGTTCGCGAACAGCACAGCATCGTCCGTGCAGGTGTGGTAGTTTATCCTGTTCCCGCGAGGCGTGGTCACGGGGAGGATCAGCACCCTGCTCCCGATGTACTGCTTAGCGATCTCCTCCGTGAAGGACGTGTCGCTCACGTATGAGACGTTCCCGTGGCTGGTGTGGAACGTGAAACCGACGTTGGTCGGGTCGCTGTGGAGCGCCTTGTGGATGTCCACCTGCATCCCATCCACATCCAGGACGTCGCCAGGCTTGAACGCTATGCATTTCGTGGGGAGCTCGCGGTGGTACTTCGATATGCAAGGCCCTAGCCCTCCTTCGCCTTCGATGACCGTCTTGGATCCGTACAGGCTCCCTCTCCTCCTCCATCCTCCGTACGTCATCCCTTCGATGACGCATTCGGCGTCCGAATAGTGGTCCGGGTGGCAGTGCGAGATCATCACCGAATCGGTGTTGGCGGGGTCGTAGTGTATCTTGTGCATCTGCGTGAGCGCGCCGGGCCCCGGATCCATGTGGAGGAACTTCCCGTCGTGCTCTATGAGCATCCCGCCGGTGCTGCGGACCTGGAACATGGTGGTGTGCCGGCCCCCTCCCGTGCCTAAAAATGTGATGCGGAATGTCATGTCCCGATAATCGATAGCACGATATTTCGTTTTTTCCGAATCCTGCGAGTGAGAAACAGTTATGACTTCAAGACATCATTCCCACGGACATGATAACAGCCATCCGTGATGCATGGATTGTCACGCAGGATGCTCAGAGAAGGATAATCAAGGGCGATCTCGTCATAGAGGACGAGAAGATCGTCTCCGTCGGGACCAGATACAACGGAACCGCCGACAGGGAGATCGACGCTTCCGGCGACATCGTCATGCCCGGAATGATCAACACCCACACGCATGTGGCGATGTCGGTCATGAAAGGGGTCGTCGACGACCTCTCCTTCCCGGATTTCCTCGACAAGGTCTTCAAGATCGACTCCGACAGGACCGACAAGGACCTTACCATCGGGACCAAGCTCGGCTGCATGGAGATGATGCGCGGGGGGACCACAACCTTCATGGACCTCTATTACTCCGAGGACGTCATCGCCAAGGCGACCCAGGAAGCTGGAATAAGGGGAGTCCTCTGCTGGTGCGTCCTAGACCAGGACAAGACCACCCAGGTAGGGAACCCCCTGCAGAACTGCAAGAACTTCTATTCCAAGTTCAAGGGTGAGAGGAAGATCGTCCCCGGAGTCGGTCTCCAGGGAGTCTACGTCTGCGACGAGGAGACCTGCGTCGGAGCCAAAGAGTTCTCCGACGAGGTCAAGGCGCCCATGAACTTCCACCTTTCCGAGACCAGAGGAGAGGTCAACGACCACAAGAAGAAGACCGGAAAGAGGCCGGGAGAGTGGCTCGCCGACCTTGGTGTATTCGGACCCAGGGGAGTCGCCGCCCATTCCGCATGGCTCACCATGAGAGAGGTGAAGGCCATGGGAGACGCAGGCATGTCCATCTCCTCCTGTCCTGTCTCCAACATGAAGCTCGCCACCGGAGGCGTAGCCCCTGTCCCCGAGTTCATCAGGAACGGGGTGAACGTCTCCATCGGAACCGACGGTAACACCACCAACAACTCGCTCGACATGTTCGCCGAGATGAAGACCCTCGGCCTCCTCCAGAAGGCCAGCAGATGGGACCCTACCGTCGCCACCGCCCAGGAGCTCCTGGACTTTGCAACCATAAACGGTGCCAAGGCCGTCGGCATGGAGAAGTGCATAGGCTCCCTCGAGCCCGGGAAGTACGCCGACGTCGTCATCCTCGACGGAAAGGCGCCCAACCTCAGGCCCCTCCTCGCCGACAACATCGTCGCCAACATCGTCTACTCCGGCAACAGCCTCAACGTGAAGACGGTGTTCTGCCAGGGAGACCTCGTCGTCGACGACCGCAGGATAATCACCATCGACGCCGAAGCGGTGCTCGCAGAGTCCGAGGACGCCTGGAAATCGCTCTGTCTAAGGTGACATGATTGGAAGTCAAGCACTGCAAGCCTAACCACAAGGCCTTGGAGAACCAGGGCAAGATGGCTGTGGACATGCATTTCCACACCAACTGCTCCGATTCCTTCACTGACGTGGACAAGCTGATGAAGCTGGCCCAGGCCCGCCGCACCGGCGTGGCCATCACGGACCACAATCTCATCAAGTCCCTGCAGAAGATCCAAGGGAAGGAGTACACCGTCCCAGTGATCCCGGGGATGGAGGTCAGCACATCGGACGGGCCTCACATCCTCGTCTACTTCTACGATTTCAAGGACCTGGAGAGCTTCTGGACCAGGAACATCCGTCCCCAGCTCAACTACTGTCCCTGGCTTGCGCTGAAGCACTGCACCACGGAGAACCTCCTGGACCTCCTGGAGAAGGAGAACTGCGTTGTATCGGGCGCCCACCCCATGGGATATCTGATGTCCAACAAGGGCGTCGAGGTCTGCATCAACAAGAAGTATCTCGAGCCCGAGATAGCCACTCGTCTGGATGCATACGAGGTTATCTGCAGCGGAATGACCCGCAGATCCAACCAGTACGCTTACGAGGCGGCGATGAAGTACGGGATAAGCTTCACCGGCGGAACGGACGGTCATCTGATGACCGAGGTCGGCAACGTCGTGACGATCTCCAGCGCCAAGGACATCGACGGGTTCCTCGACTCCATCAAGGAGCACAAGGTCGACATATGCGGCTTGGAGAAGAGCGTCCCGAGGAAGGTCCAGATGGGCTCCGCCTCTATGGTCAGGTTCATCCAGCATGCACCTTCGGCCACAGCCGTGCAGACGATCCAGACCGCGAAGTCTTTCCGGAGAGCCTTCCGCAGACGATCTCACATCTGTCCGGAGAAGAACCACGATATCTTCGTGGCGAACTTCTGGAATATCCCCAGAGACGCGTACTTCTCATGGGAGTACTCGGTGCAATAGCCGAGGTCTTCCATGAACGCGTCCTCCATCTGCTTCCCGATCCTATCGGAGTAGATGACCGCATTCGTCTCGAAGTTCAGGCGCATGCTGCGGTCGTCGAAGTTTGCCGATCCCACTGAGCACAGGGATCCGTCCACGACCACGGTCTTGGAATGGACGAATCCTCTGTTGTACTCGAACACCCTCACACCGCTCTTCATCACGTCGTCGGCGAACTTCCTGTTGGCCCAATAGACGAAAGGATGGTCGGGCTTGTCAGGTATGATGACTCTGACGTCCACCCCGCGCATGGCGGCTGCCCTCAGAGCGGACGAATACGTCTCGTTCGGGGCGAAGTAAGGCGTGTGGATGTAGAGGGTCTTGTCGGCTTTCTCGATCATCATGAGGTACTGGAACCCGATCTCGCTGTTCTCGTGCATGTCGGGCCCTCCGCTGGCGATCTGCATGGCGACATCGCCCTTGGGCTCGCTCCTGCACTCGTACTTCTCCGTGAACAGGTCCTCCTTGAAAGCGTACTTCCAGTCCACGTTGAACCTGTAGATCACGCCGCTGACTGCCGGTCCTTCGATCCTGACCGCGGAGTCCCTCCAATAGCCGAGCTTACCCTTTCCGAGGTACTCGTCTCCGATGTTGAACCCGCCCACGTAAGCCACTTTCCCGTCCATGATGGCTATCTTGCGGTGGTTCCTGTTGTTCTTTTTGGGGCTGAACAGGCAGGTCGCCAGGGAATGGAACAGGGTGACCTTGGCTCCGGAGTTCTTGAGCTTGTTGAAAACCAGCCTTCCGGTCTTTATGCCGAGCGCATCCACCATGAGCCTGACCTCCACGCCCTCTTTCGCCTTCTTCTCGAGGAGCTCCAGTATCTCGTCTCCGAGGGTGTCGCTGCGGATGATGTAGTATTCCACATGGATGTACTCCTTGGCGGCCTCGATGTCCCTCTTCAGGTCTTCGAACTTGGCGTTCCCCTCGGTGTACAGCTTGACCTCGTTGCCGTACGTGAGCACGGAACCCATGCTCTCCAATGCTTTCGCGACGTCTTCATCATCAATAGGCTGCGGGTCTCCCGACATGGCCTTCTGCTTCTGGTGGTAGAGCTTCTCGTCCTTGTCCCTGAGCCTGAAAGCGTGCTTGGAATAGAACGTCTGCCCCAGGATAAGGTAGCAGATGAATCCTACCAGGGGGGTGATCAGGAGGATCAGGGCCCAGAAGAGGGTCTTCCTCGGATCATGCCATTCCAGAATGACTATGAGAGCCACCAGCATGGCGTCGATGGCATAGATCGTCCAGTTGAGGTCTTCGATGAAGACATCTATCAGCATGCCACTTGCAAAAGCGTAGTAATCGGTTATACTTTGCGGGATTCCGACGCTTTGACAGCGGCCTCGTCGCCGACGTCTCTGATGGCATCTTCCTCGTATCCGGGCAGCGCGGTCTTGTCTTCGGGAGACTCCAAGGTCTCCTCATCCGGCTCTTCCTCCGTCTTGTCGGGGGAGTGGCTCTTCACCATGTAATAGTACAGGACGATCACTATGACGATTGCCGCAGCGATCACGTAGAGGTGCTCCGCCAGGCCGAGCGGGTTAGGCACTATCGCTATCAGGAGGAGGTCGATGAAGGTGACCATCAAGAGCGTGGTGATCTCCAAATATCTCCTGTACTTGTTCCCTCTGCGGATGAAGTCCATCTCACCTTCCATGGCCACGAGCATGCGGGAGTTCTTGACGATGATGTTCTCGATCTCCCTGACGCTCCTGACGAGGTAGCTGGTCGGGAAGAGCAGCACCAGGAAGTTCAGCATGACAAGTCCGAAGTACCACAGGTGAAGGTCTCCGCCGAACATATCGGCCAGCATGGGTCCGACTATCGGGACTCCCGCATAGAATATGACCTCTATGAACAGGATGGCCAGGACGTCTATGTAGGCGTAGGTCATCCCTCTGCGGACGGCCTTCTTGGACTTCTTGGTCGTTGTCATGAACGCCGCGTATATGGCGTCCCTCACCCCGTCCAACATGTCTATCCAGTTGTGGACGAACTCCGGACATATGCTGGAGCCCTTGTCCCAGATCTTGTCTGAGTACCGTGTGAGTATCGGCAGGGATATCATAGACAGCAGCGCGGCTCCGATGACGGAGGTGTAGAAGTTCTCGTCCACGACTCCGTAGTCGAGAGCCTCCTTCGAGATGATGAACGCGAACTCTCCCATCGCGGTCAGGCTGACTGCGGATATGAACCCGTAGCGTCCGGACTCTCCTCCGATCCAGTACCCGAGGAACACGGTGGCCGTCTTCAGGACGGCGAACAGGAGGTAGAATATCAGAATCGTGGGGATGTTTCCCGAGAGGGTGCTCAGGTGCACCTCCATGCCGACCGAGATGAAGAACATGGCCATGAACAGGCTCTTCATGGGCTCGATGGCCTCGTTGATGTCCTTCGCCTTCCTGCACCCGGACATCAGCATGCCCATCAGGAACGCTCCGATAGCCATGGAAAGACCTGCCTTGCTGGCGAGCAGCGCCATTCCGAACGCGAGCCCTACGGAGAACACTATCACGATCTCGGGCGAGACGTTGTCGGAGACCCAGTTGATCATCCTGGGTATGATCTTCAGTCCGATGAACAGGCTGGCGATCATGAACACCGCGATGGAGACTATCAGGACCACCAGGTTGGTGACGTCCATGGTGGATCCCGCCAGAACAGGGGTCAGCATCGACAGCATGACGACCTGTCCGATGTCCTCCATGATGGTGATCAGCACCAGCATGTCGATCTGTTCCTTGGTGAGCTTGTTCTGGGACTTCAGAACGGCCATGACCACGGCCGTGCTCGAACCGGAGATGATGGCGCCGAGCGCGATGGACTGGACAGGGTTGTAGCCCATGAACATCCCGGCCACGATTCCGCCCACCACCATCAGCGGCAGCTGCACCACCGCGACGGTTATGGCGAAGACACCCTGCTTCTTGATCTTCTTTATATTGACTTCCAGCCCGATGCAGAACATCAGCAGCACCAGACCGAAGTCGGACAGCATCTCGACGGCGATGGTTCCGGTCTCGCTGATCGTGAGCAGATTGGCGATGACGATACCGGCGACGAGATATCCGATGAGCGGAGGAAGCTTGAGCTTGTTGAAGACGATGGAACAAACGCCAGCGAGCAACGTGAACAATGCAATACTGGTCAGTAAGAGTGTCTCGTCCAAGCCCAATCCCTGCACCCGCATGGTATTTTTACGGTTAAATCTATTGTCTAGACAATGGTGGACGTTTCTGTCACGCCAGTATCCAGAGAAGTCTGGAGACGGACATGCGGATTCTCGCCATCTAGCGCCTCCCTTCGAACTCTTGGTACGAGTACGTTTTCGACCTTCCGAGGTCCACCAGGAACCGTTCTGCGAGCTCTTTCGTCAGCGAGGGAGCCGTCGTCCAGGTTGACGGTTCCCTGGAGCAGCGGACATCTCCAGAACGTCTCCACCAGCATGAAGAACGGACGGGCGAGACAGGCCATGGTACTGTCTCGGAAACAGCCCAGGTTAGGACGGACGATTTAATAACGTGTCGAAGAACTCCCGCTTATGCGGAATTGACTGGCAAAAAGGTGTGAGGGGGAGGTTCCCTCTCCGTGATCAGAACTTCTTTCCGATGGCTTTCGCCTGGGCGATGATCTCTTCGTTCTTCTCGGCGTATTTCCTGTCGTTTCCGGTGATCATGGCGATCTTTCCGACAGGCTCGAACTTGAAGAACGAGACCAGGTGTCCGCACATCTTGTCCGCGAGCTCGTCTGCTCCTCCGCTACCGGCCGCGGTGACGACTGCGACCTTCTTTCCGGGCGCGATGCTGTCCTCGGGTGCGACTCCGAAGAATCTGTAGAGCCTGTCCTCGAACAGCCTGTACTGTCCGCAGGCCTCTCCGAAGTAGACGGGGGACGAGATGATGACTCCCTCGGAATCCTTCACCGCATCGATCAATGGCGCAAGGTCGTCCTTGGTGATGCACTTTCCGCCGTTCTTCTTGCAGGCGTCGCAAGCCTGGCAGCCTTTGCGGTTAGCCATGCTGTTGATGTCGAAGTAGACGACTTCCTTTCCGTTCTCCTCAGCGCTTTTGGCGATGGTCTTGACAACGAACTCCGTGTTGGCGTTCTTCTGGGGGCTGGATGTGATAGCCACTATTGCCATGGAGAATTGTAGCGGCTTAGGTTATATTTTTTATTTGTCAATTCCAGCGTTCATTCGATGAAAAACAATTAAATCGACTCCAGCGATTGCTATTCAGATGCAGGCTTCTACCAGATTCACAGTCGCCGTCCATATTCTTCTGTGCGTGGATATCTGCGACGGTGAGCACGGGATGACCAGCGACCTTCTGGCCAGAAGCATAGGCACCAACCCCGTTTTCGTCCGCAATCTTCTCGGGCACCTCAAGAAGGCCGGCCTGATAGAGACCACCAGGGGATGCAAGAGCGGCATCACGATACCCAAGCCCCTGTCCGAGATAACCTTCTACGACATATACAGGGCCGTCGAGTCCCCTGAGGAGGAGAGCGTGTTCCAGTTCCACGACAACCTGAACATGGAATGCCCCATAGCCAAAGGGATCCATCCAGTCCTGGACGACAGGATAAGGTCGATAGACGAGGCTTTCATGGAGATCCTCCGCGGATACAACATGAAGGACGCCGCTGACGACATGAGGGCCGAGATGCATTAGGATGCATGACTCCCGAAGCCTTTGCGATTAGACATTTTCAAAAACACCATTTGTGAATCATCAAAATGCAACGAATATGAAGCAGGGCCAGCATGTTCGACTTCTGCTCGAATTCAGATATGTGCAGATATTCGAGATTATCACTATAGTCTTCCGAAACTGCTGGTTCCCGTTGACAGTTCGGATCATTCTATGATCGTAGCGGTGAACGTCTTTCCGAGGATGCCATATCCGACTTTCATTTGCAATGTGCAGTTCTTCCTGACCACGAACTGCTTTTCGGAAGACAAGGCATCGATGAATACGAAAACCACGGTATGGGCGCCTTTGGATAGCATTACATACGAAGTGTCTTTTAGAAGGTATCTTTCGCCGTCGATAAGAATGGGACAGGGGTACTCTGACATCCAGGATGTTATCAGGCCTGAATACTTGAGCTCCACACGACATTTCTCAGACAGATTCTTCTTGATCTCTTCTTTCAGTTTCGGATCGTCCGTGTTCTTGAAGGCGTTCTTGAGTCCGACTACACGGTCCTCGTAATCATCGGTGCACATAGCCTTTATGAACCAGGCTCTGGCGAGCGTGCGGTCCAGCTCCACGGCATCCGACGCATATCCGTACGCCTTCTCCTTGAACCCTTCCGAGTAGTAGTCCTCGGCATTCTGGAGCAGGTTCCTGGCCTGGCGCGTGTAGTCCATCTCCACCTTGTACGTGAGCGCTTCCTGCAGCATTATCTTGGTTCCGCAGTACTGGCAGAATCCGAAATCGTGCGAATCCTCTAACTGCAGGTCCCCTCCGCAGTTTGGACATTTCAAAGCCACAAGCGCCATGATGTGGAATATACTCCAAGTTATTTGGTTGCTTGTCCGGTCTATTTGTTATTTTTCGAATCGGACGATGTTGTTATCGATTTTTCGGATAATGTGTAAGACATTAGTATATCTAATGAGGATTTTTTCATCCTGGGTTTCTTTGAGCATTACAGTTGTCGAGGATCCGCATATGACGAAAATGCAATCGAGATCCTTCGATTCCCTATCCAAGGATTTCTGGATCACCGATGATATTTCTCTGCATACGGACTTGCTTAGGCATAGCAGCATTCTGTTGTTCGTCAAGATTTGGAATACTTCAGAATGGCATTCATCTTTGTTCATATCTCGATTGTCGGAGTTTCAGGCCGGTCAGATTATAGACGACGTACAATCTCATCAGATGCAGGTTTTGGGTAATTCCTGAATAGGGTTGTTGCATCTCGGACATGTTTCAATCTTCAAATCGTTCTTTTATGTGGCTGTTGGAAAATTACCCATTCGTTCTTTGGAGTCGATCCAGGGCCCGCAGGAGGCGGGAATCATTTTGGGAGAAGATCATCCGAATATGTTCATGGCTTCAGGCACAGTTCCTGCAAGCACATTTTTTTGTGTATACCCTCCATCCATGGTCTGTCAGGCCGTAGATGAATTCTTTGCCTCCACGAGTCTTGTATACATGTCTCCATTCCAGATTCGAAATCTTCTTCCCGTTACGGTCTACCAGCGCTACATCGACTTTGCCATACGTGTTGATTTTTTCTGGTTCTAAGCGCTTGTATATTCCATAGAAAAGACCGCCAGATTCGTAGATACGCCCAGGAGCGAAGTAGTTCTCTGCCGGATCTTCTTCTTGTTGGGTTATTGGATGATCGGATGAGGACTAGTATGTCCCTTTTTCTATCATCATCAGATCGAGGTAATCATCCAGGAAAGGCGAAACGTCCTCGACAGGGGATTCTTGAACTTTCGGTAGGAAGGAGGGCTGAGGGTCCGCTTCGCTTTTCTTGATGGAATCTTTATTTTCCCTAGATTTGTGGGTCGTTTCGATTTTAATACGATATGTGAAATGGTCATCCGAGCAAGGGAAACGTATTTTCATGCCTTCCTGAAGATCCTCGGGCAACCATTCGGTCTTCGTTTCTACGACTGTTTCATCATCGATCAGGGTCGCATGAGCGATCGCAGAGGTTCCAAGGCGATTGTTGATCTCCGAGACTTCGAATTCCGCATATTCGTTTCTTTCGGCATCCATCTGCGATAGGCTTTCAATGATGAAATTTGGATTGAACTCTGTGCTCCCTTGATACACCCCCAGCAAGCATCTTATCGGACGAGTTTTCTTCCAGTAAGCAGTCAAGTCGAAGGAATGTCTCTTTTTGGAACAGATGAAATTCACACGGAATCCAGATTCTGCATCAGAACTGTTGAACGGTTGCATTCTGTCGCCTTCTCTGTAAGGGGATGCTTCGAAGTATTCGAAATCGTGGTCGTATTTCCAAGGTTCAAACGGGGGAATGTAGAACGATACCTCTTCACCGTAAGGACGATGCTGGCTATACCCGATTATTTTCTTTCTTCTGATACCTTGTCCACCATTCATTTCTATGTTGAATGTACATCTAATCCTCACTTATGCTGAATTCTGATAACGAGTTCTAATTTTGATTGTCTGGCTGTCTGCGTTTGAACATAGATTATTAATATAAACATCGTTATTACTAATAACGATGACTTACAATGTGGTCCAGCCACAGAAGACCAAGAACGGCATGAGGTACTACCTCTACGAGGTGACCGCGGAATGGGATCCTGAGAAGAAGAGGTCGAGGCAGAAGCGCAGGTATCTGGGGCCTTGTGACGGGGAAGGCAATCTCATCAAGGAGCCTGTCAAAAAGCAAGCCATCGTGCGCAGCCCTTCGTATGGCCCTTATTACATCCTGGATCACATAGCGAAAGAGTCCGGTCTCGACCGGACCCTTTACTCGATATACGGCGAAAAGGAGGGGAAGAAGCTGCTGGCCCTCGCCATCCTCGGCGTCACCGACCCCTGCAGCATCGACCTAGCCGAAGAGACCGTGGATGACACGTACCTTCGCGAGCTGATGGATCTCGAATGGACGTTCGAGCAATCGGAGGTCTGCAGGCTCCTTCAGAGGATGGGCGAGGACGCCGGCAGCAGGGAGGAGCTGTTCTCCGAGCTCAGCCCGAAAGAGGGGTGCGTGATATTCGACATCGTATGCCTGGGCACCGATTCGGAAGGCCTGGAGTATTCGGAGGCGGGCCGCAAGACCCGCCTCACCGGTTCCAAACAATTCAATCTCGGCATGGTCCATTCCATGGAAGACGGATTGCCGTTCTGCTACCGCACATATCCGGGCTCCATAGCGGATGTGGTGACGCTGGATGTGATCGTGAGGGACCTCCAGAGGATGGGTTGCGGTCCTTTCGAGATGGTCATGGACAGGGGCTTCTTCAGCGCCGGGAACATAGGGCTGATGATCGAGCGCAGCTCCGGTTTCACCGTCCCGATACCGGCGAGGAACAAGATACAGAAGCTGCTCATATCGGACAGCGTCAAGGAGATCGAATCGCCGCTGAACACGGACTACCTGGATGACAGCTCGGTCCGCGGATACGAGACCAGGGTCGTCCTGGATGAGGGCGAATTCGTCATGGATGCCAACGGCACGATACGCGCCGTCGTCTTCCAGGACGACGCCAGAAGACAGATAGAGGTCTCCACCCTCTACAGGCGCCTGAACGAGATGGAGTCGTTCCTCGGCGAGAACGATTTCGACCCCCTTCTGCCGAAGAAGATGTCCCCGAAGCAGCTGGAGATCTTCAATCTGCTGGAGGTCACAGACGATGGAGGCAGGAATTCCATCCAAAGGAAGCGCAACGCCATTGCGGCGAAGGAGAATGCCTGCGGAAGGTTCGCAGTCCTGACCACTTCTACGTTGCCCTGGAAGGACCTTCTGATCGAATACAGGATGAGGAACGAGGTCGAATACGACTTTTCCCAACTGCAATCGGACCTTTTCGTAGGGATCAAGGGCAAGTCCGTTCAGAAGTCCGCCGAAGGTGGACTTCTTGTCAACTTCTTATCGCTCAGGCTCAGACTGATGCTGTTGGGCAAGATGAAGGAATCCAAGCTTACGGACGAGATGTGGATCCCCAAATTGATGAGGATCATGAGGAAGCTGAGGATCACGAAGGTCGGCGACGAATGGAGGTTAAACGAAGTCACCAAGAAGCAGCGCGAGATCCTCTCTAAACTCGGCATCCCATTGCTGTGACCTAGTTATCAATTCGATGCATAAGTAAGGGTTATCGTAGGCCGATCTCATCCAGCGGATGGCAGCATCTATATCCTTTACTGTCCCGCGACCATCGCGATAGCATCTGCCCAGACGGAGCTGAATCTCCTTCTGCCCGGACCCTGCCAGACGAGAAGCCAAATCGAACATCTCCGCATCCGTCTCTTCAAGATTAAGATCCCATAAGGCATCGAAATACTCCAAATCCGAACGCCCGGGATCGGCTGAGAACACCTCCTTCACCAGAGATGCGGCCAAAACCTGGTCCCTGTCGACTCCTCTGCCCTGGCTGTAAGCCTTTGCCAAACGAAGCCTCATATCGAGATCGCCCTTGGGAGATTCCTTGCGGGCGAACGATACCATCTCCGCCAGCGATTCGGGAGTCCCTATGGCCCACAGAACATCGAAGTATTCGGGCTTCGCCCAGCCCACATTGCGGTCCACGGCTTTTCTGTACCAATCCGCTGCCGACTGCAAGTCCTTGGAGACACCTCTGCCGTCCCTGCAGCATCTTCCCATCCATGCGAATCCCGATGACACGTGGCGATCTATCAGTGATTTCACTAACGCCAGCACCTCCTGGTCTTCGGACCTGATGCTCATCGCCCATTCCAGCTTCAGAAGGTCCTCCTCGTACGTCTTGTCGATGGCTGCGGCAGCCTTAAGATGCTTCTTCGCAACCTCCATGTCCCTTGACACGACGCTCCCTTCCCTGTAGCAGTCCGCCTTGAACTTGAGCATGAGCGGGTTCTCCTGAGTGTATTCCATGGAGGAAACAACCTCGTCCGATGTCCTGGATGGTGACATCTCGGCCTTCTGCTTCTCGATCTCCTTCCTTGTGATCAGCTCGTACCTGTCGAACCAGAACTCGCTGAAGATGCAGGGCAGAAGGGGGTCTATGAATCCCCTCTCTATGATGGACTTGTACACGTACTCGATGGCGTACATCATGGGCCTGTTCTCCCAGGCATGGTGGCCGCCGTTCTTCCCGACTCCATAGGCCTCGAACAGCCAGACGAAGAAACGGTTGTCTTCGGATGCATTGAATCCGTAATGGAGATGCATGCCCCTCCTGTTGCAATATCTTATCAAAGGCTCCCAGTCCATGGAGCTGGCTATATTGCTGATGAAGAGATGTCTGGAGCTGCCGTTCTCGATGCAGTATCCGGTATCCGACCTCTCCTTCTCGAGCTCGGACAGCTCGATTCCGCTGTTCGAAAGATTGTCCTTGAGCCCCTGGATTATGTCGGGAAGCAGCTGCGAATTGATGGAGACCGAGAACGAGCCCGGGATCAGATATCCACAGTGGATCGCAGCTGTTCCTCCGGAAGATGATCCGAACAGAATGATGCGCTCGTTCTTGATCCCGCACGTCTTCGCGATCCGTTTCACTATATCTGCCAGATATTCCAGGTAGTTCTCGTCGTTGGAGCCGATATAATAACCTGTGTTGAGGTCCGGATGATAGTAGTACATAGGATTGTTGACAGCCAGGAATCTGGCGTTCACAAAGCTGCTGTAGGTCCATCTCTGGAATGCGTACAGCCTCTCGCCAGGAGACCTCCAGGAACGCAGAGAGACGAAAAGGTAGTCGCTGTCCGAATCCTTGAAATAGCAATCGAAATTGGCGGTTCCTATGTCTACAGAGAAATTCTGAGGAATATTGCTATCAAGATCATCCAGAGAAAGATGGGGATGGTTCTCACAAAGCTCGTCCTTTGAGCTAGGGACTTTCCGCAGGTCGGCTACATCACTGACAAGATCCGCGTTCTTCTCCCCGCATTGTAGCTGAAAATCGGCTATTCTGCACTCCAGCGATTCTGTCGAACGTTCTGCAAGCACCTCTTTCTGGCTTCTCGAGGTTTTCCTAGACATCGTAGAAGGATGGGGGAACTATTAGTTTTACATTGCGAAAATGAGAATCATCGATATCGAAGATGAATGATTGATTCGAAACTATGAATCGTCCCTTCAACATGACGCTCTTCATGATCCTTATTCGGACGCTTCGACGGCAGGACATCATGAAATACGAACTGAACAACGACAGAGTCTCCTGCCTGCCACATATCTATTTGACTCGTGTCGAAAGACAAGGAAAATGGCTGGCCAAGAAGGACGTAGACTATAATGACGTACGAGCTCATTGACGATATCCATATAATCGAGCATGGAGCAGAATCCGACAAAGACGCCATCTGCAGTCTCACGAACCATTTATACTTCAACCTCTCCAGGAAGGACACAATTCACGAACAAGTAGTGTCTGTAGATGCATCGAGATATCCACCTACAGATGGCATGGGGATACCCGCCGGGGAGAAAGAGTCGGTCGTTGGCACCTTGGACCTAAGAAAACCGCCTATTTTTTCAGAAGCCTATGACACCTGCTACCTGCTTAACGAAAAAACTCTAGCGCATCGTGCTTCTCTGAAGTGACCGAGATTCGTGTGGACATCTCCACGGACATACTAGCGATGCATATGTACACCGACGATAAACTGAAAGACGCCTTCGGAAAAGATAGTAACCTTGGTTTGACATGGCGACCGCTGAACAAATCGGGAATCGACCTGTTTTGACAGTTGATATCGATTCTCCAATGGAGGGTCTGAAGTCCTCTTTTCTGCCCTGCATATTGGCCGATTCACATCGCACATCCTCCGGAACCACACCGAAAGCCCGAAGGATAGCCGTGTTCAAGCGGCAGAAGTTGGAGATAATCATCTCCGTCCCCTCGAGTCCTCTGCGCTTGATCGTAAGTGTCAACTTTTGCATGGCGTCGGAGATGAATTTCGTCGCCTTCCCGTCTGCTGGCTTCGCCAGAAGACGTGTCATGGCGATCAGCGCTTGGGCGAGAAAACCTATGAG